>JAAUYH010113921.1_pt1 | contig 49997 bp, 37 predicted proteins | sample 7278061 | NCBI WGS metagenome assembly JAAUYH01 (sample SAMN14350203, study PRJNA611818) | marine sediment metagenome | isolation source: surface marine sediment (0.6m) | place: French Polynesia: Moorea | collected 2018-08
ACACCATCAATCAGAGCAAATAGAGTATCGTCTTTACCCCGACCAACATTATTTCCAGGGTGGAACTTTGTGCCCCGCTGTCTGACGAGAATATTTCCGGCGCGCACCACTTGACCGCCATAGCGCTTGACGCCCAAGCGCTGAGCGTTTGAATCCCTGCCGTTTCTTGTACTACCCGTTCCTTTCTTATGAGCCATGATTTTTCCCTATTCTGTCTATTGCCTGTAGATCTTTGAACGTGGTCGCTCTCGGTTCCATTATCCCCGAATCCTAGCGCCTCCAATGTCGCCTAAAACCAATGTCGCCTAAGGGTTGACTAGAAGAGTCGGGCGAATGAACCTGAGTTTAATCTTCTGCGGAGGCTGCTTCCTTAGCGGCGGCAGTGTCCTCAACAGGAGCTTCTTCCACGACTTCCACAGCTGCAGTTTTTACAGCAGGTTCTTCTACTGCTGGACTGACTGAATCCAGAGAAGCGCCAGCAAGACAATCGCCATTTAGACTAATTGAATTAATCATCAGTCGGGTTAGTTCTTGCCGATGGCCCTGCTTCTTCCGTGTCTTTTTCTTGGGACGCATTTTGTAGACGATAATCTTCCGGCCTCGCAAATGGCGCATGACCGTTGCTTCTACCGTTGCATCCGCTATACGAGGTTGGCCAATCGTCGCCTCACCCTCGTGCTCAATAAATAAGACTTGATCTAGCGTCACTTGATCATTGTCGTTTGCGGACAATCGCTCCACGTCATAGAAACGTCCGGGTTCAACCCTGAGTTGCTTGCCGCCCGTCTCAATAATCGCATAGGTCATTCGTTATATCCTCCCATTAGCCGTACAGGTAGCCGCCCCAGCGATCGCCCAAAAAAATGGCGGCATTTGGAAACTTAAACCTGTTCCGAGCAAAAAATAATCAGCCAGTTAACTATCATTACGAATCAGACGTCCCAATGTCAAGAAGATATGTCAACGGATTTCTTGACAAGCTCACAAGGTAAAACCCACTTGTAGGGATTTTGGTCATTGGTCATTGGATAAGACAACCCCTTAGAGCCCACCCATCCCCCCATCCCCCCATCCCCCCATCCACCCCTACCCCCCTAATGCTCTACCCAAACTGAGACCGATCCGCCATTGCAGCGAAATTCTCCCCATCCGCACTCATTGGTAGAAACTGGTTCTGTAATCTGTTCAGTTAAATCAACGAATTGAGTATGTTGCTTTCCAACCTCCATCCATTTGCCGCCGCCGGGACCGTTGCTCATGATCACCGCCAGGGTTTTGGGGTGTTCGGTATTGCCTAATCGGGTCCAGCCAATGATGTCCCAATGGTCGAAATAATCGTACTGCTCGCCATGGGCGTAATGCTTGCGGGCATAGAGCAACTTGTTGATGATCCAATGGTGGGAATCCAGCCAAATCTCATGACCTTTGTCTTTGTAATGGGCCCCGTAATAGTCGGCGTAGAAGACACAGGGATAGCCTTCTCGCCGTAAGAGAATAATGGCGTAGGCTAAGGGCTTGAACCAGGATTCAACGACATTTTCCAGGGATTGGAGGGGTTGGGTGTCGTGATTTTCCACGAGTGTAACGCTTAGGGCGGGCTGATGTTGCATCAAGGATCCGTCTAGGATTCGCCGCATGTCGTAGGCGCCGCAGGAACAGCTGGCTTGATGGAAATTGTTCTGTAGCGGAGCGTCGAATAAATACATCTGTCCGCAGGTTGCATCGAGATACCAGCGCAGAGTTTCTATATTCCTTGTCCAATACTCTCCGACACAGAATAGATCCCGCTGAGCATAGCGGCGCATATGGTCCAACCACTGAACAAAAAACCACGAGGGAATATGTTTAATGGCGTCCAGCCGAAAGCCATCCACCCCAGTCGTATCGAGATACCATTGTCCCCAGTCCAGTAATTCCTGGCGCACCTCTTCATTGTCCATGTCCAGATCGCAGCCCAGAAGGAAATCGTAATTTCCCTTCTCTAGACTGACAAATTTATCAAAGCTTTTACCTTGGAGCAGGTAAACCGTATCCAGGTCGTTAGGTTTGAGGTGATTGTAATTGACCGCGTCAAAATGCCGCCAATTCCATTGCATGCTGGAATATTTCCCTTGGCGCTTGGGAAATTTGAAGCTTGAATAAATTTCGATTTCCTGGCTGTCGCCAATGGGGTGTGTGCGGTTGTAGCGGTTAAAGGGAGTGGCTAGGACTTTTTCGGTGGTGTCGCCGCCATCCTTATGGTTGAGGACGATGTCGGCGTAAACTTGCAGACCGGCTGACTGCAAGGCCTGGATCGCCGCCAGATACTGGTCGCGATCGCCGTATTTAGTGGGGACGCCTCCTTTCTGATCAAACTCACCTAAATCGAACAGGTCATATACGCTGTAGCCCACGTCGTTTTTTCCTCCCTGACCTTTATAGGCAGGGGGTAGCCAAAGGGCGGTAAAGCCTGCGTCAGCCAATTTAGCGGCGCTTTCCTTGAGCTGATTCCACAGAATGCCGCCTGTAGGAAAGTACCAGTGAAAAGCCTGCAACAAAACGCCGTTAGTAGATGCCAAGTTACGTCTCCTTACGTCTCCTTAGGTGGAGAGGTTAGTTGATAAGGGCCTGATGACGGAATGAAGAGTGCTCTTTGCAAATTTACGATTTGCCGGGTGAATACACAAATTGTCAGGTGAGGCGCTTTGATACGGGAGATATGTTGCGCCTATCCGTTAAAACGGTATCTTTTTTAACAAAATAAAGGTCGATATTAGCATATGGAAATTTCCTGAATCTGGCTCAATCCGTTGTCAAGAGTACTTATAGGATGACGGAGAAATGAACCATGACTGACCTTGGCCTTATCGTCCTTCAGCTATTAGCGGATAGTTTATTGCCTGCTAAACAATCTCCTAAACCGCTAGCAGTTCAACGTGCAGATGTTTATGGCGGTGAAAGAGAGGCCCTTGAACTAAAGCAAGCGGACTGGATAACCGTTTCTTCTCCAGTTGCTCGTCAGCGGCCTGCATTTAGTCGGTCAGCCTCTATTCAGCCTGGGCGTCAGTCTCAACGAAACGTTGGGCCATTAGGGATTAGGGTGGACGATCAGAAACCAGAATTTAGTCAAGCGTTGTCCCGCCCGGTTTCTGGAAATTCCCAGAAGGTCAGCAAGGCTAATAGCGCCCGACTTAACCCTCAATTGAATCGTACGCCTGCTAATTCTCGCCACACTTCTGTTCAACCCTTGGTCAGTCGGCTTCAGCTTTCTTCCCGATCTTCAAGTTTGCTGGAGGCATTTTCCCGCTTCACGGGCCCTCGCCCAAGTTCTGGGAGTCAGCTTTACCAACAGCGCTTAGCGGCGTTGACGGCGGGTAAGCTTTACACGCGTTTGTCGCCGGATAGCTTCTATGAAAGTTGGGTGAATGCGGCCCAGCAGCCCACCTATGAGCAGTGGCGGACGCTATTGACGCAAGAGGCGAAGGCTATGGAGCATGGTCAGGGCGGCAATCGCTTGACGGTGGTGGTGGGAGACTCTCTCAGTCTATGGTTGCCGTCAGAGTGGCTTTCCACGGATCGGTTTTGGCTAAATCAGGGCATTTCGGGAGATACCACTGCGGGGATATTGCGACGCCTGTCTGCATTCGCTCAAACTCGTCCGGACACGATTCATGTGATGGCGGGGATTAATGATCTAAAGAATGGAGCGAGCAATGCTGAGGTGGTGAGTAATCTGCGCCAAATTATGGAACAGCTTCATCAAACCCATCCCCAAGCCAAAATTATCGTCTATTCTATTTTGCCGACTCGGGTGGCGAATATTCCCAGCGATCGCATTCGCGGCCTCAATCAGCAAATTGCCCAGACGGCCCAACAGGTTGGGATTGACTATTTTGATTTACAGCCCAACTTCGCTGATTCTGACGGCGACTTACGGCCTGAACTAACCACTGACGGCATCCATCTAACCCCCCAAGGCTATCGAGTTTGGCAACTAGCGCTGCTATCAGCTTAGAGATTAGGTCCTTCCATCTATCCACCCATCCACCTCTCTGCGTATCAGTTGATAAAAAAGCACCCAAAGTGTCACCACAGAGCAACCGCTAGCCACTAAAATTGAGTCTCTACTCGATGTGATTCAATTAGGCTGATTTCATGAAGTCATACCTGGCTGCCGCCCTGCAAATGAATAGCGTGCCTGATTTGCAAAAAAATCTGGCTCAGGCGGAAGATTTAATCGATTTGGCGGTGCGACAAGGGGCGGAGTTAGTGACTTTGCCCGAAAATTTTTCTTTTCTAGGGGATGAAGACGCCAAGATAGCTCAAGCTGAGGAGATATACCAGGCTAGCGAGAAATTTCTTAAAACGATGGCTCAGCGCTATCAGGTGACCCTTTTAGGCGGCGGCTATCCGGCTCCCACTCAAACGGGCAAGGTTTACACTACGGCTTTGTTGGTGGCTCCCAACGGTCAGGAATTGTCTCGCTACGAAAAAGCCCACTTGTTTGATGTTAATTTGCCGGACGGCAATACCTATCGGGAATCTAGCAATATCCTTGCGGGTAAGACTTTGCCCTCGGTCTATCCTTCGAAGGACCTGGGCAATTTGGGGATTTCTGTGTGCTATGACGTCCGCTTTCCAGAACTTTATCGCCATCTTTCTCAAATGGGGGCGGAGGTTCTGATGGTACCCGCAGCGTTTACCGCCTATACGGGCAAAGATCATTGGCAGGTTTTGCTCCAGGCTAGGGCGGTGGAAAATACTTGCTATGTGATAGCGCCTGCCCAGACGGGTTTCCACAATGCTCGGCGCCAGTCCCATGGCCATGCGTTGATTGTAGACCCCTGGGGGGTGATTTTGGATGATGCCGGGGAGGAACCTGGATTGGCGATCGCAGAAATCAATCCATCTCGCTTAGAACAAGTCCGGTTGCAAATGCCTTCCCTGGAACATCGGGTGTTTATTTAACTGTAGGATGGGCGATGGTCGGCGCCCACGATCATCGCCCTTGTATGGGGCTAGCTTAAAACAACAGATGGGCATGCTTTGCTAACCTCCTTTTCATAGCCCATATCCTCTGGGCGCTCACTCCCGTTCCGACATCGCACTGGCGCCATGGACGGCATCTTCCGTTTTCTTTAGTTCCTCGGCTGCTTGACCAAAGATTTGTTGATTGAGCGCTTCTAAAATGCCTAGGATTTGGGGTGCTAAAGACTGTCTTAATCGACCTTAATCGATTTCGAAATTTTAGACTTTCCTTCGTTTGGACCGTGCTCTTTTCTAATCCGAAAGCTAAAGAAAACTCCTTTGCTTAAGAGAGGAATGGGTGCTTTCAGAAAACCTGCAATCATATTGAACAGATAGTCTCCGCAGTTCAGTGGACCTGTCACAGTCGATATGTCCTGTAAATAGCTGACAAGTTGGTTGTTCTAACCAGGCTCTGAGGCGAATCGTTCGCTCTAACACGAATCACCTTACCGCCTCGGACAGGGGTAGAGTCAACGTGATACCGCCGGTCCTCAGGTTTTCCTGTAATCAGCATCCAACTCGGATCATAGGCGTCAAAAAACTTGAGAAATTCAAATTCTAAAGTTGGCGACGGGAGAAAAAATCTCTTTGGAAACGATTTCCAACTAATCCATAGAAAAGTGCTGAGTCATTGCATAGATAGTAGAACAGATTTGCATGGAAGAATACAGATTTAATCTCCAAATACCATTGATGAGGAAATTCAAGTTGTGCGGATATTCAACTATGGGCAAATCGCTATAAAGCAATGGCTCGAAAGCGATCAAGATTTATGTCGCCGATAAAGCCGCTTTCCCCTTCTGCCTCTAAACAGACTCTTCAATGGCAATAACAATGGCAATAAAACTAGCCCTTAACTCTCAATCATGAACGTTATGGCGCCCAGAACTCATGTAAATTAGACTGGATGAGTTTTGCTGACTTGATGGTTGATCTAACCGGCTGGGCAATTTTGCAAAGCCCAATTCCCCAGTTATTAGTTCCCCTTCCCATAGCGCCTGTGCTGGCCGAGGCGGCTGAAGCTGAGATTGGCCCACTAGTTTTGGCAGGGGTTTTATTGAGCCTGATCACCGTCTTTCTGGCGGCTAAGATCGGTGGAGAAATCTGCGCCCGTATTAACCTTCCTCCGGTTCTGGGCGAACTTGTAGGTGGAGTGGTTGTCGGGGTTTCAGCGCTTCACTTGATTGTGTTTCCAGAAACAGTCGCGGAAACATCTGGATCCCTCATTACTGACTTTTTGCAAGCCACAGCGGGGCTTCGGCCAGAAGCCGCCCTCTCAGTTTTTCAGGGGGAGAGCGAAGTGGTCTCCGTCCTAGCTGAATTGGGTGTGATCATCCTGCTGTTTGAGATTGGCTTGGAATCTGATTTGAAAGAATTGATTCGAGTCGGTCCCCAAGCAGCGGTGGTGGCGATTGTGGGGGTTGTTGTCCCCTTTGCAACGGGAACAACAGGCCTGATTGCGTTTTTTGGCGTGCCGACTATCCCAGCGATCTTTGCCGGCGCTGCGTTGACCGCCACTAGCATTGGCATTACCGCTAAGGTGCTGGCTGAACTCCAGCAACTGAGTTCTAAAGAAGGGCGAATCATTATTGGCGCAGCGGTGCTGGACGATGTGTTAGGGATTATTGTCTTAGCCGTGGTCGCCAGTTTGGCTAAGACGGGAGAAATTGAGATCCTGAATGTGATCTACTTGATTCTCGGCGCCGCTGTATTTTTGGTGGGTTCAATCCTGGTGGGCCGCCTTCTAAGCCCTCTGTTCGTAGCTCTGGTAGAAGAAATGCGAACTCGCGGTCAACTGCTCATCAGTTCCCTTATCTTTGCTTTTATCCTGGCTTACATTGCCGCCGCTATCCATCTGGAGGCTATTTTAGGCGCCTTCGCCGCCGGACTGATTTTGGCGGAAACCACTAAACGCAAGGAATTAGAAGATCAAATCAGCCCTATTGCGGACATGCTGGTGCCGATCTTTTTTGTCACGGTGGGGGCTCAAACCGATCTCAGTGTGCTTAATCCCGCTGTGCCTAGCAATCGAGAGGGATTGATTATCGCCTCCTTTCTGGTGATTGTGGCCATTATCGGTAAGGTGGTGACTGGATTCGCTGTCTTTGGTCAACCCGGTATTAACCGATGGGCGATTGGGGTCGGCATGATTCCCCGGGGAGAGGTGGGCCTTGTGTTTGCTGGGGTAGGGGCTGCTAGCGGCGTTCTCTCAGAATCTTTGGGGGCGGCCATCATTGTGATGGTTATTCTCACTACTTTTCTCGCCCCTCCCATGCTGCGCCTTGTTTTTAAGGAAACGGAGGAGGAAGGCGAGGCTGCTGGTTTGGGCGCTCCCGTTCTGGCGGAAGCAGACGGCCAGATGGTGTCTGTTAATACGGCGTCAGCCCAAAAAGCAGAATCTGAAGAGGGAGAGTCTTCCTAGGGGGCTTAGGGCGTTAACTATCGCGTCATTCCTGTGAAGACAGAAATCCATCGTCGATTCCGGAGCCCATTTGCTGGATTTCCACGCAGGTGGGAATGACGATTAATCATTCTGAAGATTGCTATATATCCAAGTGTTAAATTCGCCAGTAGTCTCTTGCAAAGGCGGCAGCCTCTGGTCCTCCCCCTTTGCGAAGGGTAGTTAGAGGGAGGAAATCCCACTTTGGGCCCAAAGGTAACTTGTGGGTGCGCAGAAGCCCTGTAAAGGCCTGAAAACTTCGGTCCTTCCCATTTGCAAGGAGAGTTAGGGATCTGAGGTTAAATAACATCCCATCCACCCATCCACCCATCCACAGCCTTTTTCTGGAACTTTCTTTGACGAAATTCCCTTACAGAGGAGCAATCCTACTTCAGGGGCCTACTTCAGGGGCAAAATCACTTGTACTTACACTAGCTTTTGAGGGGGGGGTACTTGACCCGCCGTTTAACAGATGGATAAAGGTGGGAAAGCTTGGAGGGCGAGGCATTGAGTTGAAGTGGAGTAAACTATTCTCCTCCTTATCCATTGCTCCCGAGGAGTTTTTTTTGATTCTCTTAGAAAAAATTCTAAATCCGACTAAACTCAAGAAATACAAAATCCAGCAACTGGTATAAATACCTATGGTTAATTTCCCGTCTTTGAACCGTCGTTCTGGTGAACCTGCCCGGATCGGTGTCTTCGATAGCGGTGTTGGTGGGCTAACGGTGCTAAAAGAACTCTATCGTCAGCTCCCCGATGAATCCATTCTCTATTTTGGCGATACAGCCCGATTGCCATATGGCGATCGCTCCCCTGCAGAAATCCTCCAGTTTGTCCGAGAGATTTTGACTTGGATGGAAGAAGAAGGAGTCAAGATGGTGATCATGGCCTGTAACACCAGTTCGGCCCTGGCGTTAGAAATTGTCCAATCAGAGTTTTCTTTCCCAATTCTGGGATTAATCCTGCCAGCAGCCCGAGCTGCTGTGAAAGGGGGGTGTCGTATCGGGGTGATTGCAACCCCGTCCACAGCCGCCAGCAATGCCTATCAACAGGCTATCTTGGAGGTTGATTCAACCGCTCAGGTGTGGCAAGCGGGATGTCCTGAATTTGTGCCTCTGGTGGAGCAGAATCGGATTTATGACCCCTATACCCGCTCAGTCGCCTCAGAATACCTCGCCCCGTTGATCGATCAGAAGATTGATACTTTAATCTACGGTTGCACGCATTATCCCCATCTGGCGCCTGTTATTCAGGCCATTCTACCCGAGGGGGTCAACTTAGTTGATCCGTCAGTTCATTTGGCGGCGGCGACGGCGAGGGAGCTGGATCTGATGGGTTTAAGAAGTGATGTCTCAGCTTTATCAACCCAGTTTTACGTGAGCGGCAATCCAAGACAGTTCTCCCAGCGATCGGCTCAATGGCTGGGATATGCGCCCAAGGTGGATAAGATCCGTTTACCCGAACTCCAACCTAGGCGCTCGACTTATTTCGAATCAGTCGATTAGGCCTGAAGTTCGGGGGGATGAGCGGCTTATTTTTAGCTAGGCGGAAAGGGAAAGGTTAGCTCTCTGGTTTTCCTCGTCGCTCATAAAGTTTGGCGAGAGTCAGCAGTAGAGCATACACAACTAGAAGGTAACCAATTGCCAAGACGGGGATGATTAAGGGCATAACGCTGGAGGTCATCGTAGGCTGGAGTATAAAGAAGCTTGAGTTATGAAGAGATAGCGGGGGGCATAAACTCAGATCAGAGTTAAGCGAAACTTATCTGTCTGCTTGAAGCAGGACAGACGATAAGCAGGTGCGGTAATATTCTCGTAAGAATCCTCACGAGAATCAGGACAGTAGAACATACCCAACGCCTAAGCATGAGTCTAATCTGCCTGTGCTGAACCTAAATTTTGGACGAAACCCTCTCGAGATAGCTCATATAGCCGCCTACCAAAAGCGCCTATATGATTCTCGGGACTCAGCAACCGCATAAGGTTTGGATTGTCTCCAACTTCATGCAGTCCCACCAGTTCCTGTCACACTTAAGTCCGCAAGCTGGTCTATATAGTTTTTTCAAAATCTTAATATCAACTATAGCATATGCTTATGCATTTCCACAGGGGGTTTTGGGGGATTCTGAGAGAGACTTAACAATTCTCAGAATTCTTTAAAAGTTCGGGGAGATTAATTACAAAATCCGGGTGAAAGTCAGACTCCATAATCCCCTGGAGGATATTTACTCTAGTGGAAAATTAATTCTTGAGGAGGGGTTTTTGGGGCTTTTGAGCCCCGATCCGCGCACTTATCTCCTAAGGCTGTATTTCACATGAAGATAGGTTGACTTAGAATGAAGACAGGAATGTAAAATTTCGTAACCAAACCGCCTGAGTCGGCCTATCCATGACTTCAGCAATTTCTCTTTTCTCGCCAGTCGAAGCAGACCTCTGCCTACTGGCGGATAATCTCAAAAATTTGGTCGGTGCTCGCCATCCTATCCTCCGAGCCGCAGCTGAGCATTTGTTCGGAGCGGGGGGGAAACGAATCCGTCCAGCAATTGTTTTATTACTCTCACGCGCGACGATGCCTGAGGATGCGATTACGCCTAGGCATCGTCGTCTGGCTGAGATCACTGAGATGATTCACACGGCCAGTCTGGTCCATGATGATGTGGTAGATGAATCAGCAGTGAGACGTGGGGCTCCTACGGTTCACAGCAGGTTTGGAAATCGCATCGCCGTTCTAGCGGGTGATTTTCTGTTCGCTCAATCCTCTTGGTACTTGGCTAACCTTGACAACTTAGCTGTGGTTAAGCTTCTTTCCCAAGTGATTATGGATTTGGCTGAGGGAGAAATCCGCCAGGGATTGAATCAATTTGACACCGGTCTCTCCATTGCCGCCTATCTGGAAAAAAGCTATTACAAGACGGCTTCTCTGATTGCCAATAGCTCTAAGGCGGCGGGGGTTTTAAGCGGTGTTTCTGAGGAGCTGGTTGAGCAACTCTATGGGTATGGCCGGAATCTGGGATTGGCGTTCCAGATTGTTGACGATATTCTAGACTTCACAGGCTCCACAGAGGTGTTGGGTAAACCCGCTTGTTCTGATCTGCGCAGTGGGAATTTGACTGCTCCAGTGCTATATGCGTTGGAAGAGAAGCCTTACTTAGCTAAGGTCATTGAACGAGAGTTCGCGGAAGACGACGATTTAGATCAAGCGGTAGCGCTTATCCATGACAGCAATGGCATCGAGCGATCGCGACAATTGGCGTCTACCCATGTGCAGAAAGCGATCAAATGCCTGGGAGACCTGCCGCCTTCTGAATCCCGTCAAGCCCTGTTTGATCTGTCTCAATATGTGCTTCGTCGATTACACTAGGGGCTGAAGAATCATTACTGCGGCACGCCCTTGCGCGGGGATCGTCCATTGTTCGTTAGTCTGGTTTTGGCAGTTTTGTTAGGTTGAATCGAGGAGCCTATTGTGGCAAGCTCCCCTGTGCTTTGCCTGGGCGAACTACTCATTGATCGGTTGGCTGACCAGCCGGGGCTTTCCCTAAACGATGTCCATTCCTGGACCTCCTACCCGGGGGGAGCCCCTGCTAATGTCGCCTGCGGCTTAACTAAATTGGGAACCCCGGTTAATTTCATTAGCTGTGTTGGATCAGATGTTTTAGGAACGGCTTTGGTCGAATTCTTAAAGACCGTTGGGCTTGACTGCGCTGGCGTCCAGCTCCATCCCACCGCCCCGACCCGACAGGTGTATGTTGTCCGTACAGACTTGGGCGAACGTCAGTTTGCGGGCTTTAGTCAGCCTGACACCACCCTGTTTGCCGACACTCGTCTGCAGGCGGATTTGTTGCCGCTGAATCTGTTTGCAGGGGTTAAATTCCTGGTGATCGGTACGTTGGGATTGGCTTGTCCAGAAACGGCCGCTGCTATTCAACGAGCCTTGGAGATTGCCCAAACTCAATTTATCCAGGTGGTGGTAGATGTAAACTGGCGGCCAATGTTTTGGCCTAATCCATCGCTCGCCCCTGGCGTTATTCATGATCTACTGAGGCAGGTTGATTTTCTTAAACTCTCGATTGAAGAAGCAGAGTGGTTATTTGACACCAGTGATCCGGAGAAGATTGGCCATCAGTTAGGAACGGTTAAAGGGATTTTGGTGACGGCGGGTGAGCAAGGCTGCGCCTATTCTTTTTCTGGCCATCAAGGTCGCTTGCCTGCCTTTTCTGTGGATACGGAAGACACCACTGGGGCAGGGGACGCCTTCTTAGCCGGATTTATCCATCAACTTTGTCATCGTGGCGCAGAGTGTTTGCAAAATCCTGCGTTGATTCGTGAAATCCTTACTTATGCTGGGGCTGTCGGGGCTTTAACAACAACTCGCACCGGAGCGATCGCCGCCCAACCCTCCGCCAAAGAAGTTGAGGCCTTTCTCTATTTACAGCAACATTCTCCCTTTTCTTAGCCTTTCTTAGCTTTTAGGGAATTCTGAACTTCATCAGGTGTTATGCTTTCCCGACGGGTTGACCTGAACTATTCATTTCCTATGGACTGGTCGGCGCTTCCAATATCTATTCTGTAATTGAGCCTTGCCACTTAAAGCGGGAAAATCCAGTTGAATGTACACGCTGCAGTTTCTTTCTCAGAAATCTCTGTAGAGTTAATTTGCAGAGCCAGAACTCAAGATCTAGCGGATGGTTGGCGACAGTACTTTCTATCGACTTGTCGTCGTTTTCTTGATATAGATAAAAGAGATCAACGGTGTATCGTTTAAGCTCAGACAATTCGGTTTAGGAGGAATACAGTACCTAGAAGTTTGACAGGAAACTGCATTCTGAAGCCTGTATTCTTCTTCAGGTAAAAATTCTCACTTTAAGTTGTTAGCTGTCATTATTGGTGTTTCTATTCCTAACGAGATAGATTTTATACAAGGTGATAGTATAAGCTTTAAATCTGTCTGCTTAAGAAATCATTTAGTTCTGAAAGCGGCTATCGATTTAAATTGGAACAACAGGCCGTCAGAATTCAGAATCTGACAGTGGTCATAGAACTGGATGCTGTCCTACAACTCTTGTATTTAGGCTTGAGAAAGCCTCCCGATTTAAGTTGATAGTCTCTATTCCGATATTGATGATGTTCTGATAATGATGATATTGATATTGATGTTGCATTGATACGGTCGATATTCTTGACTCAGATTAATTTGATATTGATTTGAATTGATGATATTGATTTGAATTGATATAGAGGCTGCAGAATCGTCCCTAACTCTTGCAGTTGTTAAGGGGAAAGCGCATTTTACACACGCTCGCCCTGAATACGGAGTCCTGGAGAGTACATTATGCCCTCACCCTTCTTAGGTGAGACGCCTACATCTACCGCATTAGTTACAGAAAAACTCAATCTCAAAACCCGACTTGCCTATGGGTTTGGAGAGTTGGCGGGGGCTTTGCCCACTAGTGCAAGCGCCTTCTTGTTGCTCTATTTTCTGACTCGCGTGGCGGGTTTGAACCCAACTTTGGCCGGTGGGGCAATGCTCTTTGGTAAAGTGTGGGACGCCTTTAGCGATCCACTGGTGGGGTGGTTGAGCGATCGCACCCGGTCTCCCCTGGGGCGCCGCTATCCTTGGATGTTGGGCGCCGCCATTCCCTTGGGCGTCTGCTGCATTTTGCAGTGGGTAACGCCGCCCACCAATAACCAGTGGGCATTGTTCGCCTATTACAGTACGGTGTCGGTCTTAGCCTACGCCGCCTTTTCATCGGTGATGGTTCCTTTCTCAGCGCTAGCGGCGGAGCTCACCCAAGGGTATAACGAACGCATCACCTTAATTAGCTTTAAATCCACCTTCAGTATCGGTGGTAGTATCTTCGCCCTATTTGTCGCCCAAATCATCTTCGAGCGAATTGCAAATCCCCGGAGAGCGTATGTTCTCCTAGGCATTATTATTGGGTTATTGGTGGTTCTCGCCGTGGGAGTTTGCGTTCTGGGAACCTATTGGCGATATCGCACCATCCGCATTCATCATCCGCAAATTGCAGTCGCCACCTCTCAATCATTGGTCAATCAGATCCGCATCGTCACGAGCAATCGGCCATTTCGCCAAGTGATTGGGCTATATCTCTTTTCGTGGACAGGGGTGCAGATATCAGCGGTGATTTTGCCTTATTTTGTGGTGGATTGGATGGGGTTGCCGGAACCCCACTTCATCCGAATGGCCTTAACAGTTCAAGGAACCGCTGTAGCGAGTATGTTTGGCTGGAACTGGATTGGCCGCAAAACTGGGAAACGGGCGATTTATTTTATGGGGGTGCCCTTAGCGATTGGGGCGCAGTTGGGTCTCTTCTTGTTGCAACCCGGTCAGACAGAATTAATGTACGCCATAGGAATGGTGGCGGGACTAGGCATTGCAACGGTATATTTAGTTCCCTGGTCTATGCTTCCCGATGTGGTAGATTTTGATGAGCTGACCTCAGGGCAACGGCGAGAGGGAATCTTCTATGGGTTTGTAGTATTTTTGCAAAAAATCGGCATCGCCCTGGCCATATTTCTGACCGGCAAAATCTTGGACTGGGCGGGGCTAATCACCACTGGCGCAGGGGACACAATGGTGATCCAACAGCCTGATAGCGCCCTCTGGGCGATCCGATTAATTATGGGATTTCTACCCATTTTGTCTCTGGCCGGAGGATTAATTTTCGCCTATTACTATCCCATTACTCGCGAAGTTCATGCAGAAATTCTACTAAAGCTCAAACAACTTACGCCATCGCACCACTGAAATAAAACGCCTGGGCATTGAAAATTTCACAGAAGTCAAGCGTCATTCCGAGAGAAACGAGGAATCTCATACTGTTTGCCCTTGTCCCTTGATGTCAATGCCTGGAATTGCTAAATATTTTCTATGATGCCTTGCCTACAAGGATGTGGGCTATTTTATCTGTGTCAAAGCTGAAGATTCTCTTTGCCCGTGCTAGGCAACACCTTAGCATTTTTTGTGGTTCTATCACCAGACGATTGAACTCTCAAGTCGACAAAATTTTTCCAAGCTACGAACAGATGTAAAGTATGGTTTGCAGCCAATGGAATGATAAGGTTTCAGGTGTTACTCTTGCAGAAATAGGAGAATCAAATCACTATGTTAGGCAAATCTGCATTGTTAGGCGCCTTCAGCCCATCCTACGACAAGCGAATCTTTGTTTGCGAAATAGAAGGGCTACGACAAACCGGGCAAGTGGGGAACAAGAATTATCCGCTTCGCAACAGCGGCAGAATTCTATTGCAAATCCCCTATAGCTGCATGAATGAAGAGATGCAACGGATTAAACGCTTGGGCGGTACAATTGTCAGCATCCGTTCATTGGGTGACGATTCATCAGAAGAATAAATCAGCTCAAAACCATTCTGTAAAACCGTTCTGTTCTCAACAGAACGATCTAAATCCTCGGTTTTTTTGCGCCATGATTCCCCCATATAATAATTCCCCCATATAATTTATCTGCCATAGTAAGGGGACTTGGACCAGGGCTTGATAAAAAGCAGTTATCAATTTCTGCAAGGCATCATCGGTGGGTTCATAGCAACATGATCTACCTGTTAGACAGCGCTGACGCCTTTTCACCTATCCCATACACACCAAGAGGTTCCCAAATTGATTGGGAACCTCTTGGTGTTGAAGAAAGGGGCGATAATCTCCATCGCCATCTCCCTAAATCCCTCTCCCCAGGAAGAAGGAATTTGGTTCTGTCTCCCTTCTCCCCTCGGGAGAAGGGTTGGGTATGAGGGCAGTTCATTCCGGTATTCGGCAATGCCCCCAAGTCGATACCGCGGAAATGACGGCTAATCTTTGTCCGTATTCATTATTCGGACCTAGGATTCAATTAAGGTAATGATTATCTACCCGGTGGTTATTCTCATAGCTAATCCGGGTTCCTGCCCATTGCAGCTTGTTGCGTAGGGTGCGGTAGTAGGAATAGTCTTTGCGCAAGATGATGAATTGGGCCATACAATCTGCGATCCGGATATCCACTCGCTGTCCCGGCCAGATGGAGGTGGCTAAGACTCCATCCATCCAAAGTTTAGTGGATAAATCTAGATCTGCTAGGGGCCAGACGCTGACCACACATCCGGGCGGCAGCACAATGGGGCGACTGGAAAGGCTGAGGGGACAAATCGGGGTGACGACAAGCGCATCCATGCCGGGATGTAGGATCGGTCCGTTGGCGGCTACGGTATATCCCGTTGACCCCGAGGGAGTGCTAATTAAAAGGCCGTCCCCCTGATACTGATCGACAATTTCACCATCGATTTCCATTTCTAGAATAGAGGTGATCATGCGGTCGGGGGAGGCCGGTTTAATACACATTTCGTTCAGCGACACAAAGCGATCGCTAACGGGTTCCAAATTAGTCCGATTGCCTTCAAAGATTCGGGCCTGCAACATCATCCGCCGCTGGACAGCGAACCTATCTTCTTGCAATCGTTTCCAGACTGATTCGGTGTCCTCAAATTCCTCAGAGGATTCCGTCAAAAAGCCAAGGTGTCCTCCCACATTCACCGCCAGGATAGGAATCCCGTCGGCGGCGAGTTGACGAGCCGCTGCTAAGGCCGTACCATCGCCGCCTAATACAATCGCCAAGTCAATGGTGGAAGTTACAGAGGCTAGAAAAACAGGATAAGGATTGTCCTTAGGACCACTGGGACCCATCAAAACCTTGCAGCCCAATTTCTCAAGTTGACGGGCGCATTTCTCGGCCCAGCTCTTGCTTAGCTGATTTCCAGCCTTGTGAACAATAATGACTTGATTTAGCTGCACATCAACAACTCGTGGGCGTCAACGATGTTAAGCTCCGATATAGACGCAATAGAGGCTTGCTGTGCAAAGCCTCTAAAATAGTTCCCCTGAAGCGCGCCAACCGCTAGGCGTTCAAAATTACCACTTGAGTAAATTGAACTGTTCCATGTCGACAGTATCGCGGTTGCGGTAAATGGACAGGACAATCGCCAAACCCACCGCGGCTTCCGCCGCTGCAATGGTGATAACAAAAACGGCGAATACTTGCCCCTTAATCCCTTGGGGATCCAGGAAGTTAGAAAAAGCCATCAAGTTGAGGTTAACTGCGTTTAACATCAACTCGATTGACATTAAGACGCGGATCACGTTGCGGCTGGTGACTAAACCATAGACGCCAATGCAAAACAACGCCGCCGCCAGAAGTAAAAAATACTCAAGTTGCATCAATAGTTACCTTCGTCTAATCCCCAAAAAAATCCTATGGATAGGCAATGAATAGGCCGTTGATTAGCGATCGCCGCTCTCATCGGCGGTATTTCCAGTCGAACCCGCTGAAACTAACTCCCTAGGACGCTCAGGCAATGTCAGCACCTGATCGGCGGGTTGATCAAGATCCTCATCCGGTAAAAATTCCCGACGAGCCAGAATAATAGCGCCCACCAAAGCCATGAGGAGTAAGATGGAGGCCAATTCAAACGGGAGCAGAAAATCACTGAAAAAGTGTTCGCCGATCAACATAATGGCGGCGTCTCCTGCAGCCGCTTCCGTTGACAAGGCCCACGGCGTCCCCAAGACCATGGCGCCTAGGAGTGCAAATAGGCCAAGGCAAACCACGCCGGTTGCAAGCTTACCAATCCAAGCATTCGGAATGGGGGTAAAATCCCGCTGCTTATTCACCAGCATGATTCCAAACAGGATCAGCACATTCACAGCGCCGACATAGATGAGAACCTGGGCGGCGGCGACAAATCCAGCATTGAGCAGGATGTATAATCCTGAAATGCTGACGAATACCCCCCCCAGCAAAAAGGCTGAGTAGACAATATTCGAAAGCAACACCACACCCAAAGCCGCCCCCAGCATCATGGCCGATAGCAGCAATAACGAGACCAGTTGTACCCCTTCTGCTAGATTCACAATAATTGGCTCTCCTTATACTCCGCCTTCAACATGTTACTAATCAGCTTTTACATCTAGCGATTAGCGTTTAGCGATTAAGACTGCAGGGGTCTGATAAATTGACCCCAGTTCCCTGATCCCAGTTTCCTGATTCCGGGGTCTTCATCTTCTATCAGAAGAATCAGCCCCAAAATTCAGCTTACTCGTCTATTTCTCAGCCGTTTCTAGTTCCTCAAGAATTTCTTGGGGCAGTTTACCCGCGCGGCGAGACCCGGCCGGTAGTTCATGGGGATCCATGACGCCTTTAGGGAGATAGCCCAGTTCGCGCAGAGGCGTCACCATCGGGTCCTCAGTGACCTTATAGGGCAACCGGCCCAGCGCTACGTTGTCGTAGTTGAGTTCGTGGCGATCGTAAGCGGCGAGTTCATACTCCTCTGTCATAGAGAGACAGTTTGTAGGGCAATACTCGACGCAGTTGCCGCAAAAAATGCAAACGCCGAAATCAATACTGTAGTGCTTCAGAGTTTTCTTCTTGGTGCCTTTGTCAAACGCCCAATCCACAACTGGGAGGTTGATGGGGCAGACGCGGACACAAACTTCACAGGCGATACACTTATCAAACTCAAAGTGAATCCGTCCCCGAAATCGCTCCGAAGGGATTAACTTCTCGTAGGGATATTGAACAGTGATAGGGCGCCGCCGCATATGGTCAAAGGTGACCGAAAGTCCTTGACCAATGTACTTAGCAGCCTGGGCGGTTTCTTTGGCGTAATCGCCAACTTGCTTGAGGAACTTGAGCATCAGGGTGACCTCCCTAAACAGGGGAAAATAACTGAGATTTATGGTTGATTAACGACGTGTAAAATCCCATTCGGGGATTTAGACCGGCGCCTTAGCCCCGCACCAGAGCAATTCTGTAACAGGGCTAGTGAGCCATTAACCCCCAAAAGCGAAGGGGAGAGCTAGTTTTAAGCCTGCTGTCAGCAGTAGGTTGACCAGAGAAACCGGAAGTAGAAACTTCCATCCAAAATCTAGAAGCTGATCAATCCGCACCCGAGGCACTGTCCACCGCATCAGAATAGCGATGAAGACCAATAAGTAGGCTTTAAATAGGGTCATCATCACCCCAAGGGACGCCATAATAATCTGCAACCAGGGGGTAGTCTCGCTGACGCCTAGCCAATTGGCCAACATTTCGATGGGGATGGGGAAATCCCAACCGCCCAGGTAGAGGATAGCGACTAACAGAGCGGACAACACTAGGTTGACGTAGGAACCAACGTAGAAAAGGCCGAACTTCATACCGGTGTATTCAGTTTGATAGCCCGCCACCAATTCTTCCTCGGCCTCAGGTAGGTCGAAGGGAAGTCGCTCACACTCCGCCAGCGCTGCAATCCAAAAAATTAGAAAACCGACGGGCTGGCGAATGATATTCCAGCCGATAACGCCATGGCCGGACTGTTGTTGAACAATGTCAATGGTGCTGAGGCTGTTTGACATCATCACAACTGCTAACACAGCCAAAGCCATTGGAATTTCATAACTGATGGATTGGGCCGCCGCTCTTAATCCCCCCAGCAGAGAATACTTGTTATTGGATGAATATCCCGCCATCAACAAACCAATGGGGGCAATGCTGGAGAGGGCGATCCAGAGGAAAATGCCGACGCCAATGTCGGTGATGACTAAATTTTGACCAAACGGCACAATCAAAAACGAAAGTAAGACCGGGATCACTACAATCACCGGACCCAAGGTAAATAACAGCGGGTCGGATTTGGCCGGAATAATATCTTCTTTAAAAACCAGCTTCATACCGTCAGCGACTGCTTGTAGAGTGCCTAACGGGCCGGCGTATTCGGGACCAATCCGCTGCTGAGCCGCCGCTGAGATTTTCCGCTCAAGCCACACAACAACAAAAATGCTGACGGTGGCTGCAATCAGCATGAGCACCATGGGTAAGGGTAGCCAAAGGGCCTTAGCGCTCCCCGCAGGTATGCCGAGGTCGATGAGGGCTTGGACAAAACTGCCTTGTAGGTCGATTCCTTGGTTCATGCTCAAAGATATGCCAACGTTCAATATGTGAAGATTCTTTTACAGATGCTACTGCCTAGTATATCGTTTGGATCTTCTCCCATCCGACTTTAGCTGAATAAGAGGATCTACAGACCACTGGAACCAACTTTAAGCAGGATATTTCCCTGAGATAATCTCTGAGGTCCATCTACCTCCGGACAGGGTGCTGTCCGTTAGAAAAGGAGAAGCCAAATTGTCGTACTTTCGACGACAATCAGTTCTTTTAGGGCAGTTCGTTTAGGGCTAGATTAGAGTCGGATCTCCAGCGGCGCATGGGCGATCGCTGAGATTAGTCTCCTATCCCCTAACCTCTGCCTCCTAATTCCTGACTTCCTGCTTGACCAGAACGTTCCAGTTTTAGTAGGCGTCCCTTATCAATATAGTCATATGAAATGGGTATTTATTAAAATTTCATAACAAAAACCCCCCAGCGGATAGCTGGAGGGATTGGAGTTCCTGAAAATCGTCACTGTGTTAATAATGACGAGGGGAAACCGAGTTGACAAGAGGGGTCTAGCCCATCATGCGCCATTTGAATGATTGCCCCAAAGATGAGGCCGCTCGGCGATGGGAATGTAAGGTCGGTCATGGGGGCCGGTATAGATCTGAGTGGGGCGAAAAATACGATTTTCCCCTAACTGTTCTTTCCAGTGGGCTAGCCAACCCGCGACGCGGGCGATCGCAAAAACCGGCGTAAACAGATCCGTTGGAATCCCTAACTTGCGATAGACCAGTCCCGAATAAAAGTCGACGTTGGGATACACCCCCTTGTGGCCCAGTTTTTCCGTCACCACATGCTCCAACTCCAAAGCGATTTCATAGTAGGCGTCCTGGCCAAATTTATCAAATAGCTGCTCAGCCAAGCCTTGTAGAATAATTGCCCGGGGGTCTTTCACCTTATAGACTCGGTGCCCAAACCCCATAATTTTGGACTTACTCCGAATCCGCTCCTCAATATAAGGTCGGACATTCTCCACCGAGCCAATGTCTTCTAGCATGGCGACGACCTCCTCATTGGCGCCGCCATGGAGGGGGCCGGCTAAGGTGCCCACAGCGGAGGCGACCACTGCATAAGGGTCGGTTAATGTGGACGCCGTCACCATGGCGGAAAAGGTTGAGGCGTTAATCGTATGTTCGGCGTGTAGGGTGAGGCAAATATCGAAGACCCGGGCCGCTAACGGATCGGGTTCGCGCTCATTGAGCATGTACAGGAAGTTGGCCGAATAGTCCAAATCATCCCGAGGCTGAACCGGGTCGTTGCCCTTGCGCATGAGCTGGAAAGCCGCCACCATAGTGGGGATTTTCGCCAGCAGACGAACCACAGCCGCCTGAATATAGGCGGGGTTGTCCAGCGCCCGCCGTGAGTAAAACAGTCCAAGCGCGGCTGCACACGCCTGCAGCGCATCCATAGGATGTCCACTCTCAGGGAAACACTTCATCATGTCCCGGATGCGGTATTTAAGTCGTCGATGGTAGCGAATTTGGTGCTCGAAGTCTTCCAACTCCCGTTTGGTGGGCAGCCCCCCCCAAATCAATAGATAGACAGTCTCCAGGAAGGTGCTTTTCTGCGCCAATTCTTCAATTCGAATCCCCCGATATTCCAGGATGCCCCTTTGTCCATCAACGTGGCTGATACTTGATTGGGTAGCCGGTATATTTTCTAGACCTGGCTTATACTCACATACAGTCATGGTTCGATCGCTCAAATGCGTGAATATAGACATTCTTGGGTAGATCAGTCGCCCTTTCCCAGCTCGGGGAGATGCAGACATGACGAATGGGTAAAGGACTCCATATTGACCATGTCCCACTTCCCATACCCCATGTCTGACCGTGCGACGTTAGTTTCAACCCAGAATCGCTATATCTTCAGCCTGACATATTCTCGGCGTCAGTTGTAGAGGCGCTCTCAGTTGATTAAGTTGATTAAAGATCTATCAACCCTCGTCGGCGCTAAAAAGCAACCTAGACTGGTTTGTCAAAGGCGAGATCGCAGACGTTGCAGGCTTTCTCAGCAGCTGATCACATTGTTAACAGTCGATCACATCCCAATGTCTTTACCAACCTTTTAAAAGCCGATGACATACTTGCGCCATTCTTCATGAACGCCAGAGCCAATCTGCCGACTCACCTCGAAGTAAAGGCTGCTGTGGGGTTTACGAGGCGGATACCGCAACGGCATAGTGGCTTCTTTGGGGGTGCGGTTTCCCTTCCTAACATTGCAGCGCACACAGGCTGTCACCATATTTTCCCAAGTATCTCCACCGCCCCGAGACCGAGGAGTGACATGATCGAGGGTCAATCCATCCCCTGAATAGCCGCAGTATTGGCAGGTATGGTTATCCCGCTGCAACAAATTACGGCGAGTTAGGGGGATTTCCTTATAAGGCAGTCGGACATATTGACGCAGCCGAATCACCGTCGGCAAATGAACGTCAGAATATATGAGCTTGCCATTATGTTCGACCTGCTCGGCTTTGCCCTTAATAATCAGGACAATCGCGCGTCTCCAGCTCGTAATATTGAGCGGCTCAAAAGAAGCGTTGAGTACTAGAACCTTACCCATTTGGTTTAGGAGAGGGGTTCAGCAGAATCGATATTGCACTGATGGTAGCATAATAGGCTAAAACCCATAGCCTATCCCTATAATTTCTGTTATTATAGTTTCTCGTCATCCTGGAGAGATGGCTGAGTGGTTGAAAGCGGCTCCCTGCTAAGGAGTTATGGGGTTTTAGGCTTCATCGAGGGTTCGAATCCCTCTCTCTCCGTCAGTTTCTGACCTATCAGCAAGGCCTGTCAGAAAAGTTGGTTTAATCTAACTCAATGGCCGGTTAAGTAAGCAAAAGGTAGAGAAATGTAAAGGTTCGTCTTTGCGTATCCTTGTTTTTTGTTGACTTCACGGCGACAGCGATCGCGCTTCCTAAAAACACTTCAGCCCCCAACTATTAGAGATATGGCCTAAAGGCTCCTTCTGACGGATTCTGCTGGCCAAATACCCCCGAGTCACTATTTCACTGGGATTTGATGTTCAACGCAAATAGGGACGCACATCCGCACGCCCCTACTCAAGAAAGAAAGTGAGAATTGATTGAAACTCCCTCAGACTAAACCGCCGCAAAGAATTCCTTAGACTTGACGGGGTCAGGATTCATTGTCTTCTCACCGGGCTTCCAGCCAGCGGGGCAAACCTCATCAGGATGGGACTGAACATACTGAACCGCCTGCAGCACCCGCATGGTTTCATCAACGCTACGGCCAAAGGAGAGATTATTTACGGTGGCGTGCTGGATGACGCCTTCCTTATCGATGATGAATAAACCCCGCAAAGCAACCCCTGCATCTGGATCCAGCACGTTGTAAGCGGTGCTAATTTCCTTCTTGATGTCAGACACCAGAGGATAGTCCAAATCGCCGACTCCGCCCTGCTTGCGGTCGGTTTGAATCCAAGCCAAATGAGAAAACTCACTGTCAACGGAAACGCCTAAGATTTCAGCGCCGACTTCTTTGAACTCGCTGTAGCGATCGCTAAACGCCGTAATTTCAGTCGGGCAAACAAAGGTAAAGTCAAGTGGATAGAAGAACAAAACCACATATTTGCCGCGATAATCGGACAGCTTAATTGTCTTGAATTCCTGGTCGACGACAGCTGTTGCAGTGAAATCAGGCGCTGCTTGTCCGACTCGAAGACATCCTTCTGTCTGAAAAGTCATGAGTTCACTCTCCTAAGTATTAATAATGCGTCTCAACCAAATTAGCTGGTTAGTTACCCCTAACCTCTATGAAAGATGCAGTCTTGACTGGGTGTTTTTACATCTCTTCGACTATATCATAGTCATAATGATTTCACCTTTGGCGATCTCGAAAAGCGCGCCAGTGCGGTTTGTTTTGAGCACGCAAATCTTTTCTAAGGTGCTTCCCCTTGGAGGGATTTCCCTTTCGAAAAAAGTGGGCGAGCCCAATCCAACTCTGCACTTACAGCTTTGCGCGAAGGAATTTTAGCCAAAAGGTTTAGAACCCAACCTTATTAAGTTTAGGGTAAGGTCGCAAATTTAACCTATTAACCTTTCGTGGAAAGTGTTGGGGTTGGGTAGGTGGGGAGCGATCTGTGGTTTTTTGGGCGGTTGGGAAAAACAAAGTGGGCGATATTGATTCACTACTGATGATTAGATCTCCGTATTAGATCTACGCCAAATTTGTATGGTCTTGTCTTTACTGCTGCTCACGAGCCTGTCAGAATCACTTGCAATCGCTAAAATCCAGTCAGAATGCCCGGTTAGAGTTTGACGTAATTTTCCTGTTCCTACGTCCCATAGTTTGACGGTCTGATCAAGACTGCCGCTAGCGAGCGTTTGTCCATTGCAGCTGAAGGTGATTGTCACCACTCGCTGGGTATGCCCAGCGAATGTATGAATCAGCGCTCTGGTGCGCCAATTCCAGAGTTTAATCGTTGTGTCCCAACTGCCGCTAGCTAGATGTTGTCCGTCCGGGCTAAATGCAATAGATCTCACGGCGCTAGAATGCGCGGCTATCGTACTGAGCAATTCCCCAGTCTGTAGCCGCCACAGCTTAAGGGTTGTGTCGATTCCACCAGTCGCAATGGTTTCTCCATCCGGGGCGATCGCGACGGAGAACACGCGACCCAAATGGGCGGGAATTGTCCGGAGCAGATCGCCAGTCTGGAGATTCCAAATCTTGAGAGCCCCATCTTCTCCCCCACTGACCAGAGTTTGCCCATCCGGACTAGTTGCGACAGACCACACTGGCCCTGAATGACCGGCAAGGGTCCGGATCAACTGGCCAGTTTTGATATTCCAGAGTTTGATGGAGTCGTCTCCACTGCCGCTGGCAAGCGTCTTTCCATCCGCGCTGAGGGCGATCGCCCTGACGGTGTCAGTGTGCCTAGAGAGCGTGTGGAGAACCTGATTAGTTTCAAGATTCCAGATCTTAATGGTTTTGTCGGCGCCGCCGCTGACTAAGGTTTGTCCATCGGCGCTCAAGGCAAGAGACCAAACAACATCGGCATGTGCAGTCAGCGTTTGGGCTGGCGCCATCATATCTGGAGCGGCGGTGACGTCTCGGTTTGAGAGGGAGCTAACGGAGGGTTGAACACCAGTCGCAAACGGATTGACTCGAACAATATAGAATCCGCCAAACATCAGGGCTAGAAGCGAAACAATACTGGCTGTTATCCCAAAAACGACTGTAAAGGGTTTCTGGGCGAGTAAAACTGCGGCCAAACTTCCCGCGCTATGGAACGCATCCGTCCTGGCTTTTGCCACAAGTATCCGGCGATAATCGTCTCCCCTATCATTAATTAAGTTTTGTAGTCTGGTTCTAAGCCTCAAGAGACCCTGCCGGGCCTGATACTTGACGGTTTTGAGGGGAATATCAAGCTGTTTAGCAATTTCTAGTTGGCTAAGTCCTTGGTAGTAAGCCATCGTCAATATCTGGCGTTGATGGTCTGGAAGCTGAATCCAGGCGTGCTGAATCTGCTGAGACCGATCATCTGAAGCGGATACAGACCCAACCTGATGAGGCGCAGAAAATGCTGTGTTTGTTGGGCGGCCCCAGCTGCGAAGCAATTGACGGCGTCCTCTTCGGGAGCGAAGCTTGGCAACGGCCCGCATCCGAGTCAGGGTAGCCAGAAACCGCACCAGAGAACCCCGAGAAGGTCTGTATTCACTTCGCCGCCAGAGCCTTAAAAATATTTCTTGGGTGAGGTCTTCGGCGTCTTGAGGGTCGCCCAACATCTTCAGAGCAATTGTGTACACCAGCTCAGAGTAGCGCTCGTAGAGAATGCCCAGAGCAGATGTCTGGCCTTTTTGCAGCGCTTGAAACAGTTCTGTATCGGTCTGAGATGAGTCCAATGTCAGACAGTAAAGATCTACGGTTAGATCTACATGTTAGATGTTAGAGTTTACTGTCTCGATAGAAGTTGGAACAAAGGTAACATCTTATGTTGGCAAGTCCTTCGCTACATTTGGTCGTATGGATTTTCGGCGGCTTTTGTAGTCAAGACACGGGGTATGTCGGGAATGAGTCCTTCTCCTCTCTCCGCTGGATGATGAATCACGGCGATCACTTTACGAAGTTCGCCATTGTATTGAATAAAATTGCCAACGCCAGGCAGCCCATGATCTTGGAGAATCACGGAAGCCAATCCATCTGTGTTATCTCGCCAACACAGTTCAAAATCAATCACTTTCTTCTTGGTGGACCCACTTCTAAAACCAAGGTCCATCAAAACCTCCTATCTAATTCAGTACCCATCTAATTCAGTACCCATCTCCACACTCCTAAGCAATCGACGCAAAGGAACAGGCTGAGAGAATATGCGATTAAACCGCGATCGCGGCACAGCAAACTCGACAGCAAAAGTTGGCCAGAACTGCCTGCCAACAGCAAAAAACCATATCGACTTGTTTCAATGTTAAGGGCTAGAAGCATTCCACCAGCTACAGTAAACAGTATGCTGGAAAATTTGAGAATACTTCCTAGAGAACGGCTCCGTTTTGGCTGTTTGAGGAAATTTGTTGAAGGCCGCCTCAGTTTAGGCTGTTTTTTGATCAGATGCATAAAAATAATGCCTTTGGTAGATGTGTAGAAGAGCTGTTGTTGTCCATAAGCTATGGACAACGGCTTCTAGACGATACTTGCAATAGCTTGGGCTGTTGGCCATGGCTGGCACCCAATATGTATTGGGGGTATTCGCTTGCTATACAGCTTTTGGAGGCAAGGCTACAGATTGTGCAACTATAGCAATCTCATTGGGTCTGTGAATTAATTCAATTCGACAATTCTTGTTAGACAAAGATTATCCTCTCAAGAAGATATAAATGATTGAAAATTTCCACGAGGAATTGGGAGGAGCAGGCGAAAATGTTATTTACTTCAGTTTGCGAAAGTCATAATATCAAGATATTCTCGATGAGGCAGCGAGGGGTCAGACCCCTCGCCCCGCTAATTACTCGCCTAATCTGTTCAAATTCTGGGTATCAACAAAACATTGCCTGTGATGTCTCTACGTGTTGCTGGGATCTCCAAAACACTCTTGCCAGAGCAGTATTGGCCTCCCAACGGCAAAATCTGAATATCGTACAACGGGTGTTCAGTTTGTAACAAAACCTCCAACAAAGTCGGAGGCGAGTTAATTTGATAATCCCGGTTCGTGTGTCCTTAGTCAAGTTTTGCAGCGCTTCTCTTAAGCCGTTCTGAAGATGTAGTCTCAAAGCCGCCAAATCAGGGTGTTGTCATCTCCGCCGCCGCTCACTAAGCTTTGGCCATCAGCGTGAAACCCAACCGAAGACACGACGCCTGAGTGTCCATAGAGGGTATGGATCAGGAGCGCTGTGTTTAGATCCCACAACTTGATAGTGGCGTCCTCACTGCCGCTGACTAGCGTGTTTCCATCTGGGCTAAAGGCGACAGCATTGACTAAATCTTGATGTCCGACAAAGGTGCGGACCTGTTTGTCGGCGCTTAGGCGCCACAGTTTGATGGTTCGATCATTACTGCCGCTGGCGAGGGTTTGTCCATCGGGACTGAAGGTGACTGTCCTAACTGAATCGTTATGTCCCTCTAAGGAGCGGATGAGAGTTCCCGTCTGGAGATTCCAGAGCTTGATGGTTCTATCTTTACTGGCGCTGGCAATGGTCTGGCCATCTGGACTAATCGCGATCGCAAAAATGCCTTCTGTGTGTCCTGTCAGAGTTCGGAGCAGTTCCCCCGTCTGGACATCCCAAACCTTGATCAGGTTATCCCAACCACAACTGACGAGAGTCTGCTGATCGGGACTAAATTTGAAGGATCTAACCGGTTTGGCGTGGGCCTCAATTGTGCCAAGCAGTTCTCCCGTTTGCCAGGCCCATAGCTTAATAGTGGTGTCCTTACTGCTACTCGCTAGCATATGGCCATCGGGACTGAAGGATACAGATAAGACCGCTTGGGTATGTCCTTCAAAGGTTTGGAGCAAATCCCCTGTTTGCAAATTCCAGACCTTGACAGTAGCGTCATCATTGGCGCTGGCTAGGGTCTGTCCATCAGGGTTGGCGGCGACAGACCAAACTCTGCCAGCATAACCATTGAGCACATGTTGAATCGTGGCGTCTCGCCAAGTCGGTTCGGCTTTCACTTCTGTGGCGATGTCGCTTGAACGCGCATTCCACACCTGCAGTCCATACGCTGCCCCAGAGAGCGCGACAACGGCGGCGAAACCATAGGCGATCAATCTTCTAGGGGGGGGCGACTTTGGTATCGGATGAATGATGGGTTGATGAGTTTTTTCTGACATTTGAGCCTCCTGATTTTTACTAAAAAAAATAGTGTGAAAAAAAGATCGCGAAACCATGGCGAAATTAGTTGGCTACTGACTAGAGCGGCTCCAAATTTGTATGGTCTTGTCTTTGCTGCTGCTTATGAGTCTGTTGGAATCAGTCGCAATCGCTAAAACCCAGTCAGAATGTCCAGTCAGAGTTTGACGTAATTCCCCTGTCGCCACATCCCATAGTTTGAGAGTCTGATCGAGACTGCCGCTAACGAGGGTTTGTCCATTAGGACTGAAGGCGACCGTCACCACTCGCTGGGTATGGCCGACCAGTGTATGAATCAGCGCTCTGTTGCGCCAATTCCAGAGTTTAATTGTCGTATCCCAACTGCCGCTGGCGAGATGCTGTCCATCTGGGCTAAACCCAACGGTTCTCACGGCGCTAGAATGCGCGGCTATCGTACTGAGCAATTCCCCAGTTTGTAGCCGCCAAAGCTTAAGGGTTGTGTCGATTCCACCAGTCGCAATGGTTTCTCCATCCGGGGCGATCGCGACGGAGAATACGCGACCCAAATGGGCGGGAATTGTGCGAAGCAGATCGCCAGTCTGAAGATCCCAAATCTTAAGAGTCCCATCCTCTCCCCCACTGATCAGGGTTTGCCCATCCGGACTAATCGCCACAGACCACACCGGACCGGGATGCTCTGCAAGGGTCCGGATCAACTGGCCAGTTTCAATGTTCCAAAGTTTGATGGTGTTGTCTCCACTGCCGCTGGCAAGTGTCCGTCCATCGGCGCTGAGGGCGATCGCCCTGACGGTGTCATCATGCCCTGAAAGCGTCTGGAGCACTTGGCCTGTTTCGACCTGCCAAATCTTAATGGTTTTGTCGGCGCTGCTACTCACCAGGGTTTGGCCATCGGGACTTAAGGCGACTGACCAAACTGAATCGGAATGCTGATTCAATGTTTTGGCCAGAATCAGCGGGGTGAGTTTAACCGGGAGATTTCGGGTCGGGATATTCTGAGGCCGGAATGGGGCGATAGACGCCAACGGATTGGCTCGAATTCCATAGAAGCCGATGAGCATTAGCGCGACCAGTGAGACAGCGCTTGTCGCGATCTCTAGCCTTGACCCAAATGGTTTGGCGGCGGAAAAACTAGAAGCTTGACTTTCGCGTTGCGGCAGCGCCTCAATCTGCGCGTTAGCCAGCAGCATCTGACGGTAATCATCGACGCCGTTTCTGGCGAGTTCAGTTGAAATAGTTGATTGAAGCGTTTGGGAGACTATTTTAGAGACTGTTGGATCCCCCTTGATATCCTGTTCACTCCATTGAGCCCGACTCAGACAGCTGTTTCCCATTCCTCCATTGCAAGCAGCGAGTAATGCCTCCGACGGAGAGAGGTCTTGTAGAAAATGGGAGGAATCGATCGGATCTTCTACCGCCGCTGGATCAACCGGTGCAAACAGGGTTAGCAGTTTGCCCTGCTTAACAGCGTGTTTGCTTTGCTCACGTACACGGGCGGCAAATGTCACGCCAAGGTAAGTTGATTGATCGCTCCACACGTCTGGAAAAACTATGCTTTCAAGAGAATCTGGGAGAGTTTGCCGACTGATGACGGCGGCGGGTCCAGTCTGCAGACAGACAAAAATAGAGTCCAATTGGGAGGGTTGCAGGCGGCCCGCTAAGTAATAACAGATAAAGTAGGGCACATGACTTCGTCCCAAGTCATCTATTCCATCATTGTATAGCCAACCAAATAGGGTCTGATCGAGGGAAAGCTGATATAGATAAGCGGCGCGGTATCCAGAATCAGGCGGATTATAGGCGTCCCAGCATTGGTAAACCACCCGTTGCCGGAAGGCTTGCTGGATTTCTAAAGGAACCTCTGCACTGGCCAGGGTTCTGAATCCCACGTCAGCAAAGCTGGTATAGATAAGTTGACCTAAGTGCAAAGCCATCGGTAACCGCAGTTATGGAGTAACGCCGCTTTGATGGACAGGGCTAGGCGACAGTTCAGGCTCAAGGCTCTGTTCAGGTGTGGATGTCAATAGGCCCGTGGCGAAAAGGAGAGACGCGATCGCCCCCAGCACGCTGAGGCTAATCACAGATAGGATCATGACATATCGCCGGAGATGGGGCGGCAATATCTGTCCTACCGATTGGTTCTGGGTTAATCCGTTCACCAAATCTTGCCGCGAGTGAAAAGGGTGGTGTTTGTTCAGTTCTGCTAACAGCCAGAGGAGTGGAGCCGCCGCCCCTCTAGCCTGGAGTGTGGAGGTTCCCGCCATCGAAACAATCGGGATGGCCGAGTAAAATCGCTGATAGTTAGCCTTGACTGCATCAAGTCGGGTAATGAGGGCTTGAAGGGACTGCTCAACCTGGAGTTGGATGATAGGCCCTGGTTCAAGCAGGTCACACTGGGTCAAGATCAGCGCAAAAGAATATTGCACTTGATGCTGGCTAACCAGAGACGCGATTGCGACCACCTGGTTGAAAACATCTTCAATCGCCTCTGAGTACTCCTGATAGTGAACCAGAGCGTTGGCATTAATGAACACACAACAACTATGGGACCCCAACACCATTGCCTGAAAGTCGGGATTGCGAATATTGCAAGATTCGCCCGGAATGTCCCACCAGCGAAAATCACAGAGGGTTTTCACCCCCCATAGACTATGCTGTTTCAGACTAAAGTCAAAACTAGTAATTTTGATCGTAGCCGGTGGATACAGACCAGTGCGAGCGACATGGCTGAGAATCTTCTCCAGATTATCTTGCACGTCACTATCGAGACACTCAAACCAAAACGGCTGAGGATGATTTGACAGATTATCAGCGTGTAATTCTGCGTAACTGCCCGCAAGAAAGACCGTCTTGCCCACCCCCCGTTGACCAATACTCAACAGGTTAAAGGTTTTTGGGGTGGCTCTAGTTTTTGGGTTGGCTCCGGTGGATACTTTCATAGATGTTATTGGTCATTGGTCATTGGTCATTGGTCATTAGTTCATTCATACAGACCTCTGAAAAAGCTAGCGATCATTGACAATGGATTGTTTTGAAACCCGCCGCCGCCAGATCCAAATGAGAAAAATGCTAGTGTGGTTTGGCGGAAACTGTATCCCGTTCTGGTCAATGACGAGGCGCTTAAATTTCCGTCGGCATTAGAGATATTGGTCTGATCTTCGGCAAATGTGTTGATTTCGGTCTGTTGGAAGATTACCGCGTCAAACCCTGCCGTCAGACTGTTGCCGCCCGCCAGACTTTCTTGTTCGGTCTCGGACAGTTCCATTAACGCCTCGACATGATTGGACAGAGGGATGTTGGCTGGCTTGACTTCAGATAGGTTGATTTCAGATAGGTTGATTTCAGACATCGTAATTCCTCATAGGTTTCATGGTTTAATCGGACAAAAACTTTAAATGGTCTCCGGGGATTGCACGTAAATCGGCGATTGGGCCCTGTACCCTGACATTTCCTTTATCCAGAAACACGACCCAATCTGCGCGCTGAATTACGCTGGGGCGGTGGGTGATCATGATGGTGGTTCTGTCGTGACGGGTGTACAGCAATCGCTCTAATACTTGGGCTTCGCTGACGGGATCCAGGCCAGCTGTAGATTCATCTAAGATCAAGATCGGCGGATCGGTGACGATGCCGCGTGCGATCGCTAATCGTTGTCGTTGTCCCCCCGAAAGATTGGCCCCAAATTCTCCCAGCGTGGTCTGATACTTATTGGGTAATTGGCTGATAAAGTTATCCGCCCCGGCAATTTGACAAGCCGTGACAATCTCCTCAAAGGAGATGTAAGGCGTCCCTAACCGGAAGTTTTCCACGATGGTGCGACTCCAAAAGTGAGCGTCTTGGGGAACATAAACCACCTGCCGCCGTAGACAATCCAGTGAGAGGTCTTGCAAGTTGTAACAGCCTACGCGAATATTGCCAGACTGGGGCTGATAAAGGCCAGCGATTAGCTTCGCCAAGGTGCTTTTGCCACAGCCGGATTGACCGATTAGAGCGATCGCTTTCCCACCTGGCAACGTCAAGGAAAAACTTTCCATTAAATCCACTCTGCCTGCATGATGAAAATTGAGCTGGTCGCAGATAATGTCGGCATCCCCCCGAATTTGAGCAAAGGGTTTTTGGGTATCGCCTGTGACTTCTGGCGTCGCATCAATCACTTCGACCAGGCGCGTCACTGCTGTTTGGGAGCGAAAATACTCATCGACTAAGCCAATCAACGAACTCATTAACGCCAGCACATTTCCCTGCATCCCGTTAAACGCCAGCAGTTGCCCGATACTCAATTCTTGATTGATCACCAGGAGGCTGCCAAACCCAAGCAGGGTAATCCCGCCAATGCGGCTCACCATCTGAGCAAACGTGCTGTTCACAATCCCAATTTGGACCGTACTCAAGGTAAGATTGGCCAGCCGAGAAAAGCGACTCTGAAATTCTTCCCAAAACTGAGGCGCTGAGTTAGTCGCTTTAATCACCATGGCCCCTTTAAATGTTTCCACCAAAACCCCCTGATTTTCCGAAGACAACATCAGCAGATTCCGGGTCGCCTTTCGCAGCGTGGGCAAGAAGGGGACAGTCGCCAGCGCCATAAAGACCCCAATCGAGATAACCGCAAAAGTCAACTTCCAACTGTAGAACAGCATGAAGCCAAAGGAAATAAAGGCGACAAAAAACTGACTGGGTAGCTGGGCCACGACCTGGGAGAGCAACTGATTGATTTCATTGATATCTCGCAGGCGACTGACAATTTCCCCACTGCGGCGAGTTTCATAGTAATTGAGCGGCAGATAAAGGATCTTGCGCCCGAATTCTAAAACAAACCCCAACTGCAATCGCTGCGTGAAATGAGCAATAATGGTCGATTGCAACAGCTGTAGGCTGCCGCTAAACAAGCTCATCAACACAACGGCCGCCACTACGACCGTGAGCAACTGGGTATCTTGCCGCACCAAGACATCATCAGTGAGAATCTGCAGCAAAATAGGACTGGAAAGGGAAAGCAAGCCTAGGACAAAGTTGATCAACAATGCTCCAACAAGCAGTGATCGATAGGGCCAGACCCGCTGCAAAAAACGTCCGAATCCGCTTGCTGTGTTTGTTTCGGATTCCTGAGAAAGGGCGTCTAGATCGGGCTCAAGTAAAAGCATGACGCCATTCCAAGCGGTGACTAACTCTCGCCGCTTAAGATAACGAATACCCATCGCCGGATCGGCGACGATAAACTTTCTACCCTGCCTACCATATAAAACGACCCAGTGATAACCCTGCCAATGAATCACCCCCGGCAAAGGAAGCTCTTCAATATGGTCTAAGACTGCCTCGGAAGCCTTAACCGACCGGGTCTTAAAGCCCAAACTCTCAAACCCTCGCTTCAGACCCAGTAAAGTGGTTCCCAGCTGCCCCGTGCCAACCACTTCCCGACTGCGGGTAATGCTCAAGAGCCGACCATAATGCCTACAAATTGTAGACAGACAGGCAGCGCCGCAGTCTTCCTCACTGAGCTGTTGCACCCACTGATAGCGATTATGATTAAGTGATAAGAGCATATCTTCTAAACATTGGATAACAGCCGAATTTTTCTGAGAATGAATTTGAGTACTGTTTCTTGGCGTGAAATAATACTCGCTTTCCCTTCCATCCCAGCTTGTAGCTGACATCGATGGTCGCTCTCGCCAACGAATGAAGTTTCAGGTTGGATAGTGACTTCATAGGTTGCTTGGGGTGGGACCCCTGCGCCGTTGTTTTTTGTCGGGAGGGCGTCTGGGGCGACGGTTTTGACGGCGCCTTTGAGGATGCCGTAGTCAGGATAAGGGCAGGCGGAGATCTGTATCTGAACAGTTTGCTCAGGGTTGACTTTGTCAATATCTTGAGCGGGTACTTGGGCTTTGATCAGCAGAGGCGCATTGAAGGGGGCGATGGAAGCTGTCACCTCTCCAGGGCTGACCACTTGCTGTGGGTTGCGAAGATTGAGTTGCAGTAGTGTCCCTGAAATGGGCGCGCGAATCACAGTCTGGCTGAAGTCGCTTTCCACCTGTTGGAGTTCTTTTTGGGTGCGATCGCGTTGACGTTGAAGTTCAATCTGATTTTGGAGAAGTTGCTCTCGTTGTTGTCTCAATGTCGCCAGGGCGGCGTCTCCTTGGGCTTGAGCTTGGGCGACTTGCTCTTCAGCTCTGGCGATGGCGGCGTCTGTAGGATTTAAGGCGGACGCCGCCCGGTTCACTTGGGCGGACGCCGTTGCCGCTGCGGCCTCTTTTTCCTTCAGCAGTAATGTGGCGATCGCGCCTGCCTGCTCAAGCTGGCGGAACCGGGTTACTTCCTCCTGGGCAAAGGACAGTGCGGCGTTAGCCGCCTGAAATTCGGCTTCGGAGATTCGTTGCTGATCTTGATATTGGCGGCGCTGGCTTTCGACTTCCGCCTGTGCAGCTCGGATCGTTCGCTGTATCAAGTTGGATTGCGCCAAAATCCGACTATCCAGGGCATTGAGCTGAGCGCTGATTTGGCCCAATTGCAGTGTGACTTGCTGCAGGTCGCCCTGTAACTGGCTTTGAGTGGTCACTAGGCGAGAGTCATCAATGCGAGCGATCGCTTGTCCTTGTTCAACCTTTTGATTCTCTTCAACCAAAATTTGGGTGATGGTTCCCGCGATCGCGGCTTGAACCAAGCGGAGTTCACCTGCTGGACGAATCGTTGCCGCTACTTTAACGGCGACGTTGTACTTGAGAATGGAGGCGAGTACAACAGCAGTTCCAAAGATGACAATCATGAATCCTCCGCCTATGATCGCCCAAGGACTGATTCGAGGCAGAAAATCGCTGCTGCTAATTTTAGGCAGTTGATCGGGAGTAGGGGCGTTTTGCATGACCATATCTTGATTAGGTGCATCAAAAAGGATTCCAGAGTCTTACCGGAGCCATTTTCATTGACGGATAGATTGTCTTGGGTTAGAGAGTAATATTTAGCTCAAAAGACAACATCGCTTAGCCTGAATGGATCGGTTTGGGTGTGCAATTTATGCCGGGACAATCTAGCCGTGAAGGAAGTCAGAAGTCAGAAGTCAGTCAGAAACTGGATTCTGTCTGCTGACCCCTGTATTTTTCTCTAAAAACGATGTCCCACTTTACGTTGACACCCTCGATTTGAACCCTCTGGAATCCTAATTAGGCGATTAATTCAACCGAATTAATCGCCTAGACGACGCTGGATTAGATGTTAATTGCGAGTGCTTCAAAGGCGCTCGTGTCGATATCCTCAGCCGCGATCGCTCGGGTTACTGAACTCCCCCCTGGCCCTGATTGGGCGCTTCCGAGAGTTACAAGTGTTTCCTGAGAGAAGTTGGTTATGGTCAGACTTGCTAGATCTAGACCACCCGAGACGATTTCCTGTTGATCTTCAGATAACTCCACCAGGTGCTCTGATTGCATATCTAAACGTGTCATGTTTTGTCTCTCCATTAATGTTTAATTTGGGTTAGTTGGTTATGTATTCATCCAACTACACGTAGTGTGGCCCACCCAAATGTTCACTTGCCAGACCAAAACATGCTCACTTTTTGTTCACTTTTTAACTGGATCAATGTCTTGCTAGATCAGGCGCTTTATTCACTCTTTTCGTCGCTTTCTGGATGTATGGACAACAGATTGTAAATGGGGCGCTAGGCATCCAAATTCAAGCATAACGAATTTAGCGAGAATCAAGTCCCGCGCGATTTGGAACTCGATTCTCGCTATGCATTGTTGAGAGTTATGGAAGCTGCAGATAATATCCCATCATCCACCCATCCACCCATCCACCCATCCACTGCCTCTTACTAGGACTTTATTTTGACGAGATTCCCTCTAGCCTGACTAGGAGCAATATCTAATTTCTCTCTGCCATAATATGTTCGCCACTCGCGTTACGCCAGTCTTTAGATGACGGCGATAGGTGCTAAAGGGCAAATCTAATGATTCAGCCGCTCGTTCTTGTGTGGGCGCCGGGTTCAAATAGGTGCGATATAGCGCCCGATATAGTTTTTCGTCTCGCGGTGATGCTTGTAATGATTCAGTTGCTTCCCGCACCCACCCCTGCAAAACTGTCACCCGCTTTTCACTGTCGCCCATGGCTGCCTGATCCGCCACTAGGCGCGATCTCATTAAAGGATTCGTGTATAAGGTGTCTGGACAAGTATAGTGGCGGAACACATCCCGCACAGCTTGCATAAACTCTGGTTGACTCAATACTAGAGGCGGTTTCGTGGGTTGAAAAGGTGCGATCGCCTGGGTAGAGGGGGCGATCTCCCGTTTCGCCAAGAGTTCCTGCCATACTATGGGCGACACAACCCGCCAATCGTGTCCGTAGACCCCATATCGGCGTTCTCCCACCTCAAAGTCAGCATTAGGAATTCGCTCAAAATCCGCATAGGCAAACGAGGCGGACCAAGAATCCGGATCGGCGCAGGAAATTAAGGTAAAGGCTATCCCAGGCGTATTCCGATGTTGCTGTAAAGCATTAACAACAATCAAACTTTGTGTCGGTGAAACGCTTTGATAGGTATTCCGCGCCATCCAGAAGCGAACCAGAATGGCGGCCTCCTGCGATCTCAAGGGAGCATGTTTCTGTAGGTGTCGCCAAGCGGCGTAGGCAGCCGGATCGATACTGAGATCCTTCGGGCTAGCTTGATGGAGAGCGACCATCATAAAAAATCCAGTCACCGACTGTTCCCTATCGCGAAATACCCAAACATTGTGCGGCTGTCGCGCTAACCAATAGGCGGCAAGACGAGCAGATGCCTCTCCTTCGTGCTTTGCCGTCATTTCGATTAAGGCAGGCCGATCTCCCTCACGTAGCTTATCGGTCGTCAGATAGCTCTGTGTTTGCCACATAAAGCCGGATCCGACCGCTGAGTTGTTGCGATGGAGGAACATCTGATCAAACAAAATCTGATGTTGCTCATATCCTTGAGTTTGCTCCAAATGCGCTGAATAGTAGTCACGAGCCCGCTGATGGAGTTGAGCGTATCGGTCAGGATTACGCCAGCGCAGGTCGGCAGTAAACACTTCACGCGCCAAATCATGCGGAAAGACTCCCATCTGTCCCGACTCAATAAATGAGAGTCCCCGCAACCACTCGAATAACTCGTGAACATCAGGGATGTCCAGCATTTCAGCTAATAATGCCTCGGTCATCAGGCGAACCAGCGCACACGCTTCCAACGCCATGCGATGAACAGGACTCGAAACCTCTTGTAAATAATTTTCGAGTAGTATCTTGACCACATCGGGGGGGGCTTCCAGTTGAATAGAAGCGTCTTTTCCTTGGGGGTAACGATCAGCCATCAGGGACAGCGCCAAAGGATGACCATGAGAGAAATTCAGGATTGCCTGGCGTTGGGCTTCAGATACTTGCCGCTGAGCTAGGTAAAGTTGACTTTCCTCTTGACTCAAATTCCCTAGAGGAAGCGGATGCAATAAAGCTTGCCAGCCTGGATCAGCCCGCCAAGCAAAAGCGGGGGGACGACGTCCAGCTAAAACAATCAGCGTGTGTTCTGGCAACTGTGGTAGGAATACATCCCGTAGCCAGTCATCTAACGCCGCCAATCGATCATAGCTGTCGATCAAGAGGATGTGGTGATTCAATTTATCCGCTAGTGTTTGAACGGATATAGGAGCTGGTGTTAAATTCATCGCCAACTGAAGCCTATTGAGGAAGGATTCAGGGGAGGCTTCGATCTTATGGCCGTTGATGGAGATAACTGGGGTTTGAGCCGATTTGCCGATCTGAGCCAATTCCCGTAGCAGACTTGTTTTGCCAATGCCACTAGGACCGTGGATATAGAGCACTGAGAAAGGGTGTTCCCTATCAAGCACGGATTTGAACAGATCACACTCAAGTTTACGTCCGATAAAACGGTGACGTCTCACCGTATTGAGCCTTTCTACTAAAGACAAGGGCATTGCATTCCTCCAGCCTCGAGCAAGATTTCCACAAGAATGAGAGACGATCCGCCTATTGAACGTTCAGCACGACTATATTTCTGGCAAAAATGAATTCACTATAGTCTGCCAAGTTATCTAATCCCAGTAAGGTGAGTAAAATTTCAGCGACAACCCAAACTAAGGTCTTAGCCAATAACTTTTTCCAATGTATACGCATGTTTATTCACCTCCTTGAGAACAAGGTGGGACAACGAATAGAGAGCAGTCGATAAATTAGAGAGGGCTAAACGCCCTTCTATGGCTCGCTTACCCATGGATACGAATTGGGGGCAATTTTGGATGGGGTCATTTTCTAAAAGACACGAACATTAACAACCCCTGACTCAAGCGCGCTAAGCCATTGGAGATAAAGCTACAGCCCATTACTGATGAGGCAGAGGCTTGCCAGGCGGACAGTCTTGAAGCTAAGAAAGTGTTTATAGCCCCCGATTGATACCGGGTTACTTTTCAGAGCCCATGATCCGAAAGCCCCAAGAATCTCAGCCGTTGAACTGGAAGACGCTGACCGACGTAGAGTTATTTCACGCTCTGCAAAATGGTCAGGCGGCGGCGCTAGGGGCGCTCTACGATCGCTACGCCAAGCTGGTTTATACCATCGCCCTGAGATCTTTGGAAAATCCTCAGGAGGCTGAAGACCTCACTCAAGAAATTTTTTTGATACTTTGGAAGAAGAGTAATTATGATCCTAATCGGGGCTCCCTCCGACGTTTTCTAACAACGTTGACCCGCTCTCGTGCGGTGGATAGACTCCGTTCCCGAGGCATCCGCCATAGGTTCTTTAGTCGCTGGCGTCGAAACGTCACAGCCGCCGTCCCTTCCCCCGATCCAGTCGAACAAGCCTCACTCAGTGAACGCTCTCGGCAAGTCCGCGAGGCTTTGGACCAACTCTCAGAAAACCAGCGCCAGGTTCTGGAGTTAGCTTACTATGAAGGTCTAAGCCAATCGGAAATTGCTAAGCGATTAGAGATACCCCTCGGTACGGTCAAATATCGGGCGCGCCAGGGGATTTTAAAACTCAGAATGAGCTTTAAAAGCTGGATGGACGATTGAATTGTTATATTGAAATCACCTTACCTGCTAAGACGGCAGGATTGTCCGTTCCCTTATGACTTCTCCATTGCATCCAGATAGATTGAAAGCGTTAGCAGCAGATTATCTGCTGGGTGATCTTTCTGCGAGGGAGGCTAAGGAGATTGAACAGCTGTTGGCGGATCATCCTGACTTCACCATGGAAGTTGCTCGCTTGCAAACATCCGTTGATTTAATGCTGGCGGAATTGCCAATGGCGGAGCCCCCTCCTCATCTTCGCGCAGCTATCATGGAGGCAACGCAGCCCCCAACCAGGAGGCCCGCGCGTCAACTATCGTCAGTTTCTTGGCCAGTGCTGGCGTATGGCGCCGCTGCTCTGTTTGTTTTAGTCCTCGGGGTTGACAACTATCGCTTACGTCAAACGCTTCAGCAAACCCAGACTAATTTGCAGGAAACACTTCAAACAGCCCAGACGTCTCAGGCGGCGATCGACCTCCTGCGACAACCCATTAATCGCTTCTATTCATTCAAGAGCGTCGAGATTGAAAAAAACGCCACTGGCAATATGATTGTTGACCCTGGGAGGTTGGAAGCCTTGATCGTTTTTGAAAATCTGCCGCCATTGCCTGAAGGTCAGGTTTACGCCCTTTGGGCAATTTATCAAGGGCAGACGATTGCCTGCGGCGAATTCAACAGCGATGCTCAAGGAAGCGTTGCTAAAACCCTTGCTGTACCCGAAGTCTATCAAGTTAAACCCTGGGTTAAAGAGGTAATCATTACTGTGGAAACCGCTTCAGGCTCCGAGCAACCCACTGGACCTACGATTATGTCTACGGTTTGAGGGTAGCAGGTGGGTTTCAGGTTTACAGTTTGAGGCAGTATATGAAGGGATTTTGGCAAAGCTGCCAGAAGAGATCAGAAGGGCTCTGGTTCCGCCAGTGAAGCTTGTAGATGTCGATTGACGAGTGCGCTATCTCGCCCCATGGATGGATGAATCAATTTAATTTAAGCTCTCTACGGATTGACCACAGGGTAGGAGAAATGTAACCGCAGGCGACCGTTAGAATTCTTAATCTGCACAGACCCCCATGTAAAGCATTAGTCCGCTTGCTTTTGTTTTGCATAAGGACATCCCATTTGTCAATTCAGTTCAAATTCAGCCATAGTTGTTTACCCCAAATTTATCCCAACTCCATTTTGAAAAACATCTAAACATGTCCAGAGAAGACTAATGGAAAGGACTAAAACCCTTGATTTTAAATAGCTTAGAGACTTAGTCCAAAATGGCTCAGGACAGATTTGAACTGTCGACCTTGGGCTTATGAGTCCCCTGCTCTAACCACTGAGCTACTGAGCCAAACAAGCGGTTCGTTAAGCATTCAATAAACTGAGGGATGACTAACTAAGCGACTTAGCCGTGCGTCAAAACCCCAAAACCGCTTAACAAATTTAACACATAATGGACACAAACTACAGAAATCTGACCGAAGATTGGACCATTAAAAAATAGCCGTGAGAGATTAAAAGCCCCGAAATGAGATGTAATCTATCTGGCTATCCTAAAACGCTATCCCAATCGCCAGACTAAAGTCGTCTAAGGAGCGTTATCTAGACCAAGCTTTAGAAACCGATAGGATAGGGCGAGATGCTACAGGTAGGAGCATCTCGCCCTGTTTAGATCCTTAATCACCACTCGCCTAGCGGCTATTTGGCAGATAAGCGATGGGATTAACGGTTCCTTGATTTGGAAGATGGACTTCGAAATGAAGGTGTGGTCCAGTGCTATATCCTGTACTACCCATCTCCGCAATTTGCTGCCCCTGAGAAATGTACTGACCCCGCTGTACAAGCAAACGGCTATTGTGGGCGTATCGTGTCAGACTTCCGTCAGCATGACGAATATCCACCAGGTTGCCGTATCCACCTGAGTTCCAGCCAGCGGATTCAACTACACCCGCGGCCGCAGCAACGATTGGCGTACCCACTGGTCCAGCAATATCGACCCCTCGGTGCATTCGGCCCCAACGCCATCCATAGCCTGAGGTGATGATGCCGGTTGTTGGCCAAGAATACCCATTAAAGGTATTTGGCGCTTCCGGTAAGAACTCATCTTGGCCAGGTAGAACAGGCATGTCAGGAGAGACAACTCGTTGTACCGCCGTTGGATTGAGCGGCGCATAGGTCTCTGAGCCTAGTGGAGCGGCAGCCAATAACTGGGAAGCTTGTGAAGAATCCAAGGATCTTCCTTCTGGATTCGCAGCTAGAACTTGAGCCGGCGCTGCGCCTCCCCGAGAACTGAACTCCGGATTAACGGGAACCGATTCGGGTGCGGAAGAAGACGCCAAGGCGACATCTGGGCTCAATTCACCTTGGGGCAAAGCAGCTGAAACATCTCCTTCGACATTAGTTGGAGAGAGCTGAATTGAGCGAACCTCATTCAGAAGATTCGCCATGTAGGGATCTACCTGCGAATCACTGACGGAAGGGGTTGCTTCTATGGGTTCTGAGACCTGAGCTTCAGCAACGGCCGCTTCCACTTGATCAAACTGGATCGCTTGTGGAGCGAACGTCGTTTCAGAACTAGCATTCGAGGTCCTCAAAAGACTCTGCTGCTGCAGGAGCTTTGAGACATTGCCTTCCCGATTAATAACGGTTTGCTGAAGTCTTGACAGACGGTTATCCTGACTCGCCTGTTCCGAGGGAGACTCGAAAACAGAGGAGCCTACCGACGCCATTAGCATGGGCTCGGCAACTTCTGGCTGACGTTCTATCGATAATTCTACTGGAGCCGCCCCATAGGATTCTGCACCTATAGAATTCTGTTCCGGAATTGTAAGCGCGTCGCCAGCAACGATGAAATTTGGATCTACGATCCCGTTCGCCCCTGCTAATTGCTCTATGGAAATACCGTGAGAGCTGGCGATAGAAGCTAGGGTATCTCCCTGCCGAATCTGGTAGCTTACTTCAGGAGAGGCCTGAAGAGAAAACTCGGGAGAGGGCGAAGCTGTGGACTTCAAGCGCTCAAGATTAGGCGCTGAACTCAACGGCGTTTGGAAAGTTCCTTCGATGGCGGCTCCGGCTGGAGCAGACAGCTGCCCATCGCTAGAAACTGGCGCTTCCTGCGGATTTGGGTTGAGCGAGAGCAATCCTAAATCGATTGGGTCGATGGAAGGCTGAGATAACTCTTCCTTCAGAGGATGCCCTTGGGTAGAGACGCTGTCCTGCAGGGAAGCCTTAGCTATAGTCTCAGCAAAGTCAGGAGACGCTGCGGCCGAATCAACGTACCCGCTTAGCTGAGCTGCATTAGCCCCTGTGTTGTCAGACTGTGAGGACGCCTCAAATTCAGGCGTCAGCTGCTCAGTTGCAAATCTATCTGAGCTAGGTCTGAGGGTAGCCTGAATCTCTTCGAATTCAGAGGTTCCTAGCTGCTCCGGAGAATCAGGATCCAGAGTCAGCTGACCAGGGACAGCGCTTACAAAAGATTGTTCAGAAGCCGACCAGGACAGGTCTGAATCAATTTTGCTGGGCGATTGAGATAACTCGCCTAGGGCAGTAACTTGTTGAACTGAGAGAGATAAGTTTTGGGCAGTGTCAGCAACTGAGTCATCAGAAGGGACAGAACCTGTCAAAGCTAACTGGCTTGACCTGGAGGACAAGTCAGTCGGCACCCTCAATACTTGGCCAACTTGCAGAATCGTATCTGCCTGAATGCCATTAGCAGTTTTGATATCTTGGATATCAACCTGATGAATGTCGGCAATTTGCCAAAGGGTTTGGCCCGCCTCAACCGTGTGATACGCAGTTAACTGCGGAGTGGGTTGAGAGACTTCTGGGACAGCATCCGATACTGACGAGGACGCCGTAGGGAGTCCCAGGGGCGCAGTCGCCAACGATAAGTTGGGGGATGGCGGTTCAGCCGCCGTCGCGTCATCATGACCGGGCAATAGAGCGCCGGAAGCTCCCATCGAGAGAGCCAGGCCAAGCATGGCGGCAGACGTTCTTACTCTGCGTTTGCCTCCTGAAAACCCAAACTTTTCCTGATCTTCCAACTCGTCTGACAAATCAGCAACGAGCGGAAAGCTGGAACAAGGTTTAGGTTCTTGCGGAAATGCTCGTTTCAAGGAAAAACCTCCTAATAACCAGCGTTTAACCGTTTCAAAATCACTCATCCTTCGAGAAACCGGATGCACCATCGTGTTCATCACCGATGACGCCAAGCAGTTCAAAGCAAGTGCAAACTACCACAGCAATTTTAAGTGGATAAATTTACCTCTTGCCAATCTAACTTAGGCAAGTTTACACGACTTAATGAAAAATTCAATGCCCTTTTTTCAGAGATATTGCGGCAGAACCCTGAAAATCAAATCGCACAGCACTCTGTTTTTCTTTTTGGAAATTCCGGTAGAACCCTAGAAATCAACCACCCGCTTCCTTTGCTTTTTCTCAATGGTTTGGTCTACCTAAAATTACTTTTTTCGTAGAGCAGAAGCCTTGACATACGGGCGATCTGAGGTTTTCAATCAGTTTCCTTCCAAGGGCCTGAGGTTACCTCTTGATATCACTCGGCATAGTATTCCCATTTCTAAACGATCGGGCCCAAAGTATAGGAAAAACTTAGATTCGGAGACTCAATTGAGTGATCAGAATCAAGCTTCTCAAGGAACTCCGTTTTCCAAAAAAAAACTTGAGTTTGATGGGTCATCGTATAGAAAATACTTATCAAAGTGATTAGTGTTTGGTAGTGTGGACAACTAAATTATTCAGAATATATCCCCGAGATCAGAAATATTCAGGATTTTCATCAGATCTTGAACTTCTAAATTGTCTAAACAGAAATAAAACTCATTAGTTATGAGATAACTTATCTGTTCTAGTTAAGTTCCACAGCTTGTATGGAGTTCAATATATATAGATATATATGGATAGAGTGTTTAGTTAGGGGAGAAGTTGAGTCCATTCGTTTAGTGGAGACGTCCTATTGAAAGGATTTTATTTGTGACTAGCTTATTAAATAATTCGTTCCACTTCTGATGCGAAACCTCCTATTTTTGATGCAGTCTTAAGCAGTTATTGAAGTGGAAAATTTCTTTTTACCGATTTTCCGGGTTCAAGCGGCCAAGCTGCCGCAGGGCTTCAAATAGTCCCACCGCTACACTAACTGACAGATTTAGACTCCTCACCTTGTCCTGGGCCATGGGTATACGCAACACTTCATCGCAGTCTGCCAGGACGTTTGGGGGGAGACCCGCGGTTTCGCAACCAAATAAGAGCCAATCATCAGGCTTGAAGTTGAATTCTATATAATTACATTGTCCTGAAGTGCTGAAGCCAATTCGTCGTCCCCCACGCTCTTGGAAATAATGGGAATAGTCGATGAATGATTCATGAACCCGTAAATCAACATAGGGCCAGTAGTCTAAACCGGCGCGTTTGAGGCGGCGATCGCTTAATTCGAATCCTAGTGGTTTGACGAGGTGCAGTTCCGTGCCCGTCGCAGCGCAGGTGCGGGCAATACTGCCGGTATTGGGGGGGATTTGCGGATTTACCAGAACGACCCGGGGCATAAGGCTTTGATGAATTTTGTCAATAAACCCTGGCCATCATGCCATATAAAAAGGCGGCTACGCCACTAGGGGTTCACAGAGTTCATCTTCCAGTGCTTGTTCCAGCAGAGTGGCTTGTTGGATCGCCTGGGAGACTATCCACTGGCTATCATGGCCTTGGCGATGGAGTTTGAGCCAATTCTGAGCTTCATTCCCCTGCCGCAAAATTCGTTTCACAGGGGTGAGAAAACAGCTGAAACCGTATCTTTTGGCGATGGGCCATACGTCCTCGTAGAGGCTGGCGATCCAATCGCGAGCCAGTATTTTACCGCCGTCCCGCCAATGGCGAAGTTCTGCTTCCAGACTGCTTTGGGCCGCCGCCATTTCATTCGCATCGGTCAGTTCAATCAAGTCCTGGGACCGATTTTGCGCGGGCAAGATGCTCGCCTCAAGGGGATCTAGATTGGGATTTTGTTTAAGTTGCAGTAATCGAGCCTCTAATAGGGCGGTGACGGCTAACAGCGCCACCGGATCGATCACCAGGTCGCAAATTCTGAGTTCGAGTCGGTTGAGATTGTAAGGACGACGATCGCCGTTAGGTCGAACCGATGACCACAGGTGCCGGACGTTATACATGGCGCCAGAGGCAAGCTGATCCTCTACCCATTGAATATGATGGGCGTGGCTTTCGAAGAGAGGGACGTAAGCAGGCGTTTTTGGGAAAAGCCGCCAGCGGGTGGAGTGGTAGCCGGAGGGTTTTCCATTGAGCAATGGGGAAGAGGCCGTTAAGGCTAAGAAGAGAGGCGCCTCCACCCGAATCAGTCGACAGGCTCTAATTAGAAACTCAGGGTCCGAAATGCCAATGTTTATGTGAACGCTGGCGGTGACCACTTTGGGGCCGTAGGTTTTCTCTATATAGGTATGGTAAGGATTATTGGGATCAGAGCGATGGAATCGATCGGCGCCGCTTAAAGACAGCGTACTACCTGGTATCAGGGTGTAGTCCCCCAATCTTCTTAGATAAGTCCTTAGCCGCTGCCGAGGTTGAACCAGTTCGCATAGCAACTGTTCATATCTGCACAGGGGGGCCGTCGTATACTCTACATTGCGATTATCCGGCTCCCGCACAAAGCCAGCCAGATCCGCCGCAATTCGATCTGAGAATCCCACTACATCGCCTTGGGACGTCCCAGTATACATTTCAATTTCGAAGCCTTTGGAGAGCAGCACCATGATCCTCAATTGGCAGTACAGGTCTGCTCCTATAGTAGCCCTACAGGCTGAGCATCCATAAAATAATGCGGATGAAAGGACTTGAACCTTCACGCCTTGCGGCACTAGAACCTAAATCTAGCGCGTCTACCAATTCCGCCACATCCGCACTGGCTTCATATTCTATCAATAAATCCTCACTAAGTGTAATTAAAGAATCAGATCTAGGGGCAAAGGGTCGGAAACATTATGATTAAGTTATAAATAGTTAACACTCTAAACAGTTAATGGGGCATTGGCCCGCAATGTCTCTCAGGGTGTTAAGGTTAATCGCTGTATTCTGTAGGGGGCAATCCGGTTAGATGTTCATCAAGGGCGGTTGACTTAGAAAGAGAAGGCTAAGGTGTAAGTATACCGAACACCTAATTGAAACTTGCCTAATTGAAGCTTGATAGTAGGATACGCGAGGAGAAGCCTAGCGCATGGGTAAAGTAGTCGGCATCGACCTTGGGACAACCAACTCAGTGGTCGCTGTCATGGAAGGAGGAAAGCCCGTCGTTATCGCCAATGCTGAAGGACTGCGAACGACGCCTTCAGTGGTGGCCTTCAGCAAGGAGGGAGAGCGCCTCGTAGGTCAGCTGGCGAGACGTCAGGCCGTGCTTAATCCCCAGAATACCTTCTATGGCGTCAAGCGCTTTATGGGCCGCAGCTACACCGAACTCAGCCCCGATTCCAAGCGAGTTCCTTACACCATTCGGCGGGACGAGAATAATACGGTTAAAATCAAGTGCCCTCGGCTGGAAAAAGACTTTGCGCCGGAGGAAGTCTCCGCCATGATTTTGAAGAAATTAGCGGAGGAAGCTCATCGCTATCTGGGGCAACCTATTACGGGCGCGGTCATAACGGTGCCCGCCTATTTTAATGATGCGCAGCGCCAGGCGACGCGGGACGCTGGCCGAATTGCCGGTTTGGATGTGAAGCGAATTCTGAATGAGCCGACGGCCGCCGCCCTAGCCTATGGTCTCGACCAAAAATATAGACAGACGATTGTGGTCTTCGATTTGGGCGGGGGCACCTTTGATGTCTCTATTTTGGAAGTGGGGGATGGGGTATTTGAAGTCAAGGCTACTAGCGGAGACACCCAACTTGGCGGCAGTACCTTTGATAAAAAAATAGTCGATTGGTTAGCGGAACAATTTCTAGAGACTGAAGGGATTGATTTACGCCGCGATCGCCAAGCTCTGCAGCGGTTAACCGAAGCGGCGGAGAAGGCGAAGAATGAACTGTCGGGGGTGGGGGTCACCGATATCAACCTCCCCTTCATTACCGCCACCGCTGATGGCCCGAAGCATATTGAAACTCGACTGGCTCGCTCGCAATTTGAAGGGTTGTGCGGCGATCTGGTCAGCCGCTTACGCATTCCTTTAAAGCAGGCGTTCACGGACGCGAATCTCTCCCCGTCTCAAATTGATGAGGTGGTTTTGGTGGGCGGCGCCAGTCGCATGCCAATGGTGCAGGAGCTGGTGCGATCGCTGATTAACCGGGAGCCCAACCAAAACGTTAACCCTGACGAGGTGGTGGCGATTGGGGCGGCTATCCAGTCAGGCATCCTGACCCAGGAAATTCAGGACATCCTGCTGCTGGATGTGACACCGCTGTCCCTAGGGCTGGAAACCATTGGCGGCGTAATGAAGAAGTTGGTGCCTCGGAACACCACTATTCCCGTACGGCGGTCGGACATTTTCTCCACCTCTGAGAACAATCAGACCGTGGTGGAAGTGCATGTCCTCCAAGGGGAGCGGGAAATGGCGACGGATAACAAATCCCTGGGTCGATTTAAGCTCATGGGGATTCCGCCGGCTCCCCGAGGCGTGCCTCAAGTGCTGGTGTCTCTGGATATCGACGCCAATGGCATTTTGCAGGTTTCTGCACTGGATAAGACCACTGGGCGAGAACAAGGCATTACGGTCCAAGGCGCTTCTAATTTAGATGAGGAAGAGGTGCAGCGGATGATCCGGGAAGCCGAAGAATATTCGGCGTCGGATCGGCTGCAACGGGAACGGGTCGAAAAACGCAATCGTTCTGAAGCCCTTACTTACCAAGCAGAACGGGTCTTGCGGGAGGTTACCCTTGACTTTGGCCTGCAGTTCGCCCGCGATCGCCGTCGTCGGATTGAGGGGTTGATCCAAGAGCTGCGGGAAAATCTTGAGCAAGGGGATGAACGCGGTATTGATATCGCTCAGGCCGAGCTGCAGGATGAACTCTACGAACTCAATCGGGAGGCCTATCTCTACGATGAAGAGGAGGAGGAAGGCAGCTTGTTTGGGCAAATTGGGGACACCCTCCGCCGCACCTTTAGTGGTGAGGATGATGAGGATTGGGACTTTGGCCGAGGGTCCTCTTATTATCAGGATTCCAGTTTGGATCAACGGCCCAAATATAATGACTCTGGCTGGGGATACGATGATCGTCGAGATCGGGGCGATCGCTATGATCAGTATAATCGGGGCGATCAGTACGCAGGCAATGAGCGGAATTCTCGATATAACCAGGATGACTGGTACAGTCGGGATGATCAATACAGTCGCAAAGACCCCTACAAACGAGATGACTCGTATGGGCGCGACGAATCCTATGGCCGCAATGCCCCCTATAGTCGCAACGATCCTTACAACCGAGAAGATTCCTATAGCCGCAACGATGCCTACAGTCGGGATGACGCCTACAGTCGGGATGACGCCTATAGCCGCAACGATGCCTACAATCGGGATGACCGGTATAACCGCGATGCTTCCCGTAATCGCGATGATTCCTATAGTCAAGACGATCCGTATCGGCGAGATGACTCGTATCAGCGGGATGACCCCTACGACCGAAATGATGCGTACAGTCGGGATGATCAATCTCAGCGGGACGTTCCGTCAAAGCGGGATGATTGGTATACTCGCGATGATCGGTCAGAACGCAATGATCGCCCTGACCGGGATGATCGATTAGAGCCGGATGATCGCGGCGTTCGTTATCGAGATCGCAGCGATCGCTATGACCGTCGATCAGACGCTTATCCCCCTCCTCGTCAATCTCCCAATGCCTACAATGCTGGCCCAAACCGTTACGGTGACGCCCAAGATGAAGATTGGGGAGATGAGGATGAATGGTTCTAGGCGTTCTGTGGATCGGTTAGCATTTAGCTTTCCTTTGAAGGAACCCTGAATTGAATGGGGCGCTGATGTAAGTTTAATTACTGACCCAATTTCTTCTTACCCCCTATTCCTAATCTTTAGACCTGATTCATGCAAAACTTTCGGAATTACTACGATATTCTGGGGGTTTCCAGAGAGTCCACGATTGAAGATATAAAGCGGGCGTATCGGCAACTGGCTCGGCGTTATCATCCTGATATGAATCAGGGGGATAAATCGGCGGAGGAGCGCTTTAAGTTGCTGGGCGAAGCCTACGAGGTCCTCTCAGATCCCAGTAAGCGATCACAATACGAGCAATTTAGTCAATTCTGGAAGCAAAAGGGATTTCAGTTCGGAAAGGGGTTTCGCGGCAAAGGCGGAGAGGGCCGATTTTCCGACGAGGAAGGCAATTTCGGCAATTTTCGAGACTTTAATACCTTTGTTGATCAGTTGTTGAATCGCCGTCGTGAAAAAGTTGCTAACACCAATGGTCGTAGTGCAGTGCGCGATCGCGACCCGTTTCGCCCGGGCACGACTAAGAAATCCTATACCGTGAGTCCTCGCGCTAGTCGCCGGGATGCTGAAGCTAACCTGACGATTCCGCTGGAAAAAGCCTATGCGGGCGGCCAAGAGCGCATCCGCTTAGAGGACGGTCGGTCTCTAGAAGTCAATATGCCCGCTGGCATGGTGACAGGGCAGCGCATCCGCCTCAAAGGTCAAGGCATTGGCGGCGGCAATCTGTATCTCAGAATCGAAGTGCAGCCCCATTCTTTCTTCAAACTTGAAGGCAATGATGTCCTCTGCTGTATACCCGTTACCCCGAGTGAAGCGGTTCTAGGGGGCGTAATTGAAGTTCCCACCCTGGACGGGCGGGTGAAAATGACCATCCCTCCAGGCGTCCAAACCGGTCAGAGACTGCGATTGGCGAATAAGGGCTATCCCATTGGTCGAGAACGGTGGGGGGACCAGATTGTGGAAATCGAAGTGGTGATTCCCACCACCGGATTAAGCAGCCAGGAAAAGCAGCTTTATCGCGAGTTGCGCGCCATAGAGACTTTTAATCCCCGCAAGGATTTGCCGGTATAGGGGGTTAGCTAGTCTGTCGATTCTTATTGACTGTGCAGACACTCATCAAAAAGTCTCGCCACATCCTGACAGCCCTCATCCTAAATCCTTCTCCCAATCTGGGCTACCGTGTACACAGATCTCCATTTGGAAGTGTAAATCTTGGCTTACCCCCCTTAGTCCCCCCTTGGCAAGCTATCCATTAATCGCATCTTTCTTAATAATCCTGAAAATACTTCTGGAAGGGAATTGTAGGCTTTTCAAACGGTGTAATCAGGTCAATTAGGTCA
>JAAUYH010021965.1_pt1 | contig 49942 bp, 36 predicted proteins | sample 7278061 | NCBI WGS metagenome assembly JAAUYH01 (sample SAMN14350203, study PRJNA611818) | marine sediment metagenome | isolation source: surface marine sediment (0.6m) | place: French Polynesia: Moorea | collected 2018-08
CAGGATGAATGGCGGTTTGTCGGAATCTGGCTTGGAAGATTTAGATGGATCCTGACTCGGGTTTCGCTCCTGGCATTGCTGGGTTGGCCGGGAGTTTTTTGCCTTCGATTTCTCTCAGTGGCACTCGAAGGGGTCAGTTGCGATGTCTTTGCTCAGGATGAATGGCGGTTTGTCGGAATCTGGCTTGGAAGATTTAGATGGATCCTGACTCGGGTTTCGCTCCTGGCATTGCTGGGTTGGCCGGGAGTTTTGTGTCTTCGATTTCTCTCAGTGGCACTCGAAGGGGTCAGTTGCGATGTCTTTGCTCAGGATGAATGGCGGTCTGTATTCACCGCCTTCGGGTACTCAGATGGATCCTGAATCGGGTTCAGGATGACGGTTTAAAGGTTGGCGCTGCGCGCCAGGAAGTAAGGATGGTGGGCCGTGTAGGGCTCGAACCTACGACCAATGGATTAAAAGTCCACTGCTCTACCAACTGAGCTAACGGCCCCCAAAGAAGGGCGCGAATAATACGGTAAACCGCGGGTTCTGGCAAGAATTCGCGCCCAAAAATGGGGGCCGCATCCCTGCGGCCCCCGGTGAAGCCCGAAGCAGAGGGGGATAGGGGAGACTTCAGGCTTCCAGCAGGCTGCGCAGCATCCAGGCGTTTTTCTCGTGCACCTGCATGCGCTGGGTCAGCAGGTCGGCGCTGGGCTCATCGCTGGCGTCGGCGGCAATGGCCTGGACTTCCCGGGCGGTCCGGGCCACGGTTTCCTGGCCGTCCACCAGCTGCTGGATCATCTGTTCCGCGCTGGGGGTGCCGGTTTCCTCGGGGATGGAGGACAGCCGGGCAAACTCCGAGTAGGATCCTGGCGCCGGGAAACCCAAGGCGCGAATGCGTTCGGCGATCTCGTCCACTGCCAGGGCCAGTTCGTTGTAGTGGGTCTCGAACAAGGTGTGCAGGGTCTGGAACATGGGTCCGGTGACGTTCCAGTGGAAGTTGTGGGTTTTCAGGTAAAGGCTGTAGCTGTCTGCAAGTACCCGCGACAACCCGTCAGCGATGTTCTTGCGATCAGCTTCTTCAATGCCAATATTGATGCTCATGTCGGTGCTCCCGTGACGTTATGTCGTCAAATCTTGGGTACAATTTACCCGCTCCGCGATAATAAATGAAATGAATTAAACCTATCTTCCCGATAGGAAAATCCAATGTTAAAGCAACTCCACAGCCGCCTGGACCAGGTGATGGGGCGGGATCGTCCGCATATCGAGCGCCGCCTCAGCGGCCTGGCTCGACGTGCGGGTAAAGGTCTGCCCATCGATCGCGGCAGTGCCGAGGTGGAGCAGGAGATCCAGGCTTCGGTCCAGCGCCGCCAGCAGCGGGAGGGATTGGCCTTCCCCATCCGGTTCGATCCGGATCTGCCCATCAGCGCTCACGTGGAGGAAATCACCCGGGCGCTGGCGACGCACCAGGTGCTGATCGTGGCCGGGGAAACCGGGTCCGGCAAGACTACCCAGCTGCCCAAGATCTGCTGGCAGGCCGGCCGGGGGCGGGACGGCTGGATCGGCTGCACCCAGCCCCGCCGCATAGCGGCCCGAAGTATCTCCGCCCGCCTGGCCGAAGAGATGCAGCTCAAGGTGGGTGGCGCCGTGGGATTCTCGGTGCGATTCGACGAAAAGCTCAGCAGCGACACCGTGTTCAAGGTGCTCACGGACGGCATGCTGCTGGCAGAGACCCAGTCCGACCGTCCGCTGATTGGATACGACACACTGATCATCGACGAAGCCCACGAGCGCAGCCTCAACATCGATTTTCTGCTGGGCTACATCAAAGCACTGCTGCCCCGGCGGCCGGACCTGAAAGTCATCATTACCTCGGCCACCATCGACACCGAGCGTTTTTCCCGGCACTTCCATGATGCGCCCATCATCGAGGTGTCCGGCCGCTCCTATCCGGTGGAGATGCGCTACCGGTCCTTGCTGGATGAAGACCAGCGTGAGCGAGACCTGTTTGCCGGCATTGCGGATGCGGTGGACGAGCTGGACCAGGTCGACCCCCGGGGCGACATCCTGGTGTTCCTGCCCGGTGAGCGGGACATTCGAGAGGCTACCGATACCCTGACCAAACGGGGGCTTCGCAACACAGAGATCCTACCCCTGTTCGCCCGGCTGTCGGCCGCAGAGCAGCACCGCATATTCCATCCGGCAAGCGCCCGCCGCATTGTTATCGCCACTAATGTGGCGGAAACCTCGCTGACCGTGCCGCGTATCCGGTTTGTGATTGACTCGGGCCTGGCTCGCATCAGCCGCTACAGCTCCCGCAGCAAGGTACAGCGCCTGCCTATCGAGGCCATTTCCCGGGCCAGCGCCGACCAGCGGGCCGGGCGCTGTGGCCGGCTGGGTCCTGGTACCTGCATCCGGCTCTACAGCGAGGAGGATTTCGAGCAGCGGCCCGAATTCACCGAGCCCGAGATCCAGCGCACCAATCTGGCGGCGGTGATCCTGCGCATGGAAATGCTGGGGCTGGGCAAGCTGGAGGATTTCGATTTTCTGGATGCCCCCAGCGATCGCTTCATCAAGGACGGCTACCAGCTGCTGTTTGAACTGGGCGCCCTGGACGGCGCCCGCCACCTGACCCGGCTGGGCCGGGAGATGGCCTGGTGGCCGGTGGACGTGCGCATGGGTCGCCTGGTGCTGGCCGGCCGCGACCAGGATTGTCTGGAGGAATGCCTGGTGCTGGCGGCGTTCCTGTCCCTGGCCGACCCCCGGGAGCGGCCCATGGAGGCCCAGCAGCAGGCCGACGAGCGCCACCAGCAGTGGGTGGACACCGAGTCGGATTTTGTCACCCTCCTCAACCTGTGGCGGGACTGGCTCAAAGCCCGCAAGGAGCTGTCCCACAGCCGCCAGCGGCGCTGGTGCCGGGACAATTTCCTGTCCTACATGCGCATGCGGGAGTGGTGGGACATTCGCCGGCAGCTGGCGGATATGGCGAAAGAATCCGGCTGGAAACTCAACCGCAAAGGCGACGGGCCGGCGACGTACGAAGCGCTGCACCGGGCCCTGGTCACGGCCTTCATCGGTCAGCTGGGACTGAAGGATGAGCGGGAGTACCGGGGCGAGCGCAACCGGCGGTTCTCCATCTTCCCGGGCTCCGGGCTGTTTGCCAGGGGGCCCAAGTGGCTGGTCAGCGCGTTCCTGGTGGAGACCACCCGGGTCTATGCCCGGATCAATGCCCGCATCGAGCCGGCCTGGGCCGAGCAGGCAGCGGAACACCTGGTCAAGCGCCGCTACTACGACCCCCACTGGTCGGCCAAATCCGGCCGGGTGGTGGGTTATGAGCAGGTCACCCTGAACGGCCTGATGCTGGTGGCCAGGCGGCGGGTGCACTACGGCCCCCATGACCCTGAAATCGCCCGGGAACTGCTGATCCGCGACGGTCTGGTCCCTGGGAACATCCGCAGCAAGGGCAAATTCCTCACTCACAACGCAGGTGTGATTGATGAGGTGCGGGAACTGGAGGAACGCCAGCGCAAGCGCGACCTGCTGGTGGACGATGAGGTGCTGTTCCAGTTCTTCGACGAGCGGCTGCCGGCGGGCATTCACACCACCAGGGCGTTTGAACGCTGGCGCGAGAAAGCCGAGGCAAAAGCGCCGGACCTGCTGAAGCTGGATCCAGGCTATGTGCTGATGCGTGACGACCACGGCGTGGACGGCGGCTCCTTCCCGGACCATCTGGACGTGGACGGCGCCCGGGTGCCCCTGGAGTACCGGCTGGCTCCTGGCCAGGCCGATGACGGCGTCAATCTGCTGCTGCCGCTGCATCTGCTGAATAAGGCCCGGGCTGAGCAGCTGGAGTGGCTGGTGCCGGGGCTGCTGCGGGAAAAGGTAGTGGCCCTGATCAAGTCCCTGCCCAAGCCCCGGCGGCGCTACCTGGTGCCCGCGCCCAACTTTGCCTCGGATTTCCTTGGCCGGGACTGGGATCGGCAGGACTCCCTGCTGACCCAGCTGGCGGGATTCCTGGGAACGGAGTCCGGCCAGCCCCTGGCGGTGTCCGAGTTCGATCCGCTACAGCTGCCGGATCACCTGAAGATCAACGTCCAGTTGCGGGACGGTTCCCAATCGGTGGCCAGCAGCCGCGACCTGGAAGCCCTCCAGGCCGAGTGGGGCGAGCAGGCCAGGGAGGATTTCCTGTCCCAGGCCGATCGCAGTTTCCTGGTGGACGGCCTGACACGCTGGGACTTCGAGGATCTGCCGGAACAGGTCGAGGTGGACGAGGGTGTCCAGGCCTGGCCGGCCCTGGTGGACCAGGAGGATGCCGTGGGTATCCGATTGTTCGAAGACCGGGAGTCGGCTCACGACTACCATTTGCACGGCCTGCGTCGCCTGCTGCAGCTCAGCCTGAAGGACAAGTTCCGCTACCTGCACCGATCCCTGGCCCTGGACCCCCAGGTCTGCCTCCGGTATGCCTCCATCGGCAGCGCCAGCGATCTGCGCGATGACCTGGTATTTTCCATCTCCATGGCCTGTGTCGCGGCGTTCGACCAGCCGGTGCGCGACGCTGACGCTTTCGAGCGGCTGACCCATTTCGCCCGGGTAGACCTGCTGCAGCGGGCTACCCAGGTTCAGTCCCTGGTGGAGGAGATTCTGTCCGCCTACCACCAGGTGTTTCGTTCCCTGGACGACGACCTGGAGAACCTGTATCCCTGGGCCCATGGCGACATGCAGTCCCAGCTCGGTTACCTGCTTTACCCGGGTTTTCTCACGGACGTTCCCCACGAGCAATTGACTCATTACCCCCGCTACCTGTCCGCCATGAATACCCGTGTCCAGCGGCTGACCCAGGATCCGGCCCGGGACCGCCAGCGGCTGCGTCTGCTTGAAGGATTCTGGACCGACTACCTGGAACGCTGTGACGAGTTGGACAGCTATCCAGCCTCCCTGGCGCGATTCCACTGGATGATCGAGGAGTACCGCGTGTCGGTGTTTGCCCAGGAACTCAAGACCGCCATGCCGGTGTCCTCCAAGCGCCTGAAGACCCAGTGGGCCCGGGTATTGAAGGACAAGGGATGAGCAGCCCCCAGTCGCTTCCGACCCACCGCGACGTGCATCGCCTCGCGGTGCCCATGATTCTTTCCAACATCTCCATCCCCCTGCTGGGTATGGTTGACACTGCCGTGGTTGGGCACCTGCCCGAGGCCCATCATCTGGGAGCCGTGGCGGTGGGGGCCATGATTTTCAGCTTCGTGTTCTGGGGGTTCGGTTTCCTGCGCATGGGTACCACCGGCTTCGTCGCCCAGGCCCATGGGTCCGGGGTCGAAGGCGCCGTTCAGAACCGTTTCGGCCAGGCCGCGGTCCTGGCCCTGGCGCTGGCCGTGCTGGTGCTGCTGCTGCACCCGTGGGTCCGGGACATCGCCTTCGGGCTGGTGGATGCCACCGCCGCAGTCGAAAGCCAGGCCCGCCGCTATTTCGAAATCCGCATCTGGGCTTCCCCGGCGACCCTGATGACCTACGTCCTGGTCGGCTGGTTCCTGGGTGTGCAGGACGCCCGGGCACCGCTGATGATCATGCTCACCGCCAACCTGGTGAACATTATCCTGGATTTGCTGTTCGTGCTGGTTTTCCAGTGGGGTGTTGCAGGGGTGGCGCTGGCCTCGGTCTGCGGCGAGTACCTGGCGGCGCTGACCGGGCTGGTGCTGGCCTTCCGGCGGGGCGGGCTGGGCCGTCACCGCTGGCAGTGGCGCGAGGTGCTGCACCTGGACCAGTTGCTGGAGATGGTGCGGGTCAACACCGACATCATGCTGCGCACCCTGTGCCTGATCTTTGCCTTTGCCTTTTTCACCCACCAGGGCGCCCGCCAGGGGGACATCGTGCTGGCGGCCAATGCGGTACTGTTGAACTTTCAGCACCTGATGGCTTACGCGCTGGATGGGTTTGCCCATGCCGCCGAGGCTCTGGTGGGCAAGTTCGTCGGTGCCCGCAACGCCCGCGGCCTTGCCCGGGCCATCCGTCTGACCCGCGACTGGTCACTGGGGATCGCCCTGTTTGCGGTGCTGCTTTACTGGGTCGGCGGGGATTGGTTGATCGGTTTGCTCACCAGCATCCAGGCGGTGCGTGATACAGCGGGGTCGTTCCTGCCCTGGCTGCTGATCTCACCCCTGATCTCGGTGTGGAGCTTCTGGCTGGACGGCATCTTCATAGGCGCCACGCGGGGACGGGACATGCGTAACACCATGGTCATTGCGCTGCTGGCCTACCTGGCGGCCTGGTGGCTCCTGCAATCCCTGGGCAATCACGGACTGTGGGCCGCTCTGATGGTGTTCCTGGCCGTTCGCGGCATCACCCTGGGCACCCTGCTGCCCCGGGTCCTCAGAGTGTAATCGGCAACCCCGGATTCGGCCGGCCCGGGCGGTGATCTGGCAATTAAGATCGGGGCGCCAGATTGGCCGCTATTCTATTGAAAAATAGCGATAAAAGCGGAACAAAAAATTAACGCCTTACTAATGTTTGCGTGGTAGTCTTACGCCGCGTTTCAGGGGTCCCGGGGCGCAGTGACGTCTGTTGACGGTGCAGCCAGGGAATTTGAACGACGCGATGGCGGCAGAACCCGCTAGACTGAGGTGATAACAAATAACATCGGGGATTGGCTTTGACGGTAATCGGACCCATATACCCAGCGCCCCCGGGGAACCAGGGACGGAGCACAAGAGGCGTCGCAGAACGCCAGGCATAACGAATATGACAAACATTCTCAGAATCAAACAGTGGCTCGGCCGCGTCGGCATTGCCCCACTGGCCACTGTCTCGCTGACCGCGATGCTGGCTGCACCGGCGGTAGGTGCATCTCCCGCGACGCTGCTCATTGAGCGCAATGATGCGGGCAGCGTCATCCAGGCTGTCAGGCTGGAACACTGGTCCTACAATGCAGCCAAGGGCGTCCTCAAAGCCACCTCCAGAGGCGGAATACGCCGCTGCGGCGCCGCCATGGGCGGCAAGCAGGGCGCAAAGACCCTGCTGCTGGACGGCGTCAGCTACGCCCTGGATTCCGTGGAAATCAACAGGAAGGGGCGGCCCCGGATTACGGTCCGGCCCAGCTACAAGGGCCTGTTTCCCACCTGTCACTCCTATCAGGTCTCTGAAAGCAGCTCCGCTGTCGAAACCAAAGGCGCCGGTGGGCTGAACTTCCAGGTCGACGTGCTTGGATCCCCGACAACGACGAATTTGAATGTCGCCAGCGCCATCACCTACGATCCCTCGCCGACGCCGACCTTGAGCCTGACGCTGGCCGACGACGTTTTGTGTCTGCAGGACAGTACGCCACAGGCCGGGGTGGTGCTGTCCATCACGGACAGCAACAACAACACGATTCCGTATGCCGGCTGGTCGGGGCTGTCCTACGCACCGTTCATGACGGTTGGCGGATCCGGTCAGATGCCCACCGTCAAGGCCAACAGTGACGGCAACCCGCAGTGTGCGGCAATTCCCCTGGCAGAAACCGTGGTCGAGCAGCCCGACCCCCCCGCCTTCGCCTGTGACGATCCCGACGTCATCAACCGGGCCAGTTTTGAGGCCAGCGAAGTTCCGCTGGTGCCGTCGTCGGATGGAATCCAGCTGGATTTCAGGCTGGTACGCACGCCGGTAGAGCTGATTTCGGGTTTGGACTCGGCGGAGTATGAGCTGACAGTAACCAACTGCGGGGCCGCCGATACCTCGAGTGTTGTCGTTCGGGACTTTTTCTCGACCAGTGAGTTTGACGCCGGCACATCAACCTGCACGCCCGCCGCGGCGTGTGCCCAGCCGACGGCTTATGTTGACTATGAAGTCGGCCTGTTGCCGGCGTTCGATCAGCAGGACCCGACAGCTTCCCAGGCGGTGATCTCGGTGACCCGACCCCGGATGTTGACCTCCGGCAGTCAGCTCACGGTGGCCGCGGCGGCGATTGACCTGGCCGAGAGCAACGAGCCACTGCCCGACAACAACGTGGGTCAGTGGACCTTCCAGACCCTGACCAATCAGGTGCCGGATGTGAACTTTGGCGGCACCACCGCTGATCCCATCGACGAGGACCAGGGAACGGTCCAGGATCCCGCTATCATCACCGGGCTCACGATTACCATCAGCGATTCGGACGGCACCATTGATCCGGCGGACGTCACCGTCACCTCCCTGGACACGAACATCGTGACGGTAGTTGGCCAGGACATCACCCTGGAAGCGAATGGCGATATCACCGTGACCAACATTCAGGTGGTCAACGAGCCCGACGCGTACACGGAAGGGATCCCGGTCCTGCCGGCACGGATCCGAGTCGCCGCCATCGATAACCGTGGCGCAACGGGTGAGTCGGTTTTCGACCTGGCGGTGAACCCCGTGAACGACCCGCCGAAGCTAACGGTGCTGGGTGGATTCGATCCCAACGGTGCGCCAATTTCGCAACCCATCTTCACGGCCGAATGTGACCAGGACTCTCCACCGGGTTGCGCGGATCACGTCTATCCATCCGATGTTGGAGGATTCCAGTTCAGCACCGACGGCTGGATTGTCTCGGTAACGGCCGGCGCACCTTTCGAAACCGAAGGCGCGCCGACGCCCGTTATAAGCAACGTCAGCGATCCCGACGGCATTTTCTTCTGCACGCCCACTTGTCTGCCCATGCTTGACGGCAACGGCGGGCTGGAATACGTGCTGTCGGGCAACTCCGGCGAAGCCATGGTGACGGTCACGGCTGACGACCTGCAGGCGGAAAACAACGTGACCACCATTCAATTCCGGGTGGTGGTGCAGAATTCGCCGCCGGTGGTGGACGGCCTGCAGTCGTTTTCGCTGGCTGAAAACACCGCCAACCTGACCTCAGTCGGCGTGGTGACGGCGTCGGACCCCGAGACCGATCCGCTGCAGGACTGGGCCATCGTGGGTGGCAATGTTGACGTGGACAGTGACACCAACCTGCCGTTCGTCATCAACCCGGCCACGGGCGAAATCACCGTCAACGACTCCGATGACCTGGACTTCGACGGTGCTGTCCAGTCCTTCACCCTGTCGGTGACCGTGGACGACAACGCCATGAACACCAGCAACCCCGTGGACGTGGTGATCAACCTGACCGATGAAAACGATATTGCGCCCACCGTGGCTTCAGGTCTGACCTTCAGCGTTGCCGAGGGATCACTGGTATGCCCGTCATGCCGGGTGACCGCCACAGATCCTGACACGGTCGGCTCTCTGCAGGGCTGGACTATCGTCAGTGGCAACGACGACGTCGACGGTGACGGCAACTTCCCGTTCAACATCGTTGACGATATGAGTGGTGACCTCACCGACGGCGTGATTGGCATCGTCGATGACGGTGATCTGGACTTTGAGCGGCAGACCAGCTTCACCCTGCAGGTAACCGTCGGAGACGGTGCTAACACCAGCGACCCGCAGACCGTCACCATCGACGTTACCAATACCAACGACAACGCACCCGTAGTGACGTCGGCCCAGGTCTTCAGCATTGATGAAAATTCAGCACTGGACACCCCGGTCGGCACGCCCATCCAGGGTAGCGATCCCGACGGTACCGGAACGCTGCAGGACTGGGCGATCGTATCGGGCAACGTGGACAGCGATACCGACGGAAACGGTCCGTTCGCATTGGATCCGAGTACGGGGCAGCTTTCCGTCAACGATCCCGACGATCTGGATTTTGAAACCATTTCGCAGTACACGCTCAGAGTGACCGTCAGCGACGGCACCTTCACCAGTGCCGAAGAAGACGTAACGGTCAACATCAACGACCTGGCTGAATAATTTCCTTCGGCCAGACTGAACACTCCTTGGGACAGGCCCCGGTTTTCCGGGGCTTTTTTTTTGCGGCGGTCATCCCCATTTCCTGACCGCGGCAGTTACACGGGTGCCAGGGACCGGCGCCACTATCCCGGGGACCTGATTCCTTGAAACGCACTGGTCGAACACATCGCGATCTGTCCCGCTGGTGGGAAAGCTTCAGGCATTCCGCCGGGGACGACGCCTGCGCCCAGCTGGCGCCGCAAATTGAGCCGCTGCTGGAGAAGGACAACGGCCTGAACCTGTCCGAGGGAGTAACCTCTCCTGCCCACCTGCTGGATTCGCTGGAAGTGCTGAGCGAGCTGAACGCCGACGCCGACTGCCTGGCCGTCATGTGCGACTACTTCGCCTGGTGCAAGAACCAGTCTGAACCGCAGCTTGACCTGACCCGCCAGATTATCGAGATTGACCGGCTGGAGGCTGCCTACGATTCGGAGCATGCCTCGGCGGAGGGATTGCGTCGCCTGTTGCTGGCCATGGTCGAAGACGTGCGGGTCGTACTTATCGTGCTGTCCGACCGGCTGGTGCGGCTTCGGGCCTATGCCAGGGCAGACGACGAATCACGCCGGGCATTTGCCACCCTGATCAACGCCATCCACGCTCCCCTGGCCAACCGGCTGGGGATCTGGCAGCTCAAGTGGGAGATCGAGGATTTCGTTTTCCGCTTCCTGGAACCCGACCTTTACAAGCGAATCGCCAAGCTGCTGGCCGAGCGCCGAACCGATCGGGAGCGCTTCATCCGCCGATTTATCGAGCAGGTCAACTACGAACTCAACGGCGCCGGCATCAAGGCTGACGTACAGGGGCGTCCCAAGCACATTTACAGCATCTGGAAAAAAATGCAGCGCAAGGGGCTGGCCTTCAACGAGCTGCATGACATCCGCGCGGTCCGCATCCTGGTAGAAGACGTGCCGGCCTGCTATGCGGCACTGGGCATCGTGCACGCCCTGTGGAAACCGGTGCCCGGCGAATTCGACGACTACGTGGCCAACCCCAAGGCCAACAACTACCGCTCCCTGCATACCGCAGTGTTCGGAGCCGAAGGCAAGACCGTGGAAGTGCAGATCCGTACCCGGGAAATGCACGAGCAGGCTGAACTGGGGGTGGCCGCCCACTGGCGCTACAAGGAGGGTGGGGCCCACGACCCCAGTTACCAGCGCAAGCTCAACTGGATGCGCCAGCTGCTGGACAGCCGCGACGAGGGTGACAAGGCAGCCCTGCTGGATGAATTCGGCACCGAGGGCGCCGAGGACCGGGTATACGTGCTCACGCCCAAGGGCAAGGTGCTGGACATGCGTCAGGGGTCTACGGTGCTGGATTTTGCCTACCACATTCACACCGGTGTCGGTAACCGTTGCCGCGGTGCCAAGGTGAATGGGCGTATCGTGCCGCTGACCTATCAGGTCAACAACGGGGAACAGGTGGAGATTCTCACCGCCAAGGAACCGGATCCCTCCCGCGACTGGCTGTTGCCCCGCCTGGGCTACCTTCGCAGCTCCCGGGCCAGGGCCAAGGTTCGCCAGTGGTTCCGCCAGAAGGATCGCGACCGGAACCTGGCCGAGGGCCGCGAGCTGCTGGAAAAGGAGCTCAAGCGCATGGCAGCCGGTTCCGACCACCTGGAGCCGCTGGTCAAGCGGTTCAAACTGCGGGATCTTGACGCCCTGTACGAGGCCGTTGCCATCGGCGAAGTCACGTCGGGGCAGGTGGCGTCCGCGCTGCAGGACCTGGCCCAGCCTGACGACGACACTGACGTACTACCCCTGGCCCGGGCGCCGTCGACCCGGCGGCGCAGCAAGGACGACCTGGTGATCGAGGGCGTGGGCAACCTGCTGACCAATCTGGCGGGCTGCTGCAACCCGGTGCCCGGGGATGCCATTGTGGGGTTCATCACCAAGATCCGCGGCGTCAGCATCCACCGCAGGGACTGTCCCCAGGTTGAGCGGCTGGTGCACGGCGACCCGGCGCGCATGCTGGAGGTTGCCTGGGGTGACAAGACCTCGGACCGCTACCAGGCGGAGATCCGGGTATCGGCTTATGATCGCAAGGGGCTGCTCAAGGACATCGCCAATCTTGTGTCCTCATCCCACAGCGACATCCTTGCCCTGCAGTCCAACGCTGACGTGCGGGACGGTACCGCTGACGTACGGCTGGTGGTGCAGGTGGGTGATTTTGACCACCTGAGCTACCTGCTAAACCGCCTGTCCACACTGCCCAATGTCATCGACGTTCGCCGGGTGGGCTGAGCAGGCCTCGTCGCTCATTCGAGGCGCCGTACACCGAATCTGTCTCTCTCCCGGCGCCGCGACTTGTCCGCACTTACACGTTAATATCAATTCAGGAAAGGATGGATTCCCTTTGGGATCATGGTTGTAGAGATACCGGGATACAAACTGGACACCGAGCTCGGCCGGGGCGGCATGGCGACCGTCTACCTGGCCGAGCAGCAGTCCGTGGAGCGCCAGGTGGCCCTGAAGGTCATGTCCCGGGTGTTGCTGGTGGACCAGAGCTTCAGCGAGCGCTTCGTGCGCGAAGCCAAGATTGCCGCCAATCTCTACCACCCCCACATCGTCGCGGTACACGACGTCGGGGTGCACGACGACGACCACTTCATCGCCATGGAGTACCTGTCCGGCGGCGACCTGGCTCAGCGTTGCGAGCGCAACCTGGACCTGGGCACCGCGGTGCGTGTGGTCCGGGAGATCGCCGGCGCGCTGGATTACGCGCATTCCAAGGGGTTTGTTCATCGGGACGTCAAGCCTGAAAACATCCTGTTCCGGGAAAACGGCTCAGCGGTGCTGACGGATTTCGGTATCGCCCGGGCGGTGAACTCTGCGACCCAGATGACCAAGACAGGCGCCGTGGTGGGAACGCCTCAGTACATGAGTCCCGAACAGGCTCGGGGCAAGGATCTGGACGGTCGCTCGGACCTGTATGGCCTGGGCATCGTGTTTTACGAAATGCTCACCGGGAAAGTCCCCTTTGAGGGTGCGGACTCGGTGGCGGTGGGTATCCAGCACGTCACCGAACCGGTACCACGGCTGCCCCAGAAACTGAACGCTATCCAGCCCGTGCTGGAAAAGTTCCTGGCCAAGGACCCCGACGACCGCTACCAGACCGGACACGAGGCGGTGCTGGATCTGCAGCGGCTGGAACAGAAAGTCATCAGCGGAGAGGTACCGGCGGCCGAGGAGTCCAGCGAACCTGAAACGGTTGCCCTGGACCTGTCCGGTGCAAAGGCCAAGCGGGCGACCCGCACCCCGGAACCGGTCAATGTGTCTGCCACGCCCCAGCCCGACGGCAGCCTGCGGCGTGAACCCACCCTTGGCACCATCGGCGATATCAAGAGTTTCGATCGCACGGTTGGGCAGCCGGTCATGCGCCCGACGGTGGCACGGTCAAAGAAACGGGGCTGGCTGACGCCGGTTTTGCTGTTGCTGGTTGCGGGGGTGGCCGCGGCGGGCTGGTGGCAGCGCGAGCGCCTGACGGGCCTGCTGCCGGACAGCCAGGTGGACCGCTGGCTGGCCCAGGCCCAGCAGGCCAGTGATTTCGGCCGCTGGTACGGCGAAACCGCCGACTACGCCAACGTCCTGTATGCCCGGGTACTGGAGCGCGAACCCGGCAATCGGCAGGCCCGTGCCGGCATGGACCTGGTAGCGCGCCACCTGACCGACAGGGCTGAGACCGCTCTGGTAGAGGGCGACGCGCGGCAGGCAGAAATACTGCTGGATCGCGCCCGCCAGATCGCACCGGACCTGGATCGCATACGCGACATGTCCCGGCGGCTGGCCGACGGCGGCTCGGAGCCCGAGGTTCCGGAAGAACCCCCGGTCGATCGCGCCCGCATCGACCAGCTGCTGGCCGAAGCGCTGCAGTTGATGGGTGACAACCGGCTGGTGTCGCCGCCCGGGGACAACGCCCTGGCCAGGCTGCAGGCGGTGCTGGCCCTGGAGCCCGGCAACGCGGCTGCTGCATCCGGCATTCGCCAGATGGGAGATCGGCTGCGGCGGGACCTGCAGTCAGCGCTGAGTCGGGAAGACCTGGACCAGGCGGACAGCCTGCTGGCCCAGCTCACTGTGGTGCTGCCCGGAGACGAATCCCTGGGTCCCCTGCGGCAGCAACTGGAACAGACCCGGGCCCGGCTGGAACGGGCGGCACTGGAGGAGCGGCGCCGGGTTACCCGGGTGCAACGCCTGCTGTCCGAGGCCCAGCGGCTGGCATCGGAGGACCGGCTGGGAGAACCACCCGGCGATAACGCCATTGAGACATTCCAGGAAGTGCTCAGGCTGGATCCCGGCAACGCGGTGGCCCAGGCCGGACTGGCAGGGGTAGCGCGTCGCTACCTTGAATTGACCGAGATTGCCCTGGAAGACAATCGCCTGGACGGCGCCGAAACCATGATCGCGCGCATCGAGTCGCTGGATCCTTCCCTGGCCGGGCTGGACCGGGCCAAGCGCCGATTGACCATCTACCGGGAGCAGAACCAGCGCAACCAGCAGGCCACGGCCGGTCAGCAGGTGGAAATCGACAACCTGCTGGAACAGGGTGACGAAGCCCTGGCCCGGGAGCTCTGGATGAGCCCGCCGGGAGAGTCCGCGTTCGACGCCTACAAAGCCGTGCTGCGGATGGACCCGGAGAACGTAGACGCCCGTACCGGCCTGAAGCGCCTGAGCACCAGCCTGTCCATGGCGGCCAGGGCGGCCCAGGACGAGGGCGACCTGGACCGCGCCATCGGGCTGTTCGGTGACGCGGAACAGACCGACCCTGAGAACCCTGAACTGACCGGCCAGAGGCTGGGTCTGGCCGAGGCGGCACGGGAACAGGCCCGGGTCGCCATCACTGCATCAGATTTCGACCTGGCGGACCAGCTGCTGCGCCAGGCCAGCGACCTGGAACCGGACCACCCGGACCTGGCGCGGCTGCAGTTGGAGTTGAATGTTGCCAGGGATGCGGCTGCGTCGGGTTAGACTGGGGTCACCCATTAGCCAGCCGAGTAGACCGGGGTCAGAGTAAAGGGACAGAGTAAAGTTTTACTCTGTCCCTTTACTCTGACCCCATGCTGACGTGACCCCATGCTGACGCCCCCATGCTGACGATCCCTTCCAGTGCCCGCCGCGCAGCATTGAACGAAAAATGCGATTCCACGTTCTGCAGTCCACCATCCGACAGCGTCGTCCAAAGCGTCTCATCCTGGTAAGCACGGATGATAGCGTCGGCAAACTCACGGGATGATTGGCCCACCAGCACGTCTTCGCCGATGGACACGTGCATGCCTTCCACCGCCGCGGGACTGGCCACCACCGGCTGGCCGTAGCTCATGCTCATGTTGACCTTGCCCTTGACTCCGGCGCCGTAACGCAGCGGCGCCACTGCCAGCCGGCAGCCGTCCAGGAACGGCTCGATATCTTTGACAAAGCCGTGAAACTCCACGCCGTCGACCTTGCCCAGCTTCTTGACCTCGGGAGTGGCCTTGCTGCCGATGACGTGGAACACGACATCGGGCAGCTCCGTACGCACCAGCGGCAGGATATCGCTGACAAACCACTTCACCGCGTCGATGTTGGGCGGGTGCTGGAAGCCGCCCACGAACATCAGGTCCCTGCGTTGACCATACTCCCGTCGGCGGCCGTAGACCTGGTGGATATTGGACAGAACCGCCACCTCCAGTTCCGGCGCGTCCTCGGCCAGGAAGCCGACCTCGTACTCACTGACCACCAGGGTCAGGTCACAGCGGCGGGCAACGTCCAGTTCCTGGGCCCGAGTCTTCCTGGCGGTATTCAGCAGGTCCGCGCTTTGCTCCAGTTCGGCCAGCCGCTGCTCGCGCAGGTAATGCAGGTCCACGGTGTCAAAAATCAGTTTGGCGTTGGGGCAGTACCGTCGCATCATCTCGATGTAGTTGCGCGCCACGTAGTGACGGCTGAGGATGACCACGTCGATGGATTCCCCGACTTTCTCCAGGTAGGCCTGGGGCACGTTGACGAAAGGCTGGTACAGGGCTTCGACGCCGAGCTGCTGCAGATCCCGGGTATAGCCTTCCTCGTAGCAGCGATTGTCGGGCAGAAAACGCACGTGCCAGCCCAGGTCGCGGAACAGCGTCATCAGGTTGACCATGCGCAGGGAGCCTGAATCCTGGTCCGGGGTTGGGGTGCAGGCGTCAACGATCAGGACGCTGCCGCTGCTGCGGTGGCGCCGCGCCAGTTCGATGGGGGTGCCGGCTGCGGGCTGCTGCTCCAGGGCGTCCGCCCACTTTTCCAGGAACTTGGCCTGGTTGATGGTCTGGTACTTCTTGGTGCCGCTTTCCAGGTCGGTGCCCGAGGTCACCCCTTCAAAGTGGGTCACCACGGACAGGGGCTGGTAGTACGCTTTTTTGCCGGCCTGGCGGACGGCAAAGGCCAGGTCTGTGTCTTCGTAGTAAGCCGGCACGTAACGCAGGTCGAACTGTCCGAGCTGGTCAAACAGTTCCCGGGGGATCATGGCGCAGGCGCCCGAGCAGTAGTCCACCTCCCTGACATAGTTGAACTCCGGGGCATTGCGGTCTTCGAATCGACCGTAGTTCCATCCCGAGGCATCGGCGAAGACCACGCCGCCGGCTTCCTGCAGCCGGCCGTCGGGATAAACCAGTTTCGCACCCACCAGGCCCGCATCCGGGTGACGGTCGAAGGTCTCCAGCAAATGGTCCAGCCAGCGGTTGCCGACGGCGGTGTCATTGTTGAGAAAAACCAGGAACTCGCCCCGGGCGGCGTCGGCGCCCCGGTTGCAGGTGCGGATGAACCCGGCGTTTTCTTCGTTGCGCAGCACCTGGATGCCCTGGCACCGCGCCAGCTCCTGCTCGGTTTCATCGTTGGAGGCGTCGTCCACCACAATGACTTCGTAGGGTACGCCCGTGTCAGCCTCAGCGATGGACTGCAGGCACCCGCGGGTGTGCTCGTACTGGTTGTAAACGGGAATGATGATGCTGACCCGGGGCACGTCGCTGGATGGAATGCTGGGCGGCTCCAGCGTTTCCGGCAGCATGGGCACTTCGGTGTCCAGTTCCGTGGGTTTGTTGAGTTCCTTGCGGATGCGCTCCACGGTGCCGGACACACCCCGGACCTTGATGCTGGTCTGGGTGCGCTGGGCCAGGGTCGCTGCCCGGCGGGTTTGAAAGCCGAGACGCTCCATCAGGGCGCGCGCCTTGCGGGCGGCGAACCGCAGGGGACGGGTCAGTTGCCAGCTGCGGCTGTTCACCACCAGGTCCAGTTCCGCCAGTTTGCGCTCAAGGCGCTCCTCCAGGGTGCCGGCGTGCTCCGCCAGGGTCCGGATATGTTCGTCCCGCTGTTCCACGTCCCGGGTCAGATCCAGCGCCCATCGCGTGCGTTCTTCGAACTCGACCTGGAGCTTCATCAGGGCGTCCCGGGTCTGGTTGACCTCGGATTCGAGCTCCTCGGCCCAGCGGGTGCGACGGGCCAGCCGTCGTTCCAGTTTCCGGCCCCAGTGGTCGCGGCGTTCGAGTTCCCGAATCTGTTCGGCAACCTGCTGCTCCAGCGCGCCGATCTGCCGGTCGCGATCGACGCTGGTGCGGCTGAGTGTTTCCAGCCGGGCATCCGCAATCCTGGGCCGATGGCAGCGGTAGCGGGCGGGATTGCCCGGAGGCAGCGCCATCAGCTCCCGGTAGGCCTGTCCCATGCTGTCCAGGCCGGGCACGGTTTCACCGGCAATGGTATGGGCAACCTGTTTCAGCTGACTCGGCTCGTCTGCCAGCTCGGCCACCAGGTCAGCCAGGGCATCGGCGCTGACGTCGATCAGCCATCCGGTTTCGCCGTGAACAATCCGGTCCGGGAATGCGCCCATGCGGGTGGCGGCCACCGGAATGCCCATGGCCCGGGTTTCGCTCAGGGTGTAGCTGAAGGTCTCCGACACCGCGGACAACAGCAGCGCCAGGTGCGGGCGCAGGCTGCGCATCAATTCCGGCAGTTCGTCCCGCTGGTAGTCCAGTATCAGGTGCACGTGGGACCGGCCGAAAAAGTCCTCTGCATCCTTGCCGGCGCCCACCAGGTACAGGTCAGCTTTTTCGGTGATCCGGTCCAGGCCGTCCAGCAGCAGGTTTTTACCCTTGCCGGCGGTCATCCGGCCCAGGGTCACCAGCCGCAGGCGTTCACCCGGGGCAGGTGCCTGGTACTGGAAATCGTGTTCAGGCAGGGGCCGCATGCCGTGGGGAATGACCTGGGCATTCAGCGACTGGAAGCGGCTGTCGAGGTATTCCAGGTTGCGAATCACCGAAACCGACGGCGCCGCACACCGCACGTTGGCCCGGGAAAGCTCTTCCAGGTAGTGCATGCGCAGCTCGAACCAGCCGTTGGGGTCCTTGTCGACAAAGCGGATACCGTGGTCCAGTTCGGCCTGCAGCTGATCGCCGTCGAAAGGAGCCTCGGGGTGGGATTCGAAAGCGATCTGCAGGGCCGGCCAGGCCGGATAGTAATCGTGAAACACGACCGTGGTGGGCAGCCGAGTGGTCACACAGTCCAGGCTGTGCCCGATCAGGGATGACACCATGATGCCGTCCACCGCGAAATCGGCTATCACGTGGTGCAGCACCTGCTGGTAGAACTCATCGTGCCGGACGGTGGAAGCGATGGGGCGCGGCAGAACCCAGCTGGCGATGGGGCTGCTGTCCAGGCTGCCGGCAAACAGGCGCAGCTCCTGGCCGTGGCTGCTGCTGCCCGGGTTGGCCCAGGCGCATAGAAACAGGTGGTGGCGGTCGCTCTGAGCGCACGCCAGGTCTTCGACCCACTGGGAGATGCCGCCACCCCAGGAATGCAGGATGTGCAGCACCACCGGCCGCTGGTCCAGGGCCACCGGGGGAAGCCGGGCACCGCCGTGGTCGAGGGTTGCGGCCATCCGCATGCGCAGATGTTCAAGGAACGACGCGGCCGGCCGGTCCCGGGGGTCAGCGGGTACCGGTCCGGTCAGCGGTCTGCCCGGTGCCTGGACGTAGCAGTGGTCGCAGACGGCGGGCCCGAACCCCCGGCTGAGTTGCCACGCGAGGATACCCTCCCAGTCCAGGGTGCCCGGCATCTGTCCTACGGCCTGGCGGGACCAGAAGCTGACCAGAGGTGAGATCCAATCGGATGGCCAGACCCGCCTCTGGGAGTAGAGATAGGCCAGGCGGTCGATTTCCTCCACGTCGGGCTGGGCCAGGGAACAGCCGCCTGGAACCGGCGCCTGGTCCGGATGCGCGTTGGACAGCGGCGAAACCACGCCGGCCCCGTTGCTTTCCGCCAGGCTGCGAGCCAGCCGTTCCCAGCAGTGGTCGGGCAGCATGGTGCCGAAGCGAACAAGACCGATGGGTCCGCCGTTTTCGGTTTCCAGGGCAGCCAGGATGGCCGCAGGCTGATCCGGGCAATCCAGGGTCAGGCCGGCCCACTGGGCGGGTGCGCACAGGTTCCAGCCGTCCGGCAGCGCACGCTGGCATTCAGACAGCCATTGCTGGTCCGGGTCTTCCGGCCAGCCGTAAATGACGACCGTCGGGGAATGCCCCGGCCGGGTCACATTGGACTCCATGAACGCTGGCTACGCTAGAACTTCATTTCCGGCAGCTGCTGCTGCTCGAATCCCGCCGGGATTTCGAACCGCTCCGGGGGAATGGCGTCGTGACTGATCTGCTCCAGCTCTCCCACTACCTCGCCCAGGATCTTGTTGTAGTGGACGTATCGGACGGGAATCTCGTCGCGACCGGGCTCGCCGTAGTCCATGATCTGGTCGGACATCATGGCGAAGCTGTTGGCCAGGTCCACCATGAATGACTGCATGGCGCGGATGGTTTCAAAATCGTCGTCGGGGATGTCAAGGTCGTCCCGCCCGACCACGCACTGCTCGCTGGCCTTGCGGTCACCGACGTAGACTTCCAGGACTTCGCAGCTGTACCGGCCCACCTTGCTGGTGCCGCCGCGCTGATAGCGGCGCGGCTTGGCTTCACCGCCCGGCATCTTGGGCATCATCCGGGACATCATCTGGCGCATCTGCTCACGCTGGCCGGGCGGCATGCCGGCCAGCTGCTGTTCCATCTGCTGCTGCAGCTGCTCCTGCATGCGGGCGATCTTTTCCACCTGGGCCTGGTCGAATACCAGGTAGTTGCTGTCTTTCTCGTTGACCGCGATGAACTGGTTGGCGCCGGCCTCGAACAGCATGTAGCCCTGTTCGCCCGGGGATGACATTCGGACTTTGCCGTTGGACACTTCCATCATGCCGTTTCCGTTGTCGTCGCCGGTAAAGGAAATGGTGGTGTCCGCTGATGCAACGGCGGCCACGGCCATGGCGCTGGCCAGCAGCAGGATGTGTCCAACAGCACGTGTGCAGGTTCGCATGGGTGTGCTCCTTTGAGGGGAAAACCGGCGGCCACTTTCCGCCGCTGCCGGCCAAAACACAAATTATCGGCTATTTGGCCGCTGCCTGTCATCAGCAGCGGAACCGGCAGGGACTGCGCGGCGCCTTTCATCCCAGTACAATTCGGCATGGATCCTGAAGTGGGAGTATCGGGTTTGAACAGCACGGGCCACAGCGCGTGGAGACCCTGGCCTGTCCTTCTGGCGGTGTTGCTGCTGACGTCCTGCGCCAGCCAGTCCGTTCGGAACCGGCAGGCAGTGGATGACATGCGTCGCCAGGCGGACAACCAGGGCATCCTGCAGGTTTACACCGTGGGCAACCCCGAAGCTGCGGACCTGATTGAGCGCGCACGGGAGGCCGAGGCGGGCCAGGATGTGGTCACGGCTCTCGCCATGACCCGGGAAGCGCTGGAAATCGAGCCGAATGATCCGGAGTACTGGCAATACCTGGCGGAACTCCAGCTGCTGCAGAAAGACTATGCGCGGGCCCGCCGCAGCGCGCAGCAGTCCTATGCCATGGGCCCCCAGGTGGGACAGCTGTGTTACCGCAACTGGCTCATTATCCAGCGGGCCGAGCAGGCGCTGGGCAACGGCGCCGCCGCCGGCATCGCCGCCCAGCGCGCCGAGCGCTGCACCCTGAAGGAGGCGCAGACGTTTTGACCGCGATCAAGCCGACCGACGCCGGCATCGCCGCCGATGCTGACCCCGAGGTCGATGTCCCACCGCCAATTGATCCAGGCAAGGAGACCAACCTGGCCGAGGGTTCTCGCGAGCTGCTGGGTCCGACGGGTGTCCTGGCCAGGAACCTGGAAGGATTCGCAACACGCCAGGAGCAGGTCGAGATGGCGGATGCCATCGACGAGGCCATTGCCATGCAGCAATCCCTGGTGGTCGAGGCCGGGACAGGAGTCGGCAAGACCTTCGCCTACCTGGTGCCGCTGGTTCAGGCCGGCGTCCGCGCCATCGTGTCCACCGGTACCCGCAACCTGCAGGACCAGCTGTTTAAGCGCGATCTGCCGAGGCTGCTGGCAGCCCTTGAACAGTCACCTGTCATTGCCCTGCTGAAGGGACGATCAAATTACCTGTGCCTGCACCGTTTCCAGCAGTTGCGCCGGTCCGGACAGCTGCGGGATCCGGTCCGGCTTGGCCTGCTGGAGAAAGTGCGGGGCTGGCTGGATCGAACCACCGCCGGTGAAGTGGCGGAAGTGGGGGATCTGAGTGAACACCCGGGACTGCTGCCCCAGCTCACCTCCACCGTGGATAACTGCCTCGGCAGCGAGTGCGAGCACTACGGTGACTGTTTCGTCGTCAAGGCCCGGCGCGCCGCCCAGGATGCTGACCTGGTTGTGGTCAATCACCATCTGTTGTTTGCCGACCTCGCCATCAAGCAGCAGGGCTTCGGCGAGCTGCTGCCCCATGCCCAGGTCATCGTGGTGGACGAGGCCCACCAGGTGCCCGACGTGGCCACACGTTTCTTCGGCGAAACCCTGAGTTCCCGGCAGCTGCTGGACCTGGTCAGTGACTGCCGCAAGGAGGCGTCCGAGCAGAGTGCCGCCGACGTGGCCCTGGTCGGGCTGACTGCTGAACTTGAGCCGGCACTGCGGCGGCTGCGGCTGGCGATGAACCGGTCAAGCGAGCGCGGCAGCTGGGAAACCCTGCGTCGTCAGCCCCAGGTGGACGACGAGTGTGTGGCCCTGTCCGGCATCCTGGAGCGGTTGTGCGCGGCGCTGGAACCCCTGGCTCCCGCCAGTTCCGGCCTCGAGTCCTGCTGGTTGCGCAGCCAGCGCCAGCTCGATCAGCTGAATCGGCTGCGGGCCGAGGATGACAACAACTACGTGCGCTGGTACGAGCTGTCGCGCCGCGGATTCCTGGTACAGCGCACGCCTCTGAGCCTGGCTGAGCCCATGCGCGAGCTGCGCTCGGCTGTCGCTGACACCTGGATCTACACGTCGGCTACCCTGTCGGTTTCCGGTCGGTTCGACCTGTTCCAGCAGCAGCTGGGCCTGGAAGAGGCCAGCACCGTCAGTCTGCCCAGCCCCTTCGACTACCAGTCCAACGCGCTGCTGTATCATCCGGCGGACCTGCCTGAACCCGCCTCGCGGGAATACGTCGAGTGCCTGATGGCTTCGGTGGTGCCGGTGCTGAAGCTGACCGCCGGGCGCGCCTTTCTGCTGTTCACATCCCACCGCAACCTGCGCCTGGCGGCGGAGATCCTGCCGCGGTTCATGGACAATCCGCTGTTCGTGCAGGGCCATGGATCCCGTCTGCAGTTGCTGGAGGGATTCCGCCGGTCCGGCAACGGTGTACTGCTGGGTGCAGCCAGCTTCTGGGAGGGTGTGGATGTTCCGGGTGAGGCGTTGAGCTGCGTGGTCATCGACAAGCTGCCGTTCGCACCGCCGGACGATCCGGTGCTGGAGGCCCGGATGAAGCGACTGCGTGATGAGGGCAGGGATCCGTTCCGAAACTACCAGCTGCCCGCCGCGGTGCTGGCCCTGAAACAGGGCGTGGGCAGGCTGATCCGGGACTACAGCGACCGTGGCCTGGTGGTCATTGGTGATCCGCGCCTGACCACCAAGTCCTATGGCAAGGTTTTTCTGCGCAGTCTGCCGCCCCTGCCCTATACACGTGACCTGCAGCGGGTTGAGGAATTCCTCGAGGCCACGGGCATCAGCGGCGTGGAATCCCTGTAGACTCGGCCCACTTTCGTACGATAAAAATCGTTCATGTTATACTCCGGGGCAATTCTGGGCGTTGGGCCGGAGTACGATTCCAATGAGAAGAGCGAAAAGGCAGGGCATTCCGCGTCCCACGGAGGCCGAACTGTCGATTCTAAGCATCCTGTGGGAGCGCGGGGCCTGCACCGTCCGCGATGTCCACGAAGTGCTGAGTAAACGGGAAAACACGGGTTACACCACGGCCCTGAAGCTGCTGCAGGTGATGCACGCCAAGGGTCTGGTGGAGCGCGACGATTCTCAGCGGGCGCATATTTACAAGCCTGCCATGAGTAAAGATTTCACCCAGACCCAGTTCGTCACCGACATTGTGCAGCGGGTTTTTGACGGGTCACCCTCCCAGCTGGTTCTCCACGCCCTCGGGACTTCCCGGCGCGCCACCAGCGAGGAACTGGCCCAGATCCGCCACATGCTGGACGAACTGGAGCAATCTGAGTAACACAAAGTGACCGTCGGCACTGTTGCGGCCGGCGTGTCGGTTTTAGCTTTCGGGGTTAAACATGGCCGACAACTTTGACATTTTCGGGCTGAGCTGGGACGTATTGTTCCCGGTCATCAACACCCTGGGCTGGGCCCTGATCCACTTCCTGTGGCAGGGAGCGGCCATTGGTGCCCTGTTTGCATTGGGCCGCTACCTGTTGAAAAACGCCACGCCCCATGCGCGTTACAGCCTTGGCCTGGTATGCCTGCTGCTGCTGCTGCTGGCGCCGGTGGCGACCTTTGTCACCCTGTACCAGTCCGACACGGCGGCCGGCCCCATCCCGGTGGCGGCCTTCAACGATACGGCGACGGCGGCCGCATCTCTGGCCATTGACCCGGCCCAGTGGATCGAATCCGCACTGCCATGGATCGTGCTGGCCTGGACCCTGGGGGTGATGGTCATGAGTGGCCGGGCCACCCTCAACTGGTTCCTGATGCAGCGCTGCATGCGAGTCGGCGTGCGTCCGGTCAACGAAGAAATCCTTCAACGGGCAGAGATGCTGCGGGAACTGCTGGGTATCCGCCGTGTGGTGCGGGTGATGGAGTCCACCCTGGTCCACGTGCCCACCGTGTTCGGCCTGATCAAACCCGTCATCCTGATCCCCACCAGCAGCCTGGTGGGACTGACCCCGGCCCAGCTCGAACTGGTCATTGCTCATGAGCTGGGCCACGTCAAGCGATGGGACTACGCGGTCAACCTGTTCCAGGTCATGGCCGAAACCCTGTTGTTCTATCACCCGGTGGTGGGCTGGATTTCCCGCCAGGTCCGGGATGAGCGTGAGCAGTGCTGTGACGACCTGGTGATCGCGACCTGCGGCAACCGGCTGGAGTATGCCAAGGCCCTGACCAACCTGGAGACCATGCGCTCCGGCGGCATGGAACCGGCACTGGCGGCTACCGATGGACAGCTGCTGCAGCGGATCGAGCGGATCGTATGTGCCCATGGCCGCGAGCGCGAATCCCTGCTGGGCAACAGCGGCATCGCGCTGGTGGTGGCGCTGGCCCTGATCCTGGCCGGCCGCATGGCCGACCCCATGGCGGCGCTGGAACAGCGCCGTACCCAGCTGGCTGACAGCCTGTTCGCCCAGCTTGTGGCCGACAGCAGCGACACCACCCAGTATGTCTCGCTGGAAGATGCATCCCTGACGGTGATGGAGCCCGAAGTGACGGTGGACATCCCCGCGGAAAGCCGCGTTACCGTGGCCAGGACCGCTGCCGCCAGCGATGATGCCCACAGGTCGCTGCCCGACAGGCCCAATCGGGCACCAGCCGCTTCGCCGCCCCTTGCTGATACGAATCAGGCCGTTACCAGGGGCCTGACTGATGCCCCGGAACTGGCGGCCCAGGACACTCCCGCCGTCGAGCAGGTTCCGGATCCATCGGCCTACGCTGCTGCCGTACTGAGCGAATTGCCCGACGATCTGACCAGCAATCTGGCCAACGATCTGGCCAGTCCCTCGGCCCCGCCGTTATCCAGTTCTGACAGCGATGGCCTGCCGGGGACCGGAGCCCAGAGCGCTCCGCCGGTTGAAGCAGAGCCGGTTGCCACCGATGATACGGCACTGGAAGTGGCCATGATGCCCCGGCAGGAGCCGGTCAGTCGTGCCTCCGGGCCGGTAGCCATTCACCGGGTCAGCCCCGAGTATCCCCGGCGTGCCCGCATGTCCGAGGCCCAGGGCTGGGTTGAACTGGAGTTCAGCCTCAAATCCAATGGCCGCGTCAGGGACGTCAAGGTGATTGATTCATCGCCGCGCAGAATCTTCGACAGGGCGGCGCGCCGGGCCATGAAGAAGTGGCGGTTCGACCCTGCTACTGTTACGGGCGAACGCCTCACCCAGCGCTTCGATTTTGTCCTGGAAGGTGAGCCGGTAGAGGAAATCGCACCGGACTGGCGCGGTTGCGTGCCGTCCACGGGTTCAAGAATCTGCCGCGCCAGTAACCCCAACCCGATCCAGCAGTAGCACCGCCGAGGGGCAGTTTACTTAATTCGGATTCTCCGAATTAAGTAAACTGCCCCTGTACCTGCCCGTTAGGAAAACTCCAGGGTAATACCGATGCGCTGGGTCTGCCTCGCCTCGTTTTCCAGGTCCACGGCCGTCAGTGGCTGCTGTTCCAGCCAGCCCTCTGGGAATGTGAGACTGATTGCGTTTCCCGAGGCCTCTGCCTTAATCGCCGGAACGCTCTCGGCGCAGCGGGTCCGATGGAGCAGGGCCGCCAGCCTGAGGATGACCGCGCAGCGGATGACCCAGGGCCGTAATCGGTCCTGCAGCTTGTCGAAGCTCTCGGCGTCGGGTTTGCGGCGATGGTTCAGCACCAGGGTGGCTACCACCAGCTGATCCTGCCGCGAGAATCCCGGCAGGTCGGAATTACGCAGCAGGTAGGCGCCGTGCCTGTGGTACCCATGATGGGCGATGGTCAGGCCGATCTCGTGCAGCTGTGACGACCAGGCGAGCCAGTTGCGGGCCAGTTGCTTGGGCAGGCCCCAGGACTTGCGCACCGCGTCCACCAGCTTGCGAGCCGTCTTGCTGACCCGTCGCGCCTGCTCCACTTCAATGTGATACTTCCGCATCAGGGCCTGGATGGCGCCCTCCCGCGGATCGGCGTGCAGGATGCGCCCGATGAGGTCGTAAAGAAGGCCCTCCCGCAGCGCGTAGTCCGTGACTTCGATCTGTTCGATGCCCAGGGTTTCCAGGCAGGCGTCAACAATCACCGCGCCGCTGGCGAATACCGGGCGGCGCCGGTCGCTGAGGCCGTCAAACACCAGCTGCTGCTCGTGCCCGGCCTGGAGGATTTCCTCCCGCAGCCGCAGCATGGCGCTGGGGGTGATGCCCCGCTCCGACCAGCCATTGTTCACCACGACGTTTCGAACCGCCCGCATGGTGCCGGAACTGCCCAGGGCTTCTTCCCAACCCAGGGCCTTGAAGTCGGCAGCGATGCGCTGCAGTTCGACCGATACGGCACCGTGGGCCCTACGCCAGCGCTTGCGGGAGATTTTGCCCCCCGGGAAGAACTTCTGCGCCAGGGCGACGCAGCCAAAAAACAGGCTCTCCACCATGATGGCGTTGAACTCCCGGCCGATGATGAACTCGGTGCTGCCGCCGCCGATGTCCATGACCAGGCGCTGCCCCTTCTCGGACACGCCGTGGGCGACGCCCAGGTAGATGGTCCGGGCCTCTTCTTCCCCGGAGATGATCTCGATACTGTGGCCGAGCTGTTTTTCCGCCTGGGCCAGAAACTTCCAGCCGTCTTTCATGCGTCGGGTGGCGTTGGTTCCTACCGCCACAATCCGATCGTCGGCAATACCCTCGAGTCGCTGGCCAAAGCGTTCCAGGCAGGTGAGCGCCCGTTGCGCGACTTCAGGGGCAAGGGTGCCCTCGGCGTTTACCCCTTCAGCCAGCCGAACCATTTCCTTGATGCGGTCGATCACGTGAAGGGTGCCGTGTTCGTAGCGCGCCACGACCAGGTGGAAGCTGTTGGAGCCCAGGTCGATGGCGGCGAAAAGTTCCCCCTCCAGATCCTCCTGGGGCTTGATTGGATTGGATGAGTCCGTTGGCTCAGGACCTGGGTCGGTCATGGGTCAACCCTGTGATCGCTCCGTAGCGAGGTTCATCAATTCCTCCTGGGCGGAGAACCGCCTGGACCGCCCCGGCGTGACCCTGGTGTAGCCTCCATCAGGGTTCATCAGCCAGGACTGGCAGTTGTCTTTCAGATAGAGACTCAGTGTTTCGTGTTTTACTCTCGCGGCGATCTCCGGGTCCAGCAGCGGGAAGCAGGATTCCACCCGGGAAAACAGGTTCCGGTCCATCCAGTCGGCGCTGGAGCCGAACAGTTCTTCCTTGCCGTCGTTCAGGAAGTAGTAGATCCGCGAATGTTCCAGGAATCGGCCCACCACCGAACGCACCGTGATGTTGTCTGACACACCCTTGATGCCCGGGCGCAAACAACAGGATCCCCGAATGATCAGGTCAACCTTCACCCCCGCCTGGGAGGCCTGGTACAGCGCGCGAATGATGCCCGGTTCGGTCAACGCGTTCATGCGCGCCACGATGCGTCCCGGCTTGCCCTTCTTGCAGTGCTTGATCTCACGCCGAATCCGGCGCAACAGCATGTCGCGCAAAGTGAATGGCGACTGAAAAAGGCGATGCAGCTTGATTCGCTTGCCGAGTCCGGTGAGCTGTTGAAACAGCTCGTGCACATCGGCCGTGATCTGGGCGTTGCAGGTGAGCAACCCAAGATCGGTATAAGCGGCCGCGGTGCGATGGTGATAGTTGCCGGTTCCCAGGTGCGCGTAGCGTTTCAGGCGCTTGCCCTCCCGCCGCACTATCAGCAGCAGCTTGGCGTGGGTTTTGTGTCCCACCACGCCGTAAACCACCTGGACCCCGGCCTCCTGCAGGCGGTTGGCCAGTTCGATGTTTTCCTGTTCGTCGAAGCGGGCACGAAGTTCGATGACGGCAGTGATGTCCTTGCCGGCCCGCGCAGCTTCGATCAACAGGCCCACGATGGGGGAGTCTTCACCGGTCCGATACAGGGTCTGCTTGATGGCCAGGACGTTGGGGTCGGACGCTGCCTGCCGGATCAGATCAATCACCGGCAAAAACGAGTCGTAGGGGTGGTGCAATAGAACATCCGTGCGCCGAATGGCTCGAAACAGATCGTTTCCCGGCGCCAGGGCCGGGTCCAGGAACGGAAGAAAACCTGGAAACTTGAGGTCAGCCCGGTTGACCAGATCGTACACCGCGATAAGACGATTCAGGTTGACCGGGCCGTTGCAGGGATACACGTCGTCAGCGTCGACCTCGAAGCGATCGGCCAGGAAGTCGCGGATGATCGGCGGGCAGGTGTGGGCCACTTCCAGCCGCACCGCCTTGGCAAAACTGCGTTCCAGCAGTTCCCCCTTGAGTGCATGGGCCAGGTCCTCGACCTCTTCCTCGTCCACATACAGTTCGCTGTTTCGGGTGACCCGGAACTGGTAGCAGCCCTCCACCGACATCCCTGAGAACAGCTCGTCGACAAATGCGTGCAGCACTGAAGACAGGAACACGAAAGTCTTGTCGTTGTTGCCGTTTTCGCCGGGGATTTCAATGATCCGCGGTAAAGATCGTGGAGCACGCAGCAGGGCCATCTTGCCTTCGCGTCCGAATGCGTCTTTGCCTTTCAGCACCACGGCAAAGTTGAGGCTCTTGTTGAGGAGCCGTGGAAATGGGTGCACCGGGTCAAGACCCAGCGGGCTCAGTACCGGCAGCACCTCGCGATGGTAGTAGCTGCGCAGCCATTTTCTCTGGGGCTCGGTCCAGGTATCCCGGCGCAGAACCCGGATGCCTTCCTCAGCCAGTGCCGGTGTCACTATCTCGTTAAAGGCGTGGTACTGGTCATCGACCAGGGCCAGGGTTTTTTCCCTGATCTGCTCCAGTGCCAAAACCGGTGTCAGGCCATCCGGCCCGGCCTTGTCGGACCCGAATTCCATTCGCTGCTTCAGTGAGGCTACCCGGACTTCGAAAAACTCATCCAGGTTGGTGCAGGAAATGCACAGGAACCTGACCCGTTCAAGCAATGGGGTATCAGGATCGATGGCCTGTTCCAGTACACGTCGATTGAATTCGATCTGGCTCAGTTCCCGGTTGCAGAACAAGCGGGGATCAGCAAGTGCCCGTGGCATGCCTGGCGCGCTCCAGTTGGGGGGATATCAGATTATAAATCGGGTGGAGCGAATGAAAAGCTTGCCAGCGACAGCTGGTTGCTAGGACGCGCTGTTGGATCGCCTGGGGCGATCCCTGGTCTCACTGGGATCGTAGCCTTTTTCCCGCTGGATTTCGGCCAGAATGGGGCGAATCTCGTCCAGCCTCGCATTGACCCGGGATCGCTCGTAGTAGTCGAGCTCCGGCTTTTTCAGGAGTTTCTCCAGCTGGGTGACGGCATCGTACACGCGGCCAAGCAGGAACACGTGATCTGCATACGCCTCCTCGGCCCGCACCCATTCGCCGGTCTTGTCGGCCGCCCTGGAATACTGCAGGAACAGGCTGGCGTTATCCGGATACCGGGTCAGCAGAGGGCGCAGCAACGCCTCGGCCCGGGCGGCGCCGTCCTTGCCGCCGTGGTTGAGCAGGATTTCCGCCTTGGCCGTCGATACGGCGAGGTTTCCCGGGAAGCGTTCCAGCGCACGGTTCAGCCGGTCCTTGGCCAGATCCTGGCGGCCGCTGGCGGATTCAATCTGGGCCATGCCCAGCTGGATGGGGAGGGAGGCCGGATGTTCCCTGGCCAGGGGACCCAGGGTTTCCGTAGCGTTGAGCAGGTCGTGGTTGTTCAGTTGCGCCATGGCCAGCCCATAGGTGTCGGCCATATTGGCTTTGCCGGTGTCGAATCGTTCGCGGTAGTGGGCCAGCAGCTGCTCGGGTCGGTTTTCGGTCAGCAGCCTAACGCGCTCCCGTATCAGGTAGAACTGATCGGGGTCCCATTCGGGATTGTTGGTGATCTGGGTCGTCCCGGCTCGGATCTTGGCTTCTGCAACCCGGGAGGCAGAAACCGGGTGAGTACGCAGGAATTCGGGAATGTTGCCGCCGCCGTAATTGCGGGCGATACGGCCCATTTTCTCAAAAAAGGTCGCCATGCCTTCGGGGTCGTAGCCGGCACGCGCAAGGGTTCGGATCCCGATGCGGTCAGCCTCGTACTCATTAGCCCGGGTGAAGTTGATCATCATCTGTTGCATCAGGCCCTGGGTCCCGATGACCGCCGCGGGTACACCATCGCCTTCACCGCCGGCCGCCACCGCCGCTCCCAGCATCAGCAGCATCATGGGGATGGACATTTTCTGGGCGCTCTCCATTCTGCGCGCCAGGTGGCGCTGGGTCACGTGGGCAATTTCATGGCCCACAACACCGGCCAGTTCAGCTTCGTTTTCCGCCAGCAGCATCAGCCCGCTGTGGATCGCAATGACACCACCGGGCGCTGCGAAGGCGTTGACCGCCTTGTTGTCTATCAGCAGGAAATGGAAGTTGCGGCTGGGTTCGTCGCTGTGGGCGGCCAAGCGAAAGCCCAGGTGCCGGATATAGCTTTCCACCAGCGGATCGTCGATGACGTGGGCCAGGCGGTTGAGTTCCCGCACCAGAGCCTCGCCGTATCGCCGTTCGTCCTGCTCGGACACGATGGCGCCCGCCGATGTCCCGATATCCGGCAGCTTGATGTCCTCGGTGCTGGACCGCGCGGGGCAGACCAGCAGCAGTAGCAGTGTCAATGCAGCAATACGCAATGTTTTAGAGTACGACCTTGGCTCTACCGTTTGACCACCTTAATCAATCATCGGTTCCGGCGCCACAAGGGTGGCGGTCCTGTATCCGCTCGCGTCATCCCCCTGCAGCTGGCATCCAGTGGATAGTCAAAAAACTGTAATATTCAGCCGGAATAATGCGCTGTTAACTCAGAAGCCGCATCGCCGGGCGCCGACATCGACCATGGAAAAACTGCAGCACATATCGCGCCAATACGGCAGACAGCTTGAAGCGGTGAGGCGCAAGGTATTGAAAATGGGCGGCCTGGTGGAGTCCCAGCTGGCCGGCGCCGTGGAGTGCATGGTTACCGGGGATGCCGAGCGAGCCCGCCACATCGCCAACCAGGATTACCAGATCAACGCACTCGAGGTCGAGATTGACGAGGATTGCACCCGCATCCTGGCGACCCGGCAGCCAGCGGCATCGGACCTGCGGCTGGTGATGGCCGTGATCAAGACCATTACCGACCTGGAGCGAATCGGCGACGAAGCCGAACGCATCGCCAGGATGGCCAAGTTTATGGGGGGTGACGTGTTCCGGGAAACCACCATGAGCGAGTTTGACCACATGGGGCAACTGGTACGGCAGATGCTTGGCGAGGTGCTGGATGCGTTCGCCAGAACCGACGTGGATCAGGCGGTGAAAGTGGTCAAGGCTGACGAGAAAGTGGACCTCAAATACGAGTCGCTGATCCGACAGCTGATGACCTACATGGTGGAAGATCCGCGCTGCATTCCTGTCATTCTGAACATTCAGTGGGCTGCAAGATCACTGGAGAGAATTGGTGACCGCAGCCAGAATATCGCGGAATACATCATCTATTTGGTCCAGGGGAAAAACGTCCGCCATACTTCCCTGGAGAGTGTCCTGGCCGGTCAACCGGGCGATTCAAACTGGCCCTGACCGGTTGTCAGCTGGCTCGGCTGAGGGCTCCGGCTTTCCTTGCCGGCGGAAACCGACAGGTAAAGTGGCTGCCCTCACCGGGCTCGCTTTGCATGGCCAGCAGGCCGCCATGCAGCGACATCACGTGTTTGACGATGGCTAGCCCGAGACCGGTCCCGCCGGACTCTCGCGACCGATCCTTGGATACCCGATAAAACCTTTCGGTAATCCGGGCCAGGTGCTCGGCTCCGATGCCCGGCCCATTGTCGCTGACCGAAAACTCCAGCCAGCCATCGGCGGATTCCCGCCATGTAATGATGATGCGGCCGCCCTCCGGGGTGTAGCGAATGGCGTTTGACACCAGGTTCATGAAGGCGCTGTGCAGGTCAGTTGCATCGCCGAGTATGTTGGCGTTGCTGTCCATGTCGAGACGAATCCGATGGCTCCCATCGCTCAACAGCTTGGCCTCGTTCAGGATATTCTGCAGCAATTCCGCGGTGACAATTTCGGTTTCGCTTTCCAGCACATGGCTGGCGTCCAGCCTCGACAATGTAAGCAGGTCGTCGACCAGTCCACGCATTCTGGCGGACTGCTCCAGCATGGTCACGAAAGCGGATTCCCAGTGAGGCGGTACCTCCTCGTCCAGGGTTTCCAGGTATCCGCAGATCACGGTCAGTGGTGTTCGCAGTTCATGGGAAACATTGGCCACGAAGTCCTTTTTCATGGTTTCGGCCAGGTGCAGCTCCGTGATGTCACGGACGATCACCAGTCTGCGATCCTGGGCGTAATCAATGCCCTGCAGCTGCAGAAATGCCTGATCCTGGATAGGGCTGGGAATCACCAGCGGCGCGAATTGCCCGGCTTCGTTTTCAATCCACGTGGTAAGCGCCGGATCCCGCAACAGGTTGGTGAGGGGCTGGCCCGCATCCCTGCCGCGTTTCAGTCCGAGGAGTGAACCCGCCGCGGCGTTCAGCCAGCGGATCCGGTTTTCCCGGTCCATGGCCACTATGCCATCGGGCAGCGCCCGGTTGGCGCGGCGGATCTCCTGCACAACTTCGATCAGTTTGTCGTTGCGGATTTTGTGCGATGCCCAGCGGCTGTTTATCGCAGCGAAAACGTCTTGCCAGATGCCGTTGCCGGCGGACAGCCCATGGCTATTGTTACCGCGGGCCCAGTGGTCCAGCTGGTAGGTGCGCCACAGAGACCAGCACAACAGCGCCGTGCTCACCGCCGCGATAGCCAGCCAGGGACGCTCCAGCACCAGGCCGACTGTAATCGCAACCCCGAAGAGCAGGGCCAGCCTGATCAGAAGTGCGCGCCAGTGCCGGGGGATGGAAGGCCGGTTCATGCCGGGGGATCGAGGGGCGAAATGCCCACGTCAATTGATGGTGGTGGAAAACCGGTAACCCGCGCCCCGTACAGTCTGAATGTACTTGTGGTATTCAAATGGCTCCAATGCCTTCCTGACGCGACGAATATGAACGTCAACCGTCCGTTCGTCCACGTAGGCGTCACCGCCCCACACGTGGTCCAGCAGTTGCGAGCGGGAGTATACCCGTTCCGGGTGGGTGAGCATGAACGAAAGCAGGCGAAATTCTGTTGGACCGAGGTTCAGTATGTCCTCACCGGCAAAAGCCCGGTGAGCGGCCAGGTCGACGGTCAGGCCATTGCAGCTGACCACCTCGTCTTCCCCAACGGGTGATGACCGGCGCAGTACCGCGTTGATCCGGGCGATCAATTCCCGGGTGGAAAAGGGCTTGACCAGGTAATCATCTGCGCCGGAGTTGAGGCCGAGGATTCGGTCATCTTCCTGGCCCCGTGCAGTCAACAGGATGATAGGGATCTCCCTGGTCAGCGATTCCTTGCGCAACCTACGGGCGTAATCCAGGCCGCTCATGCCCGGCAGCATCCAGTCCAGCAGGATCAAGTCGGGTACCGATGTGATCACCCTTTCCTGGGCCTCGCGCACGTCAGCGGCCTCTTCGCACAGAAAGCCGTGGCGAGACAGGGCGAAAACCACCATCTCGCGAATCGCTTTTTCGTCTTCGACGATGAGGATCTTTCGGTTCACTTGCTGTGACACTGTTATGTAACGACCAGATTTAACGGCACCAATGTTACAGGTTCATGACACCTGGTGAAGTTCAAATCATTGAAATAGCGTCGAAAAGTCTTACATTGTGGGCAAATGACTCGCATCGCAATCATGCTTGGGACAGGGCCGGACAACGAATCGGCCGCGAATACAGTGCTTGGCTTCGTTGAGGCCGCCCTGGCGGCCGATTGCGCCATAGAAACTGTTTTTCTCAACCATGACGGCATCTACTGGGCCCATGGCGCACGGCACACCGCAACCGATGATTTCGACCCGGTCTCGCGCCTGGTTGCCCTGGCCGCGGCCAATGACCTCGAATTGGTGGCCTGCAGTGCCGCGGCCCAGCGCCGCGGGGTGATGGACCAGTCCCTGGCGGCGGAACGGGGAGAGGCCGTCAGCCTGCGCGAGGGGTTCACACTGGCCGGGCTGGGACACTGGTGTGAGGCCGCGGCTCGCGCGGACCGGGTAGTGCAGTTCCGATGAAGTGGATGATCACCATCACCGACGCGCCTTTTGTTGACGGGCGCGCCCGGGAGCGCCTGGACCTGGCCCTGATGGCCCTGGCCCTGGATCACCAGGTGTCGGTCGTTTTTGCCGGCGAGGGTGTCCTGCAGCTGGTGCCGGATCGTCAGTCGGGACCCATTCGGGATTTCACCCGGGCCATCGGGTCGCTGGCGCTTTACGGTGCCCGGGGTGTCTACGCCAGCGCCGGTTCGCTGCGGCGCTACGGACTCACGCCCGATCAGTTGACTGTCCAGGTCGAAGTCCTGGACGACGAGGGTCTGGCCCGGATGCGTCAAGACCAGGAGGTCCTGTCATGAGCGCTGTCCTTCACCTGGTGCAGAGGCCGGACCGTCCGCTGGTTGGATCGTTTGCGCCGGGTGACGCGGTGGTGTTCATGGGGCAGAGCGTGGCTGGACTGGCGTCCTGGTCTGACGCCGGGTCGACTGCAGGCTCGGCTCCCGGGGTGAGCTGGAACGCCCTGCAGGCGGACTGTGAGCTGTTCGGCGTCGATGTCGATGCGCTGCCCCAGGGCTTCAGGACGGTGGATTACCCGGGCCTGGTGGATCTGGTTGTACGGTACCCGCTGTGTCAGAGCTGGTGAACCGACGGGTGGCGGGGCGGGAACTCGCTTTTGACCAGGCCGGCTACCTGGCGGACTGGGATCAGTGGGACCGCGACGTGGCCCGGGCCCTGGCAGCGGAAGATGAGCTGGAGCTGTCGCCGGCGCACTGGGAGATCATCGAGTTCCTGCGGGACTACTACGAGGAGTTTGCCATGGCGCCGCCGATCCGGCTGCTGCTCAAGGCGGTGGCCGCCCGGCTCGGCCAGGACAAGGGGCAAAGCCGATACCTGTACCGGCTGTTTCCCGAGGGTCCGGCCAAGCAGGCCTGTCGCTACGCGGGATTGCCCAAACCCGTCAGCTGCATATAATGCGGCGCCGCGCAACATCGTGAAATGATGTCAACGGCCCTTTCTGCCAACGAAAAAAACAATCAGAATGAGTCCATGTCCAAGATCCTGATGTACACCACCGGTTACTGCCCATACTGCCTGGCCGCCAAGTCACTGCTGGTCGGAAAGGGCGTCTCCTTCGATGAAATCCGCGTGGACCAGGAACCGGCCCTGCGCCAGGAAATGGAGCAGCGGTCCCAGCGGCGGACGGTGCCGCAGATTTTCATCGGCGAAACCCATGTGGGTGGCTTCGACGAGCTGTCCGGTCTTGAACGGTCCGGGGAGCTTGATTCGCTGCTGGCCGAAAGTTGAATAGCCGCGCGTTCATGGTCGGGGCTAAAATCCTGCGCGTTTGATCCTGTGATCGGCCTCATGATTCACCCGAGGTTGGTCCGGCGGTCGCCACTACACAGCACACGTTATTAGAGGAATTGAAATGTCGCACATCGTGACGGTCATTCCCGGGGACGGAATTGGCCCGGAAATCATGGACGCCACCCTGGCGGTACTGGAAAAGCTGGACTGCGGACTGGAATTCGAAACCCACCAGGCCGGGCTGCGGGCCATGGAGGAAACCGGTGAGCTGATACCGGACGCCACCATGGAGTCTATTCGTCGAACCGATGCCTGCCTCAAGGGTCCGCTGACCACGCCGGTGGGTGAAGGCTTCCGATCCATAAACGTCCAGCTGCGTCGCCTGTTCGATCTGTACGCCAACGTACGGCCGGTGCTGACCGTGCCCGGTACAAAGGCACACTACGAGAAGGTTGACATCATCACGGTGCGGGAGAATACCGAAGGCGCCTACCTGGCGGCCGACGCCCGGTTCACCGATGATGGTGAGCGCGCCGAATCCAAAATGGTGGCGACCCGCAAGGGCTGCCGACGGGTGGTTCGCTACGCTTTCGAAATGGCGTTAAAAATGGGCCGCAAGAAGGTCAGCATCGTGCACAAGGCCAACATTCTGAAAATGGTGTCTGGCATGTTTCTGGAGGAGGCCCGGGCCATTGCCAGGGAGTATCCGCAGATCGAGTCCAACGAACTGATCGTGGACAACACCTGCATGCAGCTGGTCATGAACCCCTGGCAGTTCGACGTCATCGTTACCACCAACCTGTTCGGCGACATCATTTCCGACCTGTGCGCGGGGCTGGTGGGGGGGCTCGGCCTGGCGCCGGGTGCCAATATTGGCGACAACGAGGCGATTTTCGAGGCGGTGCATGGCTCGGCCCCGGACATCGCAGGTCAGGGTGTGGCCAATCCCTGTGCCCTGATGCTGGGTGCGGCCCTGATGCTGGGATACCTGGGCCAGGAAGAAAAAGCCAGGATGCTGCGGACGGCAATTCGAGCCACCATTGCCGCCCGGGATCACATTACGCCGGACCTCGGGGGCGGCCATTCAACCGCCGAATTCGGCAAGGCCATCGCCAGCCGCATCCAATGAGTCAACGAAACTGTTGCATTTTGGCAACAGTTTCCCTCAAAAAAACGCCCTAAAGGCTTGAGCTTAAAGGGTTGAAGTGTGATTTCCGTCGTTGACACCCTGTTGTTTTCTTGCCATAGTCCGGCTCTGAATGGGGACCTGCGCATTGGCATGTTGAAACGTCAGAAAATGAGGCTCAAAGGGCTGTGTGCCGCGGTGGCGGCGGGCACGTTGAGCTGTGGCGTGGCAACTGCCGACATGGGACCTGCGGCCGGGGGCGGGGCCCTGGGCCATAGCATTGGCCAGAGCGCCTCGAAAATCACGGCCGCTGCCTACCTGCAGAGCCGCGCCCTGTCGCCGCTGTCGGCCCTGCTGTTTCGCGGTATGAACCTGGGGCTGTGGCAGGAATACACCGCCCAGGCCCTGCTGCCCGATTTTGCCCGTAAACTGGGATTTGGGTACGACGTCGACGTCAGCCTGCTGGCCCAGCATGAGTCCATGTTGCTGCCGGCCTACGTGGACGAGCGCTATCCGGTCAGCGCTGACACGACCCTGTCTTTCGGGCTGGCTGCGTTCCGGGTTCCGGAAACCCCGCTGGTCAGTGACTTCAGCTCACGCCTGCTGGGTCTCAGCGGCTCGGGATATGGCTTTGACCGCTCGGTGATGGCGTCCGGCCTGAGCCGCAAGTTCGGCCAGGGTAATGCCCTGGACGTGGCGGCGGTGTTCGCCTACCAGCGCTACGCCTCCCAGGGCATGGGTTCCCGGGTGTTTGAATCCGGCGTTCCCACGCTGCCCGGTGAGCAGTCCAGCGGTGCCGGCGTGCGCTTCGGTTTCAGCAGTGAACTGGCGCCTGGCGTGGAGTTCGGTGCGGCCTACCAGTCCCGCATCGACATGGACGCCTTCCAGAACTATCGCGGCGTGTATGCTGAGCCCGGAGACTTCGACATCCCGGCCAGTGCCAATTTTGGCATTGTGGTGAAGGCCAGCCAGAAGGCGTCATTGAGCTTCGACGTACAGCGGGTGCTGTACAGCGAAGTCAATACGTTTACCAGCAACCTGCTGCCTGACCGCTTCCTGTCACTGCTGGGTGACAGCGCCAGCCCCGATTTTTCCTGGCAGGACCTGACGGTTTATCGGGTAGGCTGGGACTGGCAGAGCAGCGAAGACATCACCTGGAACGTCAGTTACAGCACCAGCCAGCAGCCCACGCCGACCTCCGATTCCCTGGCCCGCGCCCTGTCGCCCCAGTTCGCCGACCGCAACATGAGCTTCGGTTTTTCCAAGCGCACCGGACGCCAGGCCCGGCTGAACTTTGCCGCGAGCTACGCACCGTCGGAATACCTGCTGGGAACGCCCAGCCTGTCCCGCGGATCCAATCTCGACGGCGACCAGTTTGAATTCGAAGTAATCTGGGTCTGGGATTTCTGACCCGTTACCGGGTAGCTTCAATCCAGCTGCTTCAAACCTGTTCCAAGCCGCTCTCGGTGACGCCACTCCAGTAACATTCGGAGGTCCCGGTTCGTAAGGGATTCGAGTTGCGCTCACTGGCGCATTCGTCCAAGCTTCTGATCATTGCAGGTACAGGAACGGCCTTGGTAGATCTCATCAAAGACTGGTTCGTCCGGCGGTTTTCCCACCCACAGGTGTTTATCCTGATGCTGCTGGTGGTGCTGGGGCTGGCGCTGGTGCTGACCCTGGGCGGAATCCTGGCGCCGCTGATCGCGGCGGTGGTGCTGGCCTACCTGTTGGAAGGTGTGGTTAGTCGCGTTGAGAAAATGGGGCTGCCGCGGCTGCTGGTAGTGTCCGGGGTGTTTGTGCTGTTCATGACCTCGCTAGTACTGCTGATCATTGTAGTGGTCCCGCTGCTGCTCAACCAGGTAACCCAGCTGGTACAGCAGTTGCCATCCTACGTGACCACCTTCAAAGACACATTGCAGGAACTGCCGGAACGCTATCCGGATCTGCTCAGCCAGGGTCAGATTGCCGGCCTGCTGGACGCCATTGGCGAACAGCTGACCGGCATGGGCCAGGCCCTGGTGACCCAGACCCTGTCATCCATTTCCGGCGTGATTACGCTGATCGTATTCCTGGTGCTGGTGCCGATCCTGGTGTTTTTCCTGATGAAGGACAAGGTGCAGCTGGTGGAGTGGGTGCAGCAGTTCCTGCCCAAGGAGCGCGGGCTGGCCATCTCGGTCTGGCGGGAGGTGGATGTTCAGCTGGGCAATTATGTCCGCGGCAAGACCCTGGAAATCCTCATCGTTGGTGCAGTGACCTTCGTGACCTTCCGCATCCTCGATCTCCAGTTCGCTGCATTGCTGGCGACCCTGGTCGGGTTCTCGGTACTGGTGCCTTATATCGGCGCCGCCGTTGTCACCCTGCCTGTAGCCATCGTCGCGTTTTACCAGTTCGGCTGGAGCGGCCAATTTGCCTGGATCATGGCGGCCTACGGCATTATCCAGGTGCTGGACGGCAACGCCCTGGTGCCATTGCTGTTCTCCGAGGTGGTGAATCTGCACCCGGTCGCCATCATCGGTGCGGTGCTGTTGTTCGGTGGTATCTGGGGATTCTGGGGCGTTTTCTTTGCCATACCGCTGGCGACCCTGTGCAGTGCCATCCTGCGGGCGATAAGAGTGCCTCCGGCAGAAGAGCCCGGGGCGGAAGGCCCGGCCGCGGCGGCCGAGCAGGAATCCGAGCCGGCGCCGATCCAGGAGTCAGACGCCGCCTGATCGGGTCCCGGGCGGCGCTACAGCTGCTCCGAGGCGAAGTCAGCCAGCCGGGAGCGCTCGCCCCGGGTCAGGGTGACATGGCCGCTGTGTTCCCAGCCCTTGAACCGGTCCACCGCGTAGGTCAGGCCCGAAGTGGTTTCGGTCAGGTAGGGCGTATCGATCTGTTCCACGTTGCCCAGGCACACCATCTTGGTGCCCGGGCCGGCCCGGGTCAGCAGGGTTTTCATCTGCTTGGGCGTCAGGTTCTGGGCTTCGTCGATAATCACGTACCGGTTGAGAAAGGTGCGGCCGCGCATGAAGTTAAGGGACCGGATCTTGATCCGGTTGGTCACCAGGTCATTGGTGGCGGCCCGGCCCCAGTCGCCCCCATCGGAGGTACCGGTGAGGAATTCCAGGTTGTCGGTCAGGGCGCCCATCCAGGGCGTCATCTTCTCTTCTTCGGTGCCCGGCAGAAAGCCGATGTCCTCACCCACCGGAACCGTGGCCCGGGTCATGATGATTTCGCTGTAGCGCTTGTGCTCCAGGGTCTGGGCCAGGCCGGCGGCCAGCGACAGCAGGGTTTTGCCGGTGCCCGCGGTGCCCATGAGGGTGACAAAATCGATGCTGTCGTCCAGCAGCAGGTTCAGCGCAAAGTTCTGTTCCCGGTTGCGGGCGGTGATGCCCCACACGCTGTGGTTGTCATTACGAAAATCCGTGGCAATGCGCAGCCGGGCCTTGTTTCCGGCAACTTCCTCAACAGTGGCCTCGGTGCCACCCTCACCATTGATGTAGAGAAACTGGTTGGCGTGCCACTGGCCGGCTTTTTCGTGCTCGAATTCGTACAGGGTATGGGCACCCTCGGTCCACGAATTCAGCCCGTCCACCTGGTCCCAGAAATCCTCCGGCACCTCGGCCGCGCCAGTGAACAGCATGGACAGGTCATCCAGCGCCCGGTCATTCTGGTAGTCCTCGGCGGGCAGGCCCTGGATCATGGCCTTGATGCGTAAATTGATGTCCTTGGACACCAGCACGGTGCGCAGTTCCGGATTGGCCGCGCGAAGTTCCAGTGTGGCCTCCAGGATCTGGTTGTCCGGCAACCCCTGCCGGCCGGCACCGTTGGAGCCGTTGGTCTGCAGTCGCAGAAAACCCCTGGTGTCGTTGCCGGGCAGATTCAGCCATTCCGGGTGGATCAACGGCACGCCACCGTTGATCTCGCCGTCGCAGTGTTCCATCAGCTCATTCAGAAAGCGGCTCACCTGCCGGACGTTCCTGGCGACTTCGGACATGCCTTTCTTGGCGGCATCCAGTTCTTCCAGCACGATCATGGGCAGGTAGATGTCGTGTTCCTGGAATTTGAACAGCGCGGTGGGATCGTGCATCAGCACGTTGGTGTCGAGAACGTAAATGCTTTTTTCGCGGCTCATAAGGGTGTGGGTGGTCTGGGCCGCTGCTCGCGGCCGGCCGGCACCGGTCGGGGCCGGCGCGTCTGGATCTGGTAAGGGGGGACTGGGATCAACTGGGTGTGCGGATGTCAGTCCAGCGCCTGGGCGGCTTCAAGTACCGCGTCAACATGCCCGGGGACGCGCACCTTGCGCCATTCCTGGCGCAGCACGCCCTTGGCGTCGATCAGAAAGGTACTTCGCTCGATACCCATGACCTTGCGGCCGTACATGTTCTTCTCCTTGATCACGTCGAAGGCCTTGCACAGCTTTTCATCCGGGTCGGACAGCAGTTCAAAGTCAAACTCCTGCTTTTCCGCAAAGCGCAGGTGTGACTTCATGCTGTCCCGGGACACGCCGAGGATCACGGTGTTGGCCTTGGCGAATGCCTTGGAGCTGTCCCTGAATTCCTGGCCCTCACGGGTGCAGCCCGGGGTGCTGTCTTTGGGGTAGAAATAGATCACCACGTTCTGGCCTTTCAGTTCGGACAGTTTGCGGGTGGTTCCTGAGGTGCTGTCAGCTTCGAAATCGGCAACGGCTTTACCGACGGTGACCATGTAGTACTCCTGATCCTGATCAGCGGTAATCTAACCATGAAGGGGAGGGGGAGTCTACAGATTTTCGAGACCGCACCGCGCAGTGCCGGATACCGCGGGATCAGGGCTTGCGGCGGCCCCGGGGGATGACCGCGTGGGCAAAACTTGTATGGTCCCGAGGGCAGCTTTACCATGCGCTGACGAGTTGCCCAGCCTGGTCCGGGAATCCATGAATCCAGACGCATTGAAAGGCAGTATTGTTGCCGTGGTCACGCCCATGTCGCGCGACGGTGGCCTGGACCTGTCGGCCTTCAGAAACCTGCTGAGCCTGCACCGGGCTGCGGGCACCCGGGGAATCGTTGTGGCTGGAACCACCGGTGAGGGCGCCAGCCTGGTGGAATCGGAGTTCCAGGCGCTGCTATCCGCCGCGGTGGAACATCTGGATGGCAAGCTGCCGGTGATTGCCGGCGTGGGTTCCCCGGACACCGCCAAGTCGGTCAAGCTGGCGGGCCTGGCGGCTGGCAGTGGCGTTGACGCCCTGCTGTGCGTAACGCCGTATTACCTCAAGACCACCCAGGAGGGATTGCGCCGTCACTACGGTGCACTGGCGGACGCCGTCGATCTGCCCATGGTGTTGTACAACGTGCCGGCCCGCACCGGCGTGGACCTGCTGCCCGAAACGGTGGAGGCCCTGAGTCGCAGCGCCCAGGTCATCGGCATCAAGGAGGCCAGGCCCGACCTGGACCGTATCCAGGAACTGGTGCAGCGGACAGGGCCCGGTTTCCACGTTCTCAGCGGCGATGACCCAACCGGCCTGGGTGCCTTGAATAACGGGGCCGTGGGCATCATCTCCGTAACGGCCAACGTCGCGCCGCGGGCCATGCAGGACATGGTCGACATGGTGGCGGGTGGGCAGGTTGACCAGGCGCTGCGGCTCAACCAGAGGCTGGATGAACTGCATCGGCTGATCGGTCGTGAACCCAACCCGATCCCGGTCAAAGCCATGCTGGCTGCGCTGGGGCTGGTCAAACCGGTGATCCGGCTGCCCCTGATGCCGCCCTCGGCGGCGCTGGCCGACGACATTGAACGATCGATCACCGGCGGGTTGCGCGATCTGTTGATTGCTTGAGATAAACATAAATCGTGGGGACAACCATGAAAAAAATCAGTCTTCTGACGCTGTGGGTCCTGGCCATCAGCCTGACCTCCTGCGGCTGGATACCCAAGCAGAATGAATACGAGAAGGTGGGCGAGGGGCGACCGCTGGAAGTTCCACCTGACCTGGATGAGCCGGACACCTCCAATGGCGTCCGCATTCCCAATGCCACCTACTCAGCGGTTCGCGGCGGTCCGGTCGACGTGCAGACCCCGGATCAGCAGTTGGCAGCGATTGAAGGCGCCCAGGTGCTGGATTACCAGGGCGACCAGGTGCTGGCCCTGGCCGACGCAATGAACAGCGCCTGGCGCCGGGTTGGCTTTGCCCTTGACCGGATCGGCGTGGAAGTGGAAGAAGCACGGGAGGAGTCCCGGGTCTACCTGGTGGAATACGTGGACGTTGATGCGCGGGAGCAGCGTCCCGGCGTGTTCTCGCGATGGATCCTGCGGCGCAAGGGTCCCACCGATCACAGCGGCACCTACCAGCTCCGGCTGCGGGCCCACAGCGATACGCTGACCCTGATTGACGTGCGGGGAGAGAACGGTGGACGCGCCGCTGAACCGGTCAAAGATTCCATCCTGAATTCTCTCAGGGACCGGCTGGGCTGAGATTCGGGACGAAGCGGTTCTTCAATCCAGGCGAGGTCCCGGCAGTCCCGGGCCGTGTGTCAGCGTTCCAGCAGGTGCAGTTTTTCCTTGACCGTCTCCCATTCCTTGGCGTCGGCCGGCGCTTCTTTCATTTCCGCGATGACCGGCCATTCCAGCGAAAGCTCGGCGTTGAGTTCGATAAACTTTTCCTGGCCCTCGGGAAGGTCGTCATCCGGGTAAATGGCCTCAACCGGACATTCCGGTTCGCACAGGGTGCAGTCGATGCATTCTTCGGGGTCGATGACCAGAAAGTTCGGGCCCTCGTGGAAGCAATCCACCGGGCACACTTCAACACAATCCGTGTACTTGCACTTGATGCAGCTTTCCGTGACGACAAAGGTCATCGATGTTCTCCGTGCTAAAAACCGGCGCCTATTTTGGCATTCCAGGCTGCGTGGATAAAGGGTGCCGGCGTCCAGCGCCTGGACCGCCAGGTTGCCGGCCCCGGAGCCGGGTTGTTAGGATATTCACCCAGCCGAAACGCGGTCAGCGGAATTGACCGATAGAACCCGGAAAAGGAACCACTCCAGGGTCTGCCAGACGGCCCTGAGTTTTATGGACCGACGTTGCCGAAAAACGGGATCCAGTCCCGCCAGAGATCTTCCCGATTGCCGCATCTGATCAATAAGAATCCTGATCATCTGACGCGCGACTCCCACGGGATCCGGCGCGAAGACATCCCCAGGAATGCACTGACCGTAACCGACGGGCTGGTGCGTAAGGGTTACCAGGCTTACCTGGTGGGCGGCTGCGTGCGCGACCTGGTTGCGGGCCTGGAACCCAAGGATTTTGACGTGGCCACCGATGCCCGTCCGGAGGAGATCCGCAAGGTGTTCCGCTCCTGCCGGTTGATCGGGCGCCGCTTCCGGCTGGCCCACGTTCATTTTGGCCGTGACTACATCGAGGTGGCGACCTTTCGGGGGTCGGGCACCGGCAATGAGAAACAGCGACGCACCGAGAACGGCCGGATACTGGCAGACAACGTATACGGCAGCCTGGACGAGGACGCGCATCGCCGGGACTTCACGGTCAACGCCCTGTATTTCGACCCCCAGTGTGAGGAAGTGCTGGATTTCGTCGGCGGCTTCGACGACCTGACCCAGCAACGCATCCGCCTGATCGGAGACCCCGAGGCGCGCTTTCGCGAGGACCCGGTCCGGCTGCTGCGGGCGGTGCGTTTTGCCGCCAAGCTGTCGCTGGATATCGATCCGGCCACTGAATCTCCCATGGCGGGCCTGGCCGGGCTGCTGCGCGACGTGCCCTCCGCCCGGCTGTTTGACGAGATGCTGAAGCTGTTGATGGGCGGCCACGGCCTGGCGTCATACCGGTTGGCGCGGAAGTACGGTTTTTTCGACGTGCTGTTTCCCGATACCGTCCGGGTAATGGCAAACAACGACGGCTACCACGCCATGCTGGAAGCCGCCATGGCCAATACCGACGATCGGATTCGAACGGGCAAGCCGGTCACGCCGGCGTTTCTGTTTGCCACTCTGCTGTGGCCGGCCTACTGCGAAGCCCTTCAGCTGCAGGGGAATGGGGACAAGCCAAACTTCGTGATTCGCCAGAATGCCGCCGACCAGGTCATTGCGTCCCAGGTCAGGCGCATCTCCGTACCGCGCCGGTTCAGCTCACCCATGCGCGAGATCTGGCAGATGCAGCCTCGATTTGCTGTCCAGAGAGGCAAGAAGGCAAAACGCCTGATGAGCCATCCGCGGTTTCGCGCGGCTTACGATTTCCTGCTGCTGCGGGTGCGCGAGGACCCCAACCTCGAGCCGCTGGCCCAGTGGTGGACGGAAATCCAGGAGCTGAGCCCGAGCGCCGTGAATCGCCGACTGTTCGGGCAGCGCCGTCGATCCCGCAGGGGGCGCGGCGGCAATGGTCGCGGTGATGGAGGTGGCCATGCCGACGAAACTTGAGCAGCGCGTGTTTGTCGCCCTCGGCAGCAACCTGGCGGAGCCGGCGCGACAGCTTTCGCTGGCCCTGGCCAGGCTCGGCGGGCATCCCGCCATCTCCCAGCTTACGCCCTCGTCCCTGTACGAAAGTGAACCCTGGGGGAACCCGGACCAGCCGGCCTTCATCAATGCCGTGGCCGAGCTGCGGACCAGCCTGGAGCCGGATGAATTCCTCGCCCTGTTGCTGGACACCGAGCGCCGGCAGGGTCGCGTCCGGAACGGGCACCGCTGGGGACCCCGGGTGGTAGACCTGGACCTGCTGGCCTGGGGTGACAGGCGCATTTCACAGACTGGCCTCAAGGTGCCACACCCGCAACTGGCCGGCCGGCGTTTCGTCCTGTTGCCGTGGGCCGAGATTGCCCCGGAGTTCCAGGTTCCGGGCCTGGGGCGCGTGCAGGACCTGCTGGAGCGCTGCCCCGATACTGGAAGTGTGTCGCTCCTGGCCCGGGAAGACACGGCGCGGCCGGAAGCGGCGACAGCGGGGTAGGCCGTCGTGCAAGTGGTTGAAACCGTCGCTCAGGTCCGCGACCAGCTGGCCCGTTGGCGGCAGCAGGGCCAAAGCATCGCCCTGGTTCCGACCATGGGGAATCTGCATGACGGTCACATGTCCCTGGTGGATCGCGCCGGTGAGCTGGCCGACCGCGTCTGCGCCACCATCTTCGTCAACCCTTCCCAGTTCGGACCGGGCGAGGATTTCGAGCAGTACCCGCGTACGCCGGAACACGACATGGCCCTGCTATCCGAGGGAGGTTGCGATCTGCTGCTGACGCCTTCGGTGGCGGAGATGTATCCGACCGGCCAGGACAACAGCACCCGCGTTCGGGTACCGGGATCCGACCAGGGCCTCTGTGACGCCTCCCGCCCCGGGCATTTCGACGGCGTGGCGACGGTGGTCACGGCGCTGCTCAACATTTTCCAGCCCCATGTGGCGATATTCGGGGAGAAGGACTTTCAGCAGCTGATGGTGATCCGCCGCCTGGTGAAGGATCTTCATCTCCCCGTGACCATTGTCGGCAGCCCAACGGTCCGGGAGGCATCCGGCCTGGCGGTGAGTTCGCGCAATCGCTACCTGGATGAGGATCAGAAACAACGCGCCGCGGCGATTTACGCGGCCTTATGCGCGGTGCGTGACGGTGTCCAGGCAGGGCACCCCCAGGATGATGTCTCCACAGGCGCCTGGAGGTCCATGCAGGCGGCGGGACTCGAGCCGGAGTACCTGGAGCTGCGTCGAACCCTGGACCTGGCGCCGGCCTCACCCGAGGATCTCGAGCTGGTGGTGCTGACGGCTGCCCGCATGGGGGGCACCCGATTGATCGATAACCTGAGCTTCCCCAGGACGCCTTGAATGGGATTTTGTTGCAAAAAAACGACAGGTTGGGGAAAAGCCACAAAACGTTGCGTGAAAGCTGGCTTTTTTTAAGTGGCGGTGGTATAGTTTGTTCAACCTTGGGATATCAGAGACCTTTAATCATCCCATAAGGCTTCTGCCCAAGGCGCAGGGCGCATTTGTTTTAAGGTAATCGTCACTCCGATTCTGCCCCCTTTACGCAAGTAGAGGGGGTTTGTTTTTGCCCATAACATTTTGTTTCTATTAGATTTTCTGGCTACGGCGGCGGGAGACGTCAGATGCAGGAACTCGACCGGATCTGGTCAATGTTGCGTGAACGCAACACCGTTGTCCCCAGCATTGAGTCGCTGTTTGACAGCGATCCCCAGCGCGGCCCGCGCCACACGCGACAGCTCGGCGAACTCCGTATCGATTTTTCCCGTCACCCCCTGGACGACCAGAGCTGGTCGCTGCTGTTGCAGCTGGCCGAGTCCAGGGATCTGACCCAGGGCATCGAGCGCCTGCTGGCTGGCGACAAAGTCAACATCAGTGAGGGCCGGGCTGCCCTGCACACCGCGTTGCGCAGCCCCAGCATAGCCGGGCGGACCGGCGTATCGGCAGATATCGAGGCTGCCCGTGCACGGATGTACGACTTTGCCCGGGCGCTGCGCTCCGGCACCTGGCAAGGCGCCACCGGGGAAAGCATTACGGATGTGGTCAACATCGGCATCGGTGGTTCGGACCTGGGCCCCCGCCTGGTCGTGCAGGCCATGTCCGGTGGAGACGGTCCCCGGCTGCATTTTCTGTCCAACATCGATGGGGCAGCAGTCCACCAGATTACCCAAAGCCTGAATCCCGCCACCACCCTGTTCTGCATTACCTCCAAGAGTTTCGGAACCCGGGAGACGCTGACCAATGCCCGCACCGCTGCCGCCTGGCTGGGCGAATCCCTGGGTCTGGAGCAGTCGCAGCTGGCCGCCCACTTCGTGGCGGTGTCAGCCAACGTCCAGCGTGCCGCCGAGTTTGGCATTGCGCCGGACCGGGTCCTGCCCATGTGGGACTGGGTGGGCGGCCGTTACTCGCTGTGGTCGGCGGTGGGCTTTCCCATCGCCGTGGCGCTGGGGCCGGACCGCTTCGACCAGCTCCTGCAGGGAGCAGAACTCGTAGACGTCCACTTCGGATCCACGGAACTCACTGACAACATCCCGGTGCTCATGGGTCTGCTGGGCATCTGGCATCGCAATGTGGCAGGCATACCCGGTTACTGTGTGGTTCCCTACGACGAGCGTCTGACCCGGCTGCCCAATTACCTGCAGCAGCTGGACATGGAGAGCCTTGGAAAGTCCGTTGACGTCAGTGGCCAGCCCCTGGCCCAACCCAGCGGGACGCTGTGCTGGGGTGGAACCGGTACTGATGGACAGCATGCTTTCTTCCAGTGGCTGCACCAGGGCACCGATCCCATGCCGGTGGAGTTCATTGCCGCCCGCACGCCGGATCATCCGCACCAGGAGCACCACCGCCAGCTGCTGGCCAACCTGTTCGGCCAGGCAACCGCCCTGATGCAGGGGCGCTCGCTGGAGCAGACGCGGGCCAAGCTGCTGGACGACGGCAAGTCACCGCAACAGGCCGAGCTGCTGGCACCTCACAGCACCTTCCCGGGCAATCGCCCCAGCACCATCATCATGCTGGAGCGCCTCACGGCCAGCGCCCTGGGGTCGCTGCTGGCCCTGTACGAGCACCGGGTGTTCGTGCAGTCCTGGGTGTGGAACCTCAACGCCTACGATCAGTGGGGCGTCGAGCTGGGCAAAACCCTGGCCAACCGGGTGGAAGACCAGATGCAGGGTGATCGCTCCCAGCCGACTGAGCCGTCACTGACCCACTGGCTGGACTACGTGGAATCCGGCGCCTGACCGACTGACCGGCCATGCCGGGCCAGGGCCCAGCTGACGTGCTCCCTGACAAGGGGTGACGGGTCCTCGGCCCGGGACGTAAGCGCGGCAATGACGCGATCACAGGTGTCGGCATTGCCCAGCCCTACCGCGATGTTTCGCAGCCAGCTTTCATAGCCGATGCGCCGGATGGGGCTGCCCTCCATGCGGTCCAGGAACTGCTGCCGGGTCCAGCCGAACAGGGCCACCAGGTCTGGCTGGTCCAGCCCCCAGCGTGGGCTGAAATCCGTTTCTCCGCTTTCCTCGGCGAAGCGATTGAACGGACACACCAGCTGGCAGTCATCACAGCCGTAAATGCGGTTCCCCATCGCCTGGCGGAATTCTTCGGGAATGGTACCCCTGTTCTCAATGGTCAGGTAAGAGATGCAGCGGCGGGCATCCACCTGGAACGGCGCCACGATGGCCTGGGTGGGGCAGGCCTCGATGCAGCGGCTGCAGCTGCCGCAGTGATCCGAGGCGGGGCGGTCGGCGGGCAGCGGCAGGTCGGTATAGAGTTCTCCCAGGAAGAACCACGAGCCGCAATCCTGGCTCAGCAGATTGCTGTGTTTGCCGATCCAGCCCAGGCCGGCTTTCTCCGCCAGGGCCTTTTCCAGCACCGGCGCGGAATCAACGAATGCCCGGCAACCGAAAGGTCCCACCTGCTGCTGGATGCGGTCGGCCAACTGCTGCAGCCGCCGACGCATCACCTTGTGGTAATCCCGGCCCAGGGCGTAACGGGAGACATAGCCGGCGCTGGCGTGGTCCAGCAGGCTGACGGGATCCGCGCCCGGGGGCAGGTAATCCATGCGAACGGAAACGATGCGGCAGGTGCCCGGCACCAGCTCGCCGGGGCGGCTGCGCCGGGTGCCGTGGCGCGCCATGTACTCCATGCTGCCGTGAAAGCCTTTTTCGAGCCAGTTCAGCAGGTGGGTTTCGTGGTCCGACAGCTCGGTGTCGGTGATGCCGGCCCGCTGAAAACCCAGTTCCCGGGCCCAGGTCTTGATATCCAGAGCCAGCTGGTCGTAGTCGGGAGACGGGGGCGGCATGGGCGTGACGGCATGGCTCTCGGCGGAATCCCGTCAGTATACGAAGATCAACCGGAGAAGGAGACCGGGAACGGGTTGAAAACCCCGGTTTTTCCGCAAGCTTCGCCCAGACCGGGGAGGTACTGGCATACAATGAAAGGCTGGAGTGCCCCATGCTGCCTGAACGACTCTACACCGCCCAACAGTCCCGAGACCTGGATGCCGCCGCCATTCAGGGCCATGGCGTCCCCGGCTACACGCTGATGTGCCGGGCCGGTGAGGCCTGCATGGCCGCCATCGATGAATACTGGCCTTCGCTGACTTCGATTTCAGTTTACTGCGGTTCCGGCAACAACGGTGGTGATGGCTACGTCATCGCCCGCCTGGCAGCAGGGCAGGGCATGGAGGTGGAAACTCTGGCCCTGTCCAATCCGGAGCGCTTGCGCGGCGATGCTGCCAGGGCTTACCAGGAGTTCCGGGAGCAGGGCCTGTCGGCGACACCCTGGTCCCCCGACACAGAACCCCGGGGCTCGCTGCTGGTGGACGCCATGCTGGGTACCGGTCTGGACCGGGCGGTGGAGGGCAACTATGCCGGCGCGGTGGGGCAGATCAATGCTTTGCCCGTGCCGCGGCTGGCGGTGGACATTCCGTCGGGATTGTCGGCCGACCGAGGCACCGTTCTGGGCTGTGCGGTCCGTGCCGACGCCACCGTGACCTTTATCGGGCTCAAACAGGG
>JAAUYH010203076.1_pt1 | contig 49916 bp, 41 predicted proteins | sample 7278061 | NCBI WGS metagenome assembly JAAUYH01 (sample SAMN14350203, study PRJNA611818) | marine sediment metagenome | isolation source: surface marine sediment (0.6m) | place: French Polynesia: Moorea | collected 2018-08
TCTTGGCGAAGGTCTACGATATTTTTGTCATCGGCGGCGGTATCATCGGCTGCGGCCTCGCACGTGATGCTGTGGGGCGCGGTTATTCGGTCGGCCTTGCAGAAATGAACGACCTTGGATCAGGGACGTCCTCGTGGTCCACAAAACTCATCCATGGCGGATTACGCTATCTCGAGCATTTTGAATTCCGGCTTGTGCGTGAAGCGCTGATGGAACGTGAAGTGCTACTGAAAATGGCGCCGCATATTATTTGGCCGCTGCGGTTTGTTTTGCCCCACCACAAAGGTTTGCGCCCGGCCTGGTTGTTGCGATTGGGTCTGTTCCTCTACGATAACCTTGGTGGACGTAAAATCCTGCCCGGAACACGTGTTCTGGATCTCAAGAGTGATGAAGCGGGAGTTCCGCTAAAAGATCAGTTCACCAAGGCGTTTGAGTATTCTGATTGTTGGGTCAATGATTCAAGGCTGGTTATCCTGAATGCCATGGATGCACGGAAACGTGGTGCAGAAATTCGTACTAGAACCAAGGTGGAATCGGTCAATCAATCTGATGACACTTGGGAAATTACACTTCGCTCGACCCAGTCAGGCGAGCAGAATACGGTATTTGCCAGACTTATTGTGAATGCCGGCGGCCCCTGGGTTGATGAGATTTTGAAAAAATCCATGGGCAAGAACGATGTGAAAAACATTCGTCTTGTTCAGGGCAGTCACATTGTCATTCGCAAAAAGTTTGATCATCCCAGAGCGTATTTTTTCCAGAATTCTGATGAGCGAATATTCTTCGGTATTCCTTATGAACAGGACTACACTCTGATCGGCACTACAGATCAGGACTACACGGGCGAACTGTCTGATGTGAAGATTTCGTCTGATGAAATCGATTACCTGTGCGAAGGCGCTAGCCACTACTTCAAAGAGCCGATCACGCGAGATGATATCGTGTGGACCTATTCAGGTGTTCGCCCGCTCTATGATGATGGTGCCTCGAAGGCGCAGGAAGCGACACGCGATTATGTGTTGAAGACAGAAGGTGAGGGCGCTCTCAAATACATCAACATATTCGGTGGGAAGATCACAACCTATCGCCGTTTGGCGGAATCGATGCTGGAGAAAATAGGCGACGCCATTGGCGCGAAAGGTGCTCCCTGGACCATGGAGAGTGTGCTTCCTGGTGGTGAATTCGAGGTGTCTGATTTCGATAATCTGGTCGCTGATGTGACCAAAAGGTTTCCGTTTTTGGATGTTGGATTGGCGCACAGGTTGGTGCGGGCCTACGGCACGGCAGCATTTGACATCCTTGGCGAAGCAAAGTCCTCCGATGATCTGGGTGAGGACTTTGGTCATGGCCTGCGCGAAGCGGAGGTTCGGTATTTGATAGAACAAGAATGGGCGCAAACTGCTGATGATGTTCTATGGCGTCGTTCAAAACTTGGTATTCGATTTACTGAAGATCAGAAATCTCGGCTTGAAGACTTCATGTCACAAAACAAACAACCCCAACATTTGGCAGCGGAGTGAGTTGATCAGATGCTGGAATTGAAAAACATAAGCAAAAAGGTGGGTAACAGTCTGCACATCAATGATGTGTCGATGATCCTGGAAAAGGGAACTGTAAACGTCCTTCTTGGACCTACGCTTTCTGGAAAAACATCGCTTATGAGATTGATGGCAGGTTTGGACAGGCCGACATCGGGCGAAATTCTGATGAATGGTGAAAATGTGGTGGGCAAACCTGTTCAGAAGCGAAACGTTGCCATGGTTTACCAACAGTTCATCAATTACCCGGCCATGACGGTTTATGAAAACATCGCCTCACCAATGCGGGTAATGGGACTGGATCAGCAAAACGTTGATCGACGTGTGAAACAGGCGGCAGAGTTAATGAAGCTCTCGCCATATCTGGACCGCACACCGCTCAATCTTTCAGGGGGACAACAACAGCGTACTGCGCTTGCGAGGGCGTTGGTGAAGGACGCTGAACTTGTGCTGTTGGACGAGCCGCTTGCAAACCTTGATTACAAATTGCGGGAAGAGCTGCGCATCGAATTGCCAAAGATTTTTGCAGAGACGGGTGCAATCTTTGTCTATGCGACTACCGAACCTCAAGAGGCATTGTTGCTGGGTGGCAAAACCGCAACCTTGCACGAGGGACGCGTCACGCAATTTGACCAAACCATTGAGGTTTATAACAGCCCGTCAGACCTGTTGACGGCGCAGACGTTTTCAGATCCGCCCATGAACATTTTGCCGGTTGAGAAGGCGGGAAATAAATTCTCCTTTAATGCAAGTTCTGTTGACGTGCCGAAGTCAGTTTCGGGTCTGCCGGATGGCCAGTACCAATTGGGCGTACGACCACACCATATGCTGCTGGAGAAGCCAAATGGCAAATCCATGAAACTCGATTGCAGGGTTTCAACCACTGAAATCACAGGCTCTGAAAGTTTCATACATCTCAACAATGCTGACGCCTATATGGTGGCACTCGTGCATGGAGTGCACCGCGTTGATGTTGATGACAATATTCCCGCATATCTCGATCAGAAAAATCTATTCGTTTTTGACCAGAACGAAAATCTGGTTTTGGCTCCCGATATGAGCAGGGAGGCTTAGCAAAATCCATGGCTGGTATTTCACTCGAAAATCTGGGGCACTCGTATTATCCAAATCCGAAATCGGACGCGGATTTTGCGCTTAAAGAACTTGATTACGAATGGCAGGACGGTGGTGCATATGCGCTGCTGGGACCTTCGGGATGTGGCAAGACTACGCTTCTTAATATCATTTCCGGGCTTCTTGTTCCGTCTAAAGGTAACATCAAGTTCGATGGTGTGGATGTCACGCATCTGCAACCCGAAGAACGAAACATTGCGCAGGTTTTCCAGTTCCCTGTGATCTATGACACCATGACGGTTCGGCAGAACCTGGCTTTTCCGTTGATCAATCGACGCGTTCCGCAAGATGAGATTACCAAACGCGTCAATGAGATGATTGATGTGCTTGATCTTGCAGACAAGGCTGATCGCAAAGCGCGCGGTCTGACCGCGGATGAAAAACAGAAGATTTCGCTTGGGCGTGGTCTTGTGCGCTATGACGTGAACGCCATCCTCTTTGATGAGCCGCTGACGGTAATTGATCCACACATGAAGTGGCAATTGCGTACCAAGTTAAAGGAATTGCATCGCCAGCTTGGGCACACAATGATCTATGTCACACATGATCAGACCGAGGCGCTTACTTTCGCTGACAAGGTGGTGGTGATGTATGAAGGCGAGGTTGTGCAAATCGGAACGCCGGAAGAACTCTTTGACGAGCCGGCGCACACATTCGTCGGTTACTTCATTGGTTCCCCGGGCATGAATGTGTTGCCGTGCGAGATCAACGGCAAGAAAGCGAAGATTGGTGGTGCGAAGGTGGATTTGGTGCGCGGTTACAGCATGTCCGATGGCCAGACTGAATTAGGAATTCGCCCTGAATTTGTTTCACTTTCAGATGGCAAAAAAGGAATAGCTGCGCAGGTCGAAGCGGTTGAAAATATCGGGCGCTTCAAAATCGTCCGGGCAAATGTGGAAGGGCATACGGTCAATGCTGTCCTGCGCGAAGGCGAGCCTGTCCCGACTGACCCAAAACTCATTTTTGATGCGTCCCGCATCAATATTTACCAGAACTCCCACTTGGTCAGGGCGGGAGGCTGACAATGGAAAAGACCTACAACAACAAAGCCTGGCTCTTGGTCATTCCGGTTTTTGTGCTTGTGGCGCTCAGTGCCATTATCCCGATCATGACCGTTGTGAACTATTCGGTTCAGGACACTTTTGGCAACAATCAGTTTTTCTGGGCGGGAACAGAATGGTTTCAAGATGTCCTGCGTTCCGAACGTTTTTGGGATGCGCTCAGCCGCAATCTGCTGTTCTCCGCGATTATCCTGACAATTGAAATTCCACTCGGGATTGCTATCGCACTTACCATGCCAAAGAAGGGCATTTGGGTTCCGGTTTGTTTGGTTTTGATGGCGTTGCCGCTGCTGATTCCCTGGAACGTTGTTGGAACCATCTGGCAGATTTTTGGTCGGGCAGACATCGGATTGCTGGGGTTTGCGCTCTCGCAACTTGGAATTGAATACAATTATGCGAGCAATGTGTTTGATGCGTGGGTGACCATTATTCTGATGGATATCTGGCATTGGACCAGTCTCGTGGTGTTGCTGTGCTATGCGGGTCTCGTTTCAATTCCGGAAGCCTATTATCAGGCCGCCAGAATTGATGGCGCTTCAAAATGGTCGGTGTTCCGATACATTCAACTGCCGAAAATTCGTGGCGTATTGATTATTGCGTTTCTCCTTCGCTTCATGGACTCTTTCATGATTTATACAGAACCGTTTGTTCTCACTGGCGGTGGCCCGGGCAACTCAACGACCTTCATGTCGATAGACCTGGTGAAACAGGCGATTGGCCAGTTCGACCTTGGCCCGGCAGCTGCGATGTCTTTGGTGTATCAATTGATCGTTCTCACAGTGTGTTATGTCTTCTTTACTGTGATGAGCAATGTCGGCGTAGACAAGCCGGATGAAAGGGTGGAAGACTGATGACCACTCAAGCGAATAATCCGGCAGCAAATCATGACACGGCCTCAAGCGGATCAGGAAACATGAGCACAAGCGCTGTGCGCTCGCCAAATCGCTATGCGCGGAAAAGTGTTACACGTTGGTTGGTTCCTGGCCTCTATATCTTTTTCCTGATGCTGCCGATTTACTGGCTCATCAATATGAGCTTCAAGACCAACCAGGAAATCCTGTCCACTTTCACGCTGTTTCCGGCTGATCCGACTTTGCACAACTACAAGGTAATCTTCACAGATGCTTCCTGGTACACGGGCTATATCAATTCACTGATCTATGTCGGGCTGAATACGCTGATATCGATATCGGTGGCACTGCCTGCCGCATATGCGTTTTCGCGTTATCGGTTCTTGGGCGACAAGCACATGTTCTTTTGGTTGCTCTCAAACCGTATGGCGCCTGCTGCTGTGTTTGTCCTGCCTTTCTTTCAATTGTATTCCGCTTTTGGTTTGATCGACACACATATCGCGGTGGCTTTGGCGCACTGTCTTTTCAATGTGCCGCTTGCGGTTTGGATCCTCGAAGGGTTCATGTCTGGAGTGCCCAAGGAAATTGACGAAACGGCTTATATTGACGGATATTCATTCCTGAAGTTTTTCGTGAAAATCTTTATGCCCCTGATCGCATCGGGCATCGGTGTGGCTGCATTCTTCTGTTTCATGTTCTCTTGGGTTGAGTTGTTGATTGCCCGCACGCTCACCACCACAGACGCAAAGCCGATTTCCGCGATCATGACTCGTACGGTAGGTGCATCGGGCGTCGATTGGGGCGTCTTGGCGGCAGCTGGTGTGCTGACCATCATTCCTGGCGCGCTCGTGATTTACTTTGTTCGAAACTACATCGCCAAGGGCTTTGCCCTGGGCCGGGTATAGGGAGGGAGCTTAGCGTGAACCTTTCATGGATGGCATGGACCTTACCCACCGCTTTTTTCTGGATCGGCATTGTCAGTTGCATTCTAGCAATGTGCGTTTGGGAGTATTTTTCTCCCGGCGGCAATCCGCGCGTCGGTATTCTACGTTTTGAAACCACACGGGGGGACCGTTTGTTTATCTCGCTGCTAGGCAGCGCTTTCATCCATCTTGCCTGGCTTGGTCTTGTCGGCCCAAGCCTCTGGTGGGCTATGGCAATCTCACTGGTTTACGCGGTTTGCGTATTCAGGACCGTGTGATCGCTTTTTGTAAACGCGAGGTCTGGCACTCCCGCTTGACCAAGCAATTTAACTGAAACTCAAGGGAGGAGTTGAGAATGAAAAAATATCTACTTTCCACCGCAGCAAGTGCCGTCATGCTGCTAGCTATGGGTGCCAATGCCCAGGCGGACATGGCCGCAGCTGAGAAGTTTTTGGCAGAAGAAATCGGCGGTTTGTCCGTGCTTTCAGAAGCTGAGCAAAAGGCAGAGATGGAATGGTTCGTCAATGCTGCGAAGCCGTTTGAAGGTATGGAGATCAAGGTCGTCTCTGAAACCATTACGACCCATGAGTATGAATCTAAAGTGCTTGCGCCTGCGTTCACCGCAATTACCGGCATCAAGGTGACGCATGACCTGATTGGTGAAGGTGACGTGGTTGAAAAACTTCAAACCCAAATGCAATCTGGTGAGAACATCTATGATGGCTACATCAATGACTCAGACTTGATCGGAACTCACTGGCGTTACCAGCAAGTGCGTATTCTGTCTGACTGGATGGAAGGCGAGGGCAAGGATGTAACCAATCCAGGTCTCGATCTCGATGACTTTATCGGAACATCTTTCACCACAGCACCTGACGGAAAGCTTTACCAGCTTCCTGATCAGCAGTTCGCGAACCTCTATTGGTTCCGCTACGACTGGTTTAACGACGAGAAGAATAAGGCGGACTTTAAAGCGAAGTACGGTTATGAACTTGGTGTGCCGGTAAACTGGTCCGCCTATGAAGACATTGCCGAGTTCTTTACCGGCCGTGACTTATCCCACCTCGGTGTTTCTGGTCAGGTCTATGGCAATATGGACTACGGCAAGAAAGACCCGTCACTGGGTTGGCGTTACACAGATGCATGGATGTCGATGGCAGGCATGGGTGATGTGGGTGAGCCAAATGGCCTTCCGGTTGACGAATGGGGAATTCGTGTAAACGAAAGCTCTCAACCAGTTGGTTCTTGCGTTGCCAGAGGTGGTGCAACCAACTCTCCGGCTGCAGTCTATGCGGTTGAGAAAGCGATTGACTGGCTCAAGAGGTTTTCTCCACCTGAAGCTGCTGGCATGACCTTTGGTGAAGCCGGTCCTATTCCTGCGCAAGGCAATGTTGCCCAACAGATGTTCTGGTACACAGCCTTTACAGCCGCGACAGTGGAACCTGGTCTTCCGGTCATGAACGAGGACGGTACGCCGAAATGGCGCATGGCTCCTTCGCCCCATGGCGTTTACTGGAAAGGTGGTCAGAAGATCGGCTATCAGGATGCGGGTTCATGGACCTTAATGAAATCGACGCCGGTTGATCGTGCAAAAGCAGCATGGCTCTACGCACAATTCGTAACGTCCAAAACCGTAGATCTGAAAAAATCTGATGTTGGTCTTACTTTCATCCGTGAGTCCACAGTCAACTCGGATCACTTCACACAACGTGCTGACAAGCTTGGTGGTTTGATTGAGTTCTACCGTTCACCAGCTCGCGTTCAGTGGTCACCAACAGGAACCAATGTTCCGGACTATCCGAAGCTGGCGCAGCTGTGGTGGCAGAACATTGGTGATGCGATGTCAGGTGCAAAATCCGCTCAGGAAGCGCTCGACAGCCTATGCGGTGCTCAGGAGAAAGTTCTTGAACGTCTGGAGCGCGCTGGCATTCAGGGCGACATCGGACCGAAAATGAACGAGCCTCAGGATGCTTCGTATTGGCTTGGTCAGCCGGGCGCTCCATTCGCAAAGGTTGAGAACGAGAAGCCTGCTGGAGAGACCGTCTCTTATGATGAGCTGATCAAAAGCTGGCAGTAGAAGCTTGCGCTCGGAAGAGCAGATAGCCTAACTTCCATTTAAGGGAGGCAGAACAATCTGTTTTGCCTCCTTTTTCATACCTCAAAGAATACCGGATACAGTTTAACCATGGGCACATATATTCTCGCAATTGACCAGGGAACCACATCGTCGCGTGCTGTTCTCTACGACAAAAACATGGCGGTTGTCGCTTCTGACCAGCAGGAGTTTGCGCAGCATTTTCCATCTTCAGGAATGGTTGAACATGATGTGGAAGATATTTGGCACAGCGTCGTTGATACATGCCGCAATGCGATCTCGAAAGCAGCAATTGATCCAACTGAGATCGCGGGTATCGGCATTACCAATCAACGCGAAACGACTGTAGTCTGGGACAAGAAGACGGGCCAAGCCATTCACCGCGCGATCGTGTGGCAAGACCGACGAACATCCGCCTATTGCGCTGGCCTGAAAGAGCAGGGCCATGAACCCATGGTCACCGCAAAGACCGGATTGCTGCTCGATCCATATTTCTCCGGTACAAAGGTGCGCTGGATTTTGGACCATGTCGATGGTGCAAAAGAAAAAGCAGCGAATGGCGATCTTCTGTTTGGAACAGTCGACAGCTATTTGCTTTGGCGACTGACGGATGGCCGTTCGCACAAAACAGATGCTACGAATGCTTCGCGTACCTTGATGTACAACATCCATGAAAACCTGTGGGATGATGAGCTTCTGGAACTGCTGGAAATTCCTAAATCCATGCTGCCAAGTGTTGAAGACTGTGCCGCAGATTTTGGTGAGACCGTGAAAGATTTGTTTGGCGCGCGTATCCCGGTTCTGGGGATTGCGGGTGACCAGCAGGCTGCTACCATCGGGCAAGCTTGTTTTTCACCAGGTATGGTGAAATCGACTTATGGCACTGGGTGTTTCATGATGTTGAACACCGGCTCAAATGCGATTGCTTCCGAAAACCGTCTGCTGACGACCATAGCGTATCGGCTCAACGGTGAAACAACTTACGCGCTGGAAGGGGCGATTTTTATCGCTGGTGCTGCGGTTCAATGGTTGCGCGATGGTCTTGGCATTATTGAGAATGCCGCTCAGACCGGGGGGTTGGCAGCCGAGGCAGATGGCAGTCAGGACCTTATTCTGGTGCCTGCCTTTGCGGGCCTTGGTGCGCCTTATTGGGAGCCAGATGTTCGCGGTGCCATGTTTGGCCTGACACGAAATTCCGGCCCGCGAGAGTTTTCCCGTGCTGCTCTGGAATCGGTTTGCTATCAGACCCGTGATCTCGTTGAAGCCATGCAGGCGGATTGGTCGGGCTCTGATGGTTCGGTTGTTCTGCGTGTGGATGGCGGCATGGTTGCGAGTGACTGGACCATGCAGTTTCTTGCCAACATTCTTGATGCGCCGATAGATCGGCCCACCAATCTTGAGACTACTGTTCAGGGTGCGGCCTGGCTCGCGGGGATGCGTGCAGGGCTTTATCCTGACCAGTCCGGGTTCTCTGAAACCTGGCAGTTGGAAAAACGGTTTGAGCCCGAGATGGATTCTGAAACGCGTGACAGACGATATGCGAATTGGAAACGAGCAGTCGCGAGTGTGATTTCGCAACAGGGGTAGCGTTAGCGCAATCAAACCCTTTTTTAACTCAATTGCGGCAGGGTTTTCGGATGAAAATTCTGCCTTTTCTTTTTGCAAGCCTCTTGTTGGTTACGCTGTCTGCGTGTTCTCCGACGAGCGTTTTTGACAGGACGAAGCCTGAAACGCTTGGCTCTCCCATCGATCAGACAATTGTAAGTTTCACGCCGGATCATGCGTTCCAACGGTTGAACGACACGCGGCGTGGATATTTTCTTGGCGGTTTCAAACGCGATGAGCGGCTGATGGAAGCCGCCCGACGCCATGCGGAATTGATGGGGCGTACCGGAAAATTTGGCCATGACATCGGCCCTGGGACGCAATTCAAGAGCCGGATTTTTGCCGTAGGGTTTGACAATAGTGCGGGTGAAAACTTGGGCGTTGGCTACAAATCAATAGATGAAGCAATCGAGGGCTGGCTTAACTCACCTGGCCACCGTAAAATTCTTCTTAAGCGCAATTATTCCCTCGGCGGCATTGCCTATGCCCCAAATACATCTGGAAAGAACCCGCGCTTGAACCATTTCTGGGTGCTGATCGTTGGGCGGGAATAGGCCGAGAATAAATGCCTGCCTAATATGCCCTAACGTAATTCACGGCTTCTTAACCTCAATCCATCACACTTCATCAACCATGGGCGCGGGGGCGCCACATTTCGAGTGTAAGAGGGTTTGATGTTTCGTGTACTCCTTCAATCCGCTGCTGTTGCAGCGTTGACTTGTTTTTCTGTTTCTGCGCATGCGCTTGAAGTTTACATGTTCAAAGGGGCAGGGGACTTCTCGTTTGTAAATGAGAACATGCATTTCTCGCGCGGTCTGAACAAGATGTCCGAACAGTTGAATGCGGAAGGCATCCGTTCTGAAGTGCGCCGTTTTGGGGCAATGGATCAGGCACTCAAGCTCATCCGCGAACGCAAGCCGACATCAATCGCTTTAGTAGGCCATTCCATGGGCGCGCTTGCTTCCATGTCGCTGGCGCGCAGTCTTAAAGAGGATGGGATCAATATTGCCTATATGGCACTGCTCGATATTCCCGGACCCGTGGGTGTGGCAGGCGACAATGTTGACTGGGTGCAGAACTATTACACGATCAATCCGGTCTATGGAAAATTGACCAATGTCCGCTCGCATCGTCGAGCAGAGAACATCAATATTCTCGGATACATTCACAACCGTCTGGATGATGCGCCAAAAGTGCAGAAAGGCATCATGGCAGCAATCCGTGAAGTGCATGCTCTGGAACAGCAGGAACTGGTGCCGGAAAACCAGCCGGAAATTCTGTTTGTGGAGACACCACCTGCCATTCAGCCACAGCCCGCTGCGACACAAACACAAGCCTATCAACCCGCAATCCAGCCGATCACACCACAGCCTGCTCAAACAGCCGCTGCGCCGGTTCAACAGCCTTATGCTCTGCCCAGCGTTGCACCACAGCCTCAAATTGATCCGGTAACCACAGCAACAGTTTCAACGGTTCAAGCCGCTCAAGCACCTGTGCCAAGCAGGGGTGTAGGCGAGACGCTCGCAAGCCGGGTCAAGAACTTCCTTCGCGATCCTGAGCGGCGGCGCTATAATCGGGAATTGCAGTCTCAAAATGACCGCTAAAAAGCGGCGTGCAAATATCCCTGTGTCATCGGGTTGAAATATTGCTTGCGTAAGTAGTGCAATGCAGCGACAATGCGCTGGTTCGGGCATTTAAGCGAACATGAAGAAGACTGGAATACCGGATTATCCGGCTCAAAAGATCGTCTGACCTGTTACCGGGGAATATCCGGTCAGCCTCTTACCTCTCCTCGACATTTTCTACTGCCCTTTGCGATCTCGCGGTCGCACCAATGATCGATGAAAGGAAATAGATCATGTCAATGACCGGTACGGTTAAATTCTTCAATACTGACAAGGGTTTCGGCTTCATTACGCCTGATGGTGGGGGCAAGGATATCTTTGTTCATATCTCCTCGGTTCAGGCTTCTGGTCTGCAAGGCCTGTCTGAAAACCAGAAAGTGACCTTTGAAACAGAAGATGACAATCGCGGCAAGGGACCCAAAGCGGTCAACATTCAACCAGCAGAATAACTGCTGAAATCAAAAAAACCTCCTTTTGGCACGGAATTTGCTCTCTTCTACGTACGTAGTTTGAGACCTTGCCGAAAGGAAACGCCATGTTTGACCATGGACAAAATATCCAGTCAGTCGATGTATTTGTGACGCTAACGGATGGGCGCGAGCTTTTCGGATCGCTCGTGTGTGGCTTGAAGGCCGATGTGTCCATGGCTCTGAACGGCGAAGGCCAGTTTATCGAACTCAAAGACCATGATGGGGATGCCACCTTTATCGGCAAGCATCAGGTTGCAACGCTGGAAAAGGCCAAGGGCGGCAATCGAAAACAATCAACCCTTGAAACGGCTTCCAAAACGCAGACTAATTGGCAGGACGTGCTGGGTGTTTCATCCGGCAGTGATGCAGCACAGGTCAAAGCAGCCTACCATACGCTTGCCAAACAGTATCATCCTGACATGTATCCAGCACACCTGCCGCAAGAAATGCGGCAATATGCAAATGATCGTTTCATGCAAATCAACAAAGCCTATGAAGCGTTTTTGGCGGTAGCTGCTTGAGGATGTTATTTTCTGGCTTTGCCGTAGAGTTGATACTCGTCATCATCCAAAATATCTAACCAGAAAAACCACCTTCCTCTTGTCATCCAGGCGATGCCAAAGGCTATAAGTGCAATAGCTTCGGCATAAAAGGTGCCATCCAATCTGTCCCATAAATCACCATCCTCACTCAAGAAAAAGCTTGCAGCAAGCGCTAGCATTGCAAGAAACATTGCGGCACTGCAGAGCGTATAAATCAGGTTCCTGAATTCCTTATTAGACCCTTGGTTGCCCTCATTTGATGCACTTGGTTCCTTAAAAACTGTAGCGCAATACCAAGTTAAAAAACCAAAGACAAATACTGCAAATCCGTAGTGTACATACCCCGATATTTGGGGTGGGAAACCGATGAAGGCAGCGGGAGAAAATGCAGTTGAAATTTCCGGATTTATAATTGTCATTGATTCATTAGGGCCTGAGTCAATTACTTCTGTGATGTTTAGGAAGACCCTTCCCCAAGCACTGCCCTGTTCAATTCCTGCACCTACAGTTGGAAATAATGCGATGCCAAAAGTGCACCACCCGGCTGCGGTAGCCAGATTTGTTTCTCGGTTACTTTCACCGTTGTAGACGATCAGAAAAGTTCCGATGAAAGCGAGACACACAATGAAAATGTCGCCTAAAATCCAAGAGTAATAATAGTGGCTTATGGAATCTCGATCCGTATATAAACCGGTGGCACTTAAGACAAATAGTGTAAGAGGCAATATCAGTGCGACCAAGCCTACGTAAAATGAAAGCTTCTGCCGATTTATCTTGAACGATCCTTCGTCCGCTTCAGGATTTTTTGTTGGGTCTAAGGCTTTTGAAAACATGAATTTTCTCACAATTTGCTTTTATTAAAACTTCCGGGGTTATTCGCTGTTCAATACAAAGAAACTCTCATTCTCATCTCGAATCTGGTTCAATTCGAGTTTTTCAAGTGCATTCGCAATCCCATTTGGCTGAAGCAGGAGTGTAAGGGTATGTTTGTCAACTCGACCGGCAGCGAGTTTAGCGCTTGCTTTGTTTAATGCTTGTGAGCCAGATAATGTGATGGTTGGATCAGCCGAAGCATTTATGGTTGTTGTAAACTCGATTTCATCCAGCAAGTCTTGAGCAGATAATTTTGAGAGATTGCTTTTTCCAATGGTGAGCGGTTTTCCGTCACTACCCTTTGGAGGATCTGCAAAGTTTGTTTCAACAAGAAGTGCGGCAAATGTCGAGAAGCTATCTATAATATCAATTGAGCCATAAATCGGAAGGTGATAGTTTTTCCGATTAACTTCTTTATAGTTTACGTCATTGCAATTATCGTATCGGTATCGCAAGAGCGTGTTTTCGACAATATCACCAATGGTCTCCGCAAACTTGAAACTGCGAACATTTTTTCGCGTTCTTCCATAATTGCCGCCAAAGTTCAGGGCTGTTTCGGTTGAATTACCTGTAAACCCAAAATTCAAAACTCCCATATTGGCATCATTGTTTTCGGTTATGTCAAAAACAAATTCGTAGGCTACACCCGATCTTGCGAATAGGGAAAGTATGTCCAAAGAATCCGTAAAATATTCCTCACCTGGTGGAGGAGTCCGTTGATGTCGTTTGGCCCAATTATAGAAATTTTCCTGAAATCTTGGTTTTTTAGCATCAAAATCAAATCGGCTTATGAACTTGTCAAATACGATAACCCTTTTTCCGTCCTTTGGATTAAAATCAGAAATATTCTCATAAATCTTTCGATCTTCATTCTTAATTTTTCCCGCCTCGTATGCGGCGGCAAAATGTTCTGAATCTTCTTTGATGTAACTCATTGTAATTCTGGCAATTGCTGATCGAGCTTCGCACCGAATCCGTCGGACGATTGCAGTTGTTGGCGTAATCTCACCTTCTCCTAGTTCAAATTTAGCAATACTTGGCTGGCTTGTGGGAACCGGCCTGATCGCACAACCCGCCACAACTGCACACAGGCCTGTAACAGCCAAGATTTTACTGAATTCCGGAAGAACACGCATTTTCAACCCCCATATCGTGAGGCACGCGTGTTTCCCATTGTTGCAATTTACCAGCCACGCGTTACCTGATTAACTTTCTGTTAATCAAGGTATTCATGCTTGCGTGATTGTATCGTGAATTTAGCCTGATGAAGAAGTTTCAATTGCTAATCGATTGAATCAGATACGTTTTTACCCATACCCACCCGCAGCAGGTGTGTTCAAAACCACCGCTTCACCGGTTTTGACCTCGGTCTCGTCGCAATGTTTCAGCGTTTCCATTTCGCCGCTCAAACGACGAATAAGGGTCGATCCTGGTTCTCCATCGCCGCCGCCATTAAGGCCCTTTGGTGGGTTGTAACGAGAAGAGGAGAGAATGGCGCAGGTCATGTCTTCTTCAAACCGCAAGGTTCGGGAAACGGAATCGCCACCGGGATGTTTGCCCTTACCGCCGGAGCCTCGACGGATTGAGAAATCTTCTACTACAACCGGATAACGCATTTCCAGAATTTCCGGGTCTGTGAGCCGCGTGTTGGTCATATGCGTTTGCACTGCATGGGCGCCCTTGAAAGGCTTTCCGTCGTTGTGAACTCCGGCAGGCGCGCCGCCACACATTGTTTCGTAGTTTTGGTAGGTTGCATTGCCATATGTCAGATTGTTCATGGTACCGGGGGAGTTTGCAAAGGCACCCATTGCCATGAGCATGCAATTGGTAACATGCTGGCTCGTCTCGGTATTGCCGGCAATTACCGCCGCCGGATATTGCGGTTTCAACATGCACCCGTCCGGGATGATCAGGTTGATTGGTTTCATGCATCCGGCATTGAGCGGTATGTCTGCCTCCGCCATGATGCGGAATACATAGAGTACAGCAGCCCGGCACACCGGTTCCGGCGCGTTGAAGTTATTTTTCTCAATAGAAGATGTGCCTGTGAAATCAACTGTCGCTTCACGTTTGGTTTTGTCGACGGTGATCTTTACCTTGATCTGCTGATCATTGTCAGTTGTGTGAGTGTATTCACAGTCTGAAAGACTATCGATCAAACGGCGCACGCTTTCCTCAGCATTGTCCTGAACATGCTGCATATAGGCCTGAACCACTTCCAGGCTGAAGTGATCGACCATTTTGCGCAGCTCGGTAACGCCTCTTTCGTTTGAAGCTATTTGCGCGCGGATGTCGGCCATGTTTTGATCCGGATTTCGCGCGGGCCATGGATGATCGGTCAGGATTTCGCGCATGCCAGCTTCATCAATCACACCGGCTTTGACCAGCTTGAAATTGTCAATCAACACGCCTTCTTCATCTACGTGCGTTGCAAGTGGCGTGGCACTACCAGGTGCCATTCCGCCAATATCAGCGTGGTGGCCGCGCGATGCCACATAGAAGAGGATGTGTTTGTCATCATCGTCAAAAACAGGCGTAACAACCGTAATGTCTGGCAGATGTGTGCCGCCATTGTAGGGCGCATTAAGAATGAACACATCGCCGGGATTGATATCGCCCTGATTGTTCTCGATCACGCTTTCAACAGAACGGTCCATGGAACCCAAATGAACCGGAACATGTGGCGCATTTGCTACCAGAGACCCGTCCGCTGCAAACACGGCACATGAGAAGTCGAGCCGTTCTTTCATGTTTACTGAATAGGACGTGTTTTGCAGGGTTACGCCCATTTGCTCTGCGATCGACATGAACAGGTTGTTGAAGACTTCAAGCATCACCGGATCAGCGGTTGTGCCAATTGCCAATTGCCGTTGCTTGCTCTTGGTTCGCGTCAGGACAATGTGGTCCAGCGTGTTAATTTCTGCCTGCCACTCCGGTTCCACGACGATGGTCTGATGCGGCTCAATAATCAGGGCAGGGCCCTTTAGTCGGTTGCCAGGTTTGAGGTTCTTGCGGAATTTGATGGCTGCATCATGCCATTCGCCATTTGAGAAGAAACGCGTTGATTGATCCGCTTCCTGTTCAGTCGGGTCAAGCGCGGCTGGCTTTTCAGTGAGATTTGCACCGCCACCAACAGATTCAACTTCCACAGCTTCAGCAATCAATGCCTTGTTTTCGAATACAAAGCCGAACTGCTTTCGGTGTAACGTTTCAAAAGCATCAACCATTTCAGCGATGTTTCCCAATGGAACAGCAAGTGCAAGATCTGTTCCGTCATAACGGATATGGACACGGGAAAAGGATGAAATATCTGAATCACTTACATCCTGTTCTACAAGTTCTGATTCAGTTTCCTGACGAAGGCGATCTGCCATGCCATTCAGCACAGACAGTTGCTCTTCTTCAAGTTTTTCGATCAAGGCCTGTGATCGGGACGCCCTGATTTGCGCCAGCCCCATTCCGTATGCGGAGAGGATGCCAGAGAAGGGATGGACGAGCACGGTTTCCATTCCCAATGCGTCAGCAACCGCACAAGCATGTTGTCCACCAGCACCGCCAAAGCAGTTGAGCGCGTATTCGGTCACATCATAACCGCGTTGAACCGAAATTTTCTTGATCGCGTTCGCCATGTTTTCGACAGCGATTTTCAGAAAGCCGTCTGCTGCTTCCTCCGCGGTTGTTCCGGCTTTTTTCGCTAGGCCCGCGAACTTCTCTTTAACAGCGTCGGTGTCCAAAGGCTGGTCTTGTTGCGGTCCAAAGATTGCCGGGAAAAATTCAGGCTGCAGTTTGCCAACCATGACATTTGCGTCAGTAACAGCAAGAGGTCCGCCACGGCGATAACATGCAGGTCCGGGATTGGCGCCTGCGGAATCGGGACCTGCCTGAAAGCGCCCATCCGTATGATGCAGGATAGATCCTCCACCAGCCGCCACCGTGTGGATGCTCATCATAGGTGCGCGCATCCGAACGCCTGCAACTTCGGTCTCGAATGTGCGCTCGAGTTCTCCATCAAAGTGAGACACATCGGTAGACGTGCCACCCATGTCAAAACCGATCATTTTTTCAAATCCGGCAAGCTTTGAGGTTTCTACTGCCCCGACCACACCACCGGCAGGACCTGAAAGAATGGCGTCTTTACCCTGAAATAACTCTGCTGCGGTCAGGCCACCCGAGGACATCATGAACATTAATGTCGGACCTTCGCCGAGCTCTGACGAGACCTGTTCGACATAGCGACGTAAAATGGGTGAAAGGTAAGAATCCACCACAGTCGTGTCGCTGCGAGCAATCAGTTTGACCAGCGGCGAGACCTCATGGCTCACTGAAACCTGGCCAAATCCCATGTCTCTGACCAGCTCAGCCAAACGGATTTCATGTTCAGGATATTTCCATGAATGAATGCAGCTTATTGCAACAGCATCGATGCCTTCGGCTTTGAGTTTATCGAGTTCGGGAACTAGGCTTGCAGTGTCCAACGTCAGTTCAACCGTGCCGTCTGCAAGGACCCGTTCATCAACTTCGATAACCCGCTCATAGAGCAATTCCGGTTTCACAATTTCTTTGGCAAAAATATCCGGGCGCGCCTGATAGCCGATTTCGAGCATGTCTCGAAATCCTTTTGTTATGAGAAGTGCGGTTCGGTCGCCTTTTCTTTCAAGCAGAGCATTGGTTGCGACCGTTGTTCCCATTTTTACATTGCCAACCAAATCTGCTGGTACAGCATCCTTAGCTGTTAATCCCATGATCTCCTTGATGCCTTGGATCGCGGCGTCTTTATAGGCTTCCGGATTTTCTGACAGCAGTTTGTGGGGGTGAAGTGAGCCATCTGGTGCGCGTCCAACGATATCGGTGAAAGTACCGCCACGATCTATCCAGAAATCCCATTTTGTCATAAGTGCTCGCGCTCCGTGTTTGATTTGCACCTTATGCGGGAGGGCAGGTTAAAAAAAGTGAAAACGAGAGACATCACAGCGTTTTCTTACAGTATTTTACAATTGGTTTACCATGTCTCCAAACCGGCAATTAACCCTCATTGGATAGCTTACTGTGTAACTTTTACGGGGGTCCTATGCAAAACCATACACCTGAGCCAGCACGTATCCAGCCAGATAGCGGACTGAGCGTACCCACCAACCTGACGGGCGATGAAAAACGTCTCGCCGATGAGGCTCGTGAACGCGAAATGAGCCGCGCCAGGACACGCGCATTTGTTATCAATTGTGACGGTGAACATGCTGTTATTTCGGCAATGGCACAGGAAGGCGAAAAGGACAAAGAAAATTATTGGTCTGTGGGTCAGTTGATCTCTATCCAGGTTGGTACAAGCCGGGTTGTTGGCCTTTCTTGTAAGGTTGACGTGGCCAAAAACAGCTGGAACCCTGACGACGCGAATGAGGTGCATATTACGCTGGAGCTTGTCGGGGAAATCGTCGCTGGCAAGGATGGCGCGGCTGATCGCTTCTCAAGCGGTATCGCAAACTATCCGCAAATGGGGTGTATTGCGCACCGTATCCGCGCGACCGATCTGGAAATCATTTACAAGGAAGAGGGTGAGGGCGTTATCAAAATTGGCCAGCTCACCCAGGATTCCACTGTGGATGCAAAGATTGATGTCGACAAACTGCTTTCCCGTCACTTCGCTGTCCTGGGTACTACAGGTGTGGGTAAATCGACATCTGTTACCCTTATCATGAAGAAAATCATTAAGGTGAGGAAAGACATTCGGGTCCTAATGCTTGACCCGCACAATGAATTTGCGTCTGCATTTCCAGATGATTCCGTAGTTGTTGATGCTAGCAACCTCAATCTTCCGTTTTGGTTGTTCCGTCTTGATGAATTGGCTGAAGTTGTGTTCCGCGGCCAAGAGGGCTTTGATGCAGAAATCGAACTCCTTCGTGACATCATTCCATTTGCCAAAGAGCAGTTTAAGCATGAAGCTGAAGGCAAGGCTGGTTCACTCGTAAAGAAATCTACGAAAAGTAACCTCACTGCGGATATGCCTCTGCCATATCGCCTTGCAGACTTGTTAAAGCTGATCGATGATCGCCTTGGCCTTCTCGAAGGAAAAGCAGAGAAACCCATTCTCAAATCGCTGCAGTATCGCCTTGAAAGTATTTCTAACGATCCACGCTTCCGGTTCATGTTTGATACAACCGGGGGCGGAGACATTATGGAAAGTATTGTTTCCCAGATTTTCCGCGTTCCCCAGAACGATAAGCCAATCTGTGTGTTGGAAATGTCCGGATTGCCTTCAGAAGTTGTGAACTCGGTTGTTTCGGTTCTTTGTCGAATGGCCTTTGATCTTGCCCTCAACAGCGATGGTGGCATTCAAACGCTTGTGGTTTGTGAAGAAGCTCACAGATACATTCCGGCAGATTCTTCTGCCGGCTTTTTCCCTACCCGTCAGGCGATCGCGAGGATCGCGAAAGAAGGCCGGAAATATGGGGTGTTCCTGAGTATCATTACTCAGCGTCCAGGCGAATTGGATTCAACCATTCTTTCCCAGTGTAACACCGTTTTTGCCATGCGTTTGGGCAACCAGCGAGACCAGGAAATTATTCGTGGTGCGGTGACCAGTGGTGCGAAAAGTACGATCAACTTTCTGTCTTCAATCGCGAACCGGGAATGTATTGCATTTGGTGAGGCGATCCAGACGCCGATGCGAATGACATTTGAAACCATGGCTGCCAAGGACTTGCCGGGCGCGCGGATTTATGAACAGCAGGCGAAGATCAAGGAAGGATTGCAAGTTTCATTGGCAGCGGTTCTGCGTAGAATGCGCCAGGAAGACCGCAAGACAAGTGGTGAGGCCTATGCAGAGGCTGATCCGGTTGCCAAACAACAGGCGATCAAGGAACAGGCCAAAACTACTGCACCCGGTGATGATATCAACTCTATCCTGAACGCCGCTTATTCAGGACAAAACGGGTCCTTGAACAACGACCTGGGTGCTGCAGCGCCTCCGTTGGCGCCAAAACAGGCGCCGCCAGCGCCATCAACTCCGGCTCAACCTGCATCACCTCAAGCTGCCGCATTGCAGCCAAAACCAGCAGCGCCTCAGCAGGCGGCTGCGGTGCAACGTGCTCCGGAACCGAAAAAAGAGAGGCCGACCATGGCGAGCAGCCTTATCAAGTCTTTCAGGAGTAGCTGAATACAGTTTTCGCAAATGTTACAAGACAGCGGGCCGTCGAGGAACTATCCTCGGCGGCTTGTTGCTATGATGGCGGTAATCGTCAACGCAGATGCCAAAGTCACCCAGTCTATGGTTTCGCCTAGCAGAACAACGGATACACCCAAGGTGACAAAGATCTGGAGTAATTGAAATTGTGCGATGCGTGCGATGCCGCCAGTTGCCAGGGCAACATTCCAGGCGCAGAAGCCAAGAAACATTGAAAACGCGCCTAGATACCCCAAAGCGATCAAACCGCTCGGTGAAGGGTCAAAATCTGCAGGTGCATAAAACCAGATGGCACCTACGATGCTGATGGGTGAATTGAGAACCAATGCCCGGGTTATCACTTCCCAACCCGGCATTGAGCGGGACAATTTTCCGGAAATGACATAGCCCCATGCTGTACAAAGCCCAGCCAAGAACAGCCAAGCATATCCTGTGATTACTGAAACTTGGGCTGATTTTCCAGACTGATACAGTGTGAAAGCAACGATGACTAAAAAGCCCGTAAATGTCAGTATCCAAAATCTTGGGCTTGGGCGTTCATCAGCTGTGAACCTTGCAATCACAGCAGTCGCCAAAGGCAAAAACCCCAGAATGATGCCGCCGTGTGACGCATCCACTGTTTGCATTGCAAGTGCAACAAAGCCCGGAAAACCGAACACCAGCAACAGGCCTGCCAAAAATATGGAATTGTTTTCTTTGTGTCGCCAATTCAAGCCACTAAAGGCCATGAACACGAAAGCCAAAGACGCTGCTATGACGGCTCTTGCCGAAGTTACAAACCCGGGTGTGAAACTTTCCAAAGCCAAAGTTGTAACGGGTAGGGTTGACCCAAATATGATGACGGCAACTAACCCTAGAAAGTATGCGCTTACAGGCGTTTGCTGGTCTTGATCCAATGATGGAAACTCCGAGGTAAACATAATGAGAAGCTCCCGGTGATTTTGACCTCAGGCGCTCTGCTTCTCTCTTTCATACTTTAAGGGAGTCGCATAGAAGAAACACATGTCTATTTGGTCTCAACTGAGCGAAATACTTTCTGAATTTGTCTCAGACGCATTTACTGCGGTTATTGAAGTTGTTCGCACAGCATTCGAGGGAGATCCGGAAACGCGGCGGCAGGTTGGGTTTTCAATCGCGATGATTGCCTTGTCTGCAAAAATGGCAAAATCAGACGGTATCGTAACAAACGAAGAGATCATCGCGTTTGAAGAAATTTTTGATATTCCCGAAAAGGAACACAACAACGTGTCACGCCTTTACAATCTGGCGAAGCAGGATGTGGCGGGATATCAGGCTTATGCAGCAAGAATTAAAACGCTGTTTCCTGATGATGGTGATATTTTGCGGGAAGTCATCCACGGGCTGTTTCACATCGCCAAGGCTGATGGGATATATCACCAGAATGAAATGGCTTTCATGGACAATGTGGCAGGGATTTTTGACATTAAGGGTCGAGACTATGAGCGCGTTAAGCTGCGTCATATGGAGCCGGAAGGCGGGAATCCATACGTGCTTCTGGAAGCTGACCGCGAATGGGGCGATGACATCTTGAAACGCCATTACCGAAAGCTTGTTGCTGAAAATCATCCCGACAAGCTGATCGCTCGTGGGGTGCCGCCGGAATTCGTTTCCATTGCGAACCGTCGATTGGCGGAGATCAACAGAGCCTGGGAAATGATCAAGCTGGAGCGCTCGCTATGACTTTTGCAGCTGACACGTCATGCGACTGTAAAATACGCGAAGCTGTAAATTTTGGTGAGCGAGACACGGACCTAGATCTCGATATTCTGCTTCTTCATTACACGGGCATGGCATCGGCTGAAGCTGCCATCAACTGGCTATGCTTGGAAGAAAGTGGCGTTTCCTGTCACTATGTGGTCGAGGAAAATGGTGCAATATGGCAATTGGTGCCTGAAGAAAAACGGGCATGGCATGCTGGAAAATCTTCCTGGCAGGGAGAGGCTGACATAAATTCGCGTTCAATCGGTATTGAAATCGTAAACCCCGGCCACGCTTTTGGATATCCGGGTTTTCCTGACAAACAGATTGCCTCCGTCATCAAACTCAGCAAGGATATTGTAAAAAGGCACAAAATCCCGGCGCGGCATGTGCTTGCCCATTCAGATGTTGCCCCGGGGCGGAAATCTGATCCCGGCGAAAAATTTCCCTGGCAGCGGCTCTTTCAGGCCGAAATTGGTGCGTGGGTTCCTCCCGTCACCGATTATCATGATGAGATTGTCGAAGGAGAGGCGAGTGAGCGGGTAGCTTCACTCCAAGCCATGTTGATCGCCTATGGTTACGGGCTGGAAATCACCGGTACATTTGATCATCAGTCTCGGATGTGCGTTCGAGCATTTCAGCAACATTTCTTCCAGCACCGTGTCGATGGTATTCCATGCGAAGGATTGATCAAAACACTGGAAAACCTGCTTTTTGCGGTGCGTCAAGAAAAGCTGACGTAAATGGTTTGCAACATTTTGTAACACTAAGTGTTCCCAAAAACGTCTTCTCGGCACAATTCCTGCACAAGAAACAAAAACATGTTCTTAGGGGGACGTTAATGTTTAAGTTTTTTGCTGTGCAGCCGGTTAAGGCAGCGCTGGTTTCTGGTGCATTTTTGGTGTTGGGGTTCTCGGTTTCTCCATTGGCAAATGAAAGTAGTCGATTTGGTGTTTTAAGCACTGAAATATCAAGGAAAATTGTTGAGGGTATTGAAGAAGCTCGCCAAGAACGCATTGCGACATGGCAAGCACGTATTTCCGGGAGTCATGATGCTTTTCCAGAAGATGATAAAGAAGTTCGTGAAAACGCCGATTTGGAACCTGAAAATTCGTACCAAATTGCCGACAACAAGCGCATAGAACGACCTGATTTTCTTAAAGAAAACAAAGATGAAGGTTGGATCGCTGGCTTGTTCAAGTTTCGAAATGACACTCGTGTAAAGCAGCAAACCGCGCTGCTTTCGCCAAAATCGGTGACATATGGCGCACGGTTTGCCTCTTTTGACCGTGAAGAGCCAGAAAATGTAACGTTTCGAAACAAGACGAGCGAGAGAAGAAAACAGCTTCGGGAAGCTCGGCAGAAACGTTTGGCGAAGTGGCGGGAACGTATGGCTCAGCGTCGTGAAGCATTTCGCAAACGGATTGAAGAACGTCGGGAGCAACGGTTAAACCGTGTTTCAGCTTTAAGAGCCGCTAGGGATCTTCGCGATGATAAGAGGCCTGCAAGACGCGGATTTGTAGGCCGCGGAGAAGGTGAAGGTGGTTGGAACTGGAGCGTATTCCGCCCCCGTTTGAATGATCCTAACAAGGTCAAAGTGAAGCCTTCTAAGCCTTCTGCCGCGCCTAAGGGTAAATATGGCGCCCTGATTGCGAAATACGCCAAACAACACGGTGTTCCTTACGCGCTTGCTCGTGCTGTGGTCCAAGTGGAGAGTAGTTTCCGGCCAAATGTTACTGGAGCTGCGGGTGAAATTGGCCTGATGCAGATCAAACTCGCGACAGCAAGAGGGATGGGGTACAAAGGAAGTAGAAAACAACTCTACAATCCCGCAACCAATCTATACTGGGGCATGAAATACCTTGGCAAAGCCTATCAACTTGCCGGTGGAAATACATGCGGCACTATTCTGCGGTACAATGCAGGGCATTATGCGAAACGCATGAACAAGATCAGCGCGCGTTACTGCGGCAGGGTTAAGCGCATTCTTGCTTAAATGAGTTTTGGGAGTTGGGCGGAGCCTGTTGAACTATTCAACATGCTCCGCCCGTCTAACCGGTCACTTCACAGTGATATTGAACCGTATTGTTTCATATTGGTTCAAGGATTCGCTGTCTGCATCTGAGGGAACGCTGAGAGAGACTCTGCCTTTGTCTTTGCCCCTGAAGCCGGATTTTGGTGTGTAGTAAATAGACGTAGCGCGAAGCCTCTTGCCCTTGCATTGTCCATCATCAGCGATGAAACTGCTCTTACTTGCCGTAAATTGCCCGCCTTCTTTTGAACTTTTTGCTTTGAAAGATGGGTACGCGACGTGACCGCAATTGCCGTTGTAAACAGCATCATACTATGGGTGCTGCTGCATAGACTACGGCTTCAGCTGATGTCAGGCGCCGATTTTTTCCTGCAGGAAACCGTCAATAGCGGTTGTCAATCCAGCCCTTTCTCGGCCCATGCGACGGTCGATTGAAAAATGATTGTACTTCCTTTTTCCATCATAGCGCGTGACATTTGTCCCATCATATTCCAACGTATCCGCAAAGCGTTTTGAGACTTTGTCTCTTCCCCGTCCATTAGACCAGGCAACCAAGGTTGGTGGCTGTTCTTTTAGTCCTGAATAAGAGATTGGGGACCAGGCATCCCACATCTTCCGGTTACTGAATGCAGGGGCATACAATGCCGGCAAGCCGCCGCCGCTTATTCTTGCAAGGAAGGGCAGATCATATGCTCGTGTATCGTTGCAAATCAGCGCTTTTACGGGCTGCGCTGCTCCTGTGAGTGTGGCAAGTGACGAAAGATGACATCCGGCGGAATGACCCATTAGTGCTATTCTTTCAGGATCAGCGCCAAACCGTGACGCATTGGCATGTACCCAGTTTACAGCCTCGCCCACCTGCAAAGCCTGTGTTTGAGCATTTGCCGCGGGAAAGAGCGTATAGGTGACTGACACAAAATGGTAACCATTTGAAGTGAAGTGTTTTGGTTTGGAATGCACTTGGCCCCGGTTGCCCAATGCCCAAGCACCACCATGAACATAGATCAGGATCGGAGCATTTGGGCTGCCTCTGCGCGCAGGATACCAGTCCAATTGGTTGGACCCGTAACGATGTGTCGATTTGATTGCTGCGTGCGCATTACCAACCAGACCAGCGCTTGAAATTATGGCTGGCGCGGCAATCAGACCGGTTGTGAATTGTCTTCTCGAAACACTCATCGCACTGCTCATCTGCATGGAAACAATACCATACAGTTTGCACATGGCCAATTAATGTTTGATTAAGCATGGTGCAGTGACATCAAATGCCAGAAGTGAAGAAAGGCTTCCCTCGCTTGCGAGGGAAGCCCATCCGCCCCTCAACCGTGTTCAAATGCGCCCCTCAAACACGGCCAAGACCGGATTATCCGTAAACGGCTTCCTTGCCGAAATGCTTTGTGAGCATGTAGTAAACGACCGCGCGATATTTGTTGCGTTCGGATTTTCCGTAGGTCTCAATTACTGACCCAATAGCTTCATCTAGTGCTGGACCGTCAGAAAGTCCAAGTTTCTTGATCAGGAAGTTGTTCTTTACTGTCTCAAGCTCTCCCTGATCTGAACCGGAAACGGTTGAAGCATCTGCGTTATAAATTGCCGGACCGCAACCAATGGTCACCTTAGTCAGCAAATCCATGTCCGGTGACATGCCGCATTTGTTTTTCAGGTCATCCGCATATTTTTCAATCAGTTCGTCACGTTTGCTCATGGAACCCTCCGTCTTGCGTTGTAGCGATAAAAGAATGAATCGACGATGTTATGCGCAGAAAAATGACGTTACGTAAAGGTAAAAGTTTGATTGTGGATATTCTGTCGTCATAAGTCTCAAAATTCTGCTGGGTTTCTTTTTAATTGCCACGTATGATGCGGATTGCCAGTCGGCCGGGTGATTGCTGTTGCAAGGTCTGAAAAGACGCAACGGAGGAAAGTCCGGGCTCCATGGAAACACGATGCCGGGTAACTCCCGGCCGGGGAAGCTTTGGCGAACCCGAGGGAAAGTGCCGCAGAAAGCAAACCGCCTTCACAGGTAAGGGTGAAAGGGTGGGGTAAGAGCCCACCGCAAGGGCAGCAATGTTCTTGGCAAGGTAAACCCCATCGGGAGCAAAACCGAATAGGGATAGCGCGCGAGGTGCAAGCCTTGCAGGCCGGTTTTCAGGTCGACTATCCGGGTAGGTTGCGGTGAGGTTGCAAGCAATTGCAGCCCAAGATGAATGATCACCACGTCCTGTGCTTGCACAGGGCCGTACAGAACCCGGCTTACAGGCCGACTGGCTTTTCTGTTTCCCGCTTCGGGCAAAGCCCTTGCGCGGCTCTTGTTTGATCCCGCTCCGTGCCAGAACAAGCCTTGTGCGGTAGCGCGGCACATTTCGCAAGTACCAGAAATGTGCAACAGGAATTCGGGAGGGGTATAAGGTTTCTACGAGAAAGCGTTATTTGGTCTAAAGCCGCAAATTTGATGGTGTCGCAATCAAGTCAGCACAATGCTGAGTTTGGTGATACGCGAACCGTGGTTCTGATAGCTGGCAAGCTCAAATTCTTGTTGTTGAACAAGAAAAGGGGTGTTTGGTGAAGATCCGGTTTTCAATCTGTGATCAATTTTGAGGTAACGATGACATCGCGGATCAATCTTGGTGAGTTGCTTCACAATTGTGCAAAGAAGTTCAACGATCGCCCCTTTTTGACAATAGCTCCATCGGGGCAGACTTGGTCCTATTCCGCATTTGAGCAATACGTAAACAGATTAGCCCACGGGTTCAGAACGCTGTGGAAGGCACCTCCATCGCACGCTGCAATCTTGCTCGAAAATAGTATTGAATACCTCGCTGCAAGCTACGCATTAAAGAAGTTGGGTGTGGTCGAAGTTTCGATTAACCGGACATTTCGCGGACCAGCGCTTGCGCGAACGATTGCGCTAACAAACGCGCCTGTGATCATAACGTCGCCTGCACATTTTGATGCGTTATTGGCAATTCGGGCTGAGCTAAAAGACATAAAAACACTGGTTGTCACAGAGGACCGTAAATTAGCCCAAGAGTTATTTCCGGAATGGGAAATTAAGAGTTTGAACAAACTGTTAGCGGACCGAGACGACCACATCACAAACTCTGCAGATGATTTATCTACTGCAGCGATTATGTTTACTTCCGGAACTACAGGCGTGTCCAAAGGATGTGTGTTGTCTCATCGTTACGCCGTTCGCACCGCAGAAAACGTTATTCCCCCGTTTCGTGTAACTGAAGATGATGTTGTATATTCTCCCTATCCGCTTTCGCATATAGGCCCCGCATATTACGACGTTCTACCGACAATGATGACTGGCGGTAGAGTAGTTCTTCGGGACGGCTTCAGTCTTTCGAATTTTTGGCAGGAAATACAGAAGTTTGAAGTGACATGGTTTATGATGCTGGGCTCTGTTCAACAGCTTTTGTGGGCAGCACCGGAACAAGCTGAAGAACGGGAGCACAAAGTTAGCCGTTGTTGGGCTACTCCTGCTCCTGTGCCGAAAGAAGACTTTGATCGGCGGTTCAACACACATTTGATCCCGGGTGGTGGATATGGATCTACTGACGCAGGTTGGATCGTTGCTCCGCAATGGGATCACCCAGGCGGGATCGTTCTCCCGGAGTTCGAAGTTTCAATAGTTGACGACAACGGAAACCCCGTGCCGGCAGGACAAAGTGGTGAAATGCTTGTGAGGAGCAAAGAACCCGGAATCATGTCTGATGAATATTTTGGCATGCCTGAGAAAACTTTGGAAAGCAGGCGTAACTTTTGGTTCCACACCGGGGACATCGCAAAGCTGGACAACGAAGGTCTGTTTTACTTTCAATGCCGTAAGGCTGAGAGAATTCGGGTCAAAGGTGAGATGGTGTCTGGCTTTGAGGTTGAGGAAGGTATTCTGTCTCATGTCGATGTCGAAGACTGCGCTGTAGTCGGGGTTCCCAGTGCACTCGGCGAAGAAGAAATCAAAGCATTCATTGTGTTAAAGCCTGGCAAGTGTCTGACTATCGAAGACATCCAGAAACATTGTAATGGGCGTATGGCAAGGCATATGATTCCGGCACAAGTTGCGGTTCTGGAAGAAATTCCTCGAACGCCTACCGGCAAGCCCGAAAAAGGTAAGCTTGCAAAGATGATGTCGCACTAACGGCATAATTCAAAAGACTGAACTATCGGTTTGTACGCAAATCTGCCTTTCCCTAATGCCCTGCATAAGCGGAATAGACTCCAAACCCACCCACCAAGATCAGGCTTAAGGCCCAGACCACATCCAGATTGAACCAGGTTTTGGAGAGGAATTTCAGCCCAAGCCAGAAATAGATGATGGTGGCAATGAGGCCGCCGGCGACGGTCATGGCGAGGGTATGGGCGAAGGCGACCGCCAGTGCGTTCATAATGTTATTACCCATCAGTTCACGCGCGGCGAGGTGGCCCGTATCATCCGCGCCAATCGCACAAATACCCAGATAGATCGGTACCAGCATTAGCCCTGCGCCATGGGCCATGGCTGCAAGAAACGACCATAGCGCCAGACGGGAAGGGTGGACGCGTGCAAGGAACTTCGGATGTCGCCGATTGATCAAGAGATAGACGCCCATTGCAATCACCAGCATTCCGGCACCAATGCGGATTTCCTCTTCCCAATATAAAAGCGTCGTCACCAGCGAGAAGGGGAGCAGAATGGCCAGCATTGCGATGAGATGCCCGAATGCAAGCATAGCCAGCGCAACCGGCAATGCGCTGTGCTTGCGTTCCATCAATCCGGCAGACACCGCCAACGGCCAGCCCATGCCGGGATTAATGCCATGATAAAGACCAGAAAAAATGACGGCCCACCAAAGGGCCGTCAATGACGATAGTTCAAGAGTCATTCAGGATTAGACGTTCGGGTAACAGAAGCTGTCGGTTGAACAGTCTCCGCCTTCAAGCCTGATCTGGTGACTGCGATAGCCTTTCGGGAAATCGATATAGAAATCCTTGTCGAGTTCCAGCCCGCCGTTTTCACCAACCCGCGCCATCACCATTTGGCCTCCTTCATCATTGGGATAGAACTGATCATCCCATGTGGAATATAGCGAGTTGGTCCAGTAGACGCGTTTGCCATCGCGGCTGATCTCAACCATTTGCGGGCCGTAAGCAAAATCCTTGCCGTTCGGGTGTTTGTGCTTGGCAACGATGCCACCAATTTCCACCTTGCCTGCCAGCACCGGGTTCATTGGGTCGCTCACATCATATTGATGCATTTCACCCAGTCCCCAGCACGCAACATAGAGGAAGCGATCATCGAGGCTCAGGTCAATATCGGTCACCAGCGGCGGTACCGCACCAAACCCTTTCAGCATGTCCGGGAGATCATCCGGGTCTGCCGGAACAGGATCAATGGTGATGGTTTTCTTCGCTTGCCATGTGCCGTCATCGTCACGCCACCAGGTGAAGATCGCGCCTTGCAGATTGGTTGTGTCCACAACCACGCCGCAGAATCCATGCGACTTTGCCGGGTCATGGGCGGGGCGGATTTCGAGAGCCATTTGATGGTTTTCACCCAGATCAATAGTCTGGATGTTCTTGCGCTTGCGCAGGTCCCAGAAGTGGATGGAATGTCCGTATTTGTTGCTGAGTAGGTCATCGGGAACCAGACCGCCTTCAAACTGCGGTGGCAAGCCCCACTCGGAACTGACCATATAATCCTGGGGCAGGTTCCACCAGAAATCATAGTGCTTGTCCTGCGGGCCGCGATCCATTTCGTAACGGCCGATGACCTCGAAGGTTTCGCAATCCATGATGAAGATGCCCGGAGGGCCATCGGTTCCATCCTTGCCGCCGCCGCCAAGTGTTGAGACATATATGCCTTCTGGTCCGCAATGGATGGTGTGGGGGCGCGAGTAACCAGTCTTCTCGAAAATTTCTTCCGGCTCAATGACTTTATGTATCTTTGCTTTGAGCGGTTCTTTGACATCAATCACATAAACGCGTGATGAGCGGATGCCGGGTACAATCAGATAGCGTCGCTCAAGGAATGCATGGCCGGTGAGGGGGGAAAGGGAAGATGAACAGGCGTTCCAACCGAAATGATGAAATTCGTCGCCTTTTTCGGTCGCAAGAACCTGATGAACGATTTCGCCATAAGTGTCGGATTTTGGGTTTAAATCAACAACCGCTATACCATCCGGCTGGCTCCCGTCCGGGCTAAGCATGACGGTAAAGCCGTAATTCTCCACCGGGGCTTTCATCGCCAGTTGCGCGGTTGGATGAAACGTTGGATCTGGTCTCATATTCATGTGCATTCTCCTCCCTAAAACAAATTCGTTGTCAGTCATGCGCCCCAATGTTTGGGACGCCGAGGCAGGATGAGCAATAAGGGTCGTGCTCGCCCGCACGACTACGAATAAACGGACCCATTTATGTGTTCAAAGATCCGCAATATTGGATGACCAATTTAAGAACTGGTCGGAACCGGGCTTAAAAATCCTGCCCTATGATCGGTATCCTGATCGTAAATCCTGAAAAGCGCAAGGTGTTCGTTTTGCCTTGACTAAAAAGAAATCTGGAACAAGCTTTCGCGCCAGCATAAGATGTGCGGTAACGCCAACAATGTTTGGCCAAATTTAGTGGGCAATGCGTCCGCACCAGAACCATTTAGACATAAATTTTACTGACAATAGGAGAGCATTATGGGCTTACGCATTAATGATACAATTCCGAACCTGACCGTCGAAACGGATCTGGGTTCGTTTGATTTGCATGACTGGATTGGTGACAGCTGGGCAATTCTGTTTTCTCATCCGAAAGACTTTACGCCGGTTTGTACGACCGAGTTTGGTGCTGTGGCTCAACTGGCTGGTGAATGGGAGAAGCGCGGTACAAAGGTTATCGGAGTTTCCGTGGACGGTGTCGAAGATCACAAGAAATGGAAGGGTGATATCGAAAAAGTTGGCGGTGCAAATCCCGGCTTCCCGATCATCGCCGATGACGGGCTTGAAGTTTCCAAAGCTTTTGACATGCTGCCTGCAGAAGCTTACATGCCGGATGGCCGTACGCCGAACGACAGTGCCACCGTTCGTTCTGTTTTTATTATCGGGCCGGATAAACAGCTCAAACTCTCCATGACATACCCGATGAATGTAGGCCGCAATTTTGCTGAAGTCTTGCGTGCGCTCGATGGGTTGCAGACCGCTGCTGGCAAGGGCGTTGCAACACCTGCAAACTGGAATGTGGGCGATGACGTGGTCATTCCTGCTGCTGTCAGTGATGCAGATGCGAAGGAAAAGTTTGGAGAATTTGAAACCGTTCTCCCTTATTTGCGCATGACAAATCTCGGCAGCTGATCGTTGCACAACACCTGACCGCAATTTGATGAAAGGGGCTCACGGGGCCCTTTTTGTTTGGTGGTTGCGAAGGTGCCTAATCAAAATCACGGACGATTAACGGTGACTGACTAATGTGATATCCAGAAACGCAAGGGGCTTTAGGAGAATGGGATGCAACTCTCAGGACGAAAGCTTTTTGAAAGCCTGCTGCTAGGCCAGGATGGACTGGCAACCGACGACCTCTTGACGGACAGTGAACTGCGCGACTTGCGATCGATCGATCGGCGCTTGCGCCGCAGTCGTTCAAGACGCAGGTCAAAAGGCAGAGTGTATATCCTTCCCGGCATCATGGGTTCGACGCTCTACGGTGATCGTCGTTTCTTCCTTGATGACTGGATTTGGATCAGCCCACTTGATCTTGCAAATGGCGCGGTTGAAAAACTGAAAATCGGCGCTGAACCCAATCCGGTTTATGCGCGCGATGCGGTAGATCTATTTTACCTTAAAATGAAACTCATGCTGCGGGCAGAGAATTATGATGTTGACTATCTGCCGTATGATTGGCGCCATTCGCCAAACGACACGGGTGCTGAACTGCTGAAACGGATAAAGCAGAATGGCGAGAAAAACGTGATTCTGGTCTGCCATAGCATGGGTGGGCTTGTTGCCCGGCAAATGTCTGCACTCGACCCAAGCCGCAAGACCATCAAACAGGTGGTCACCCTGGGAACACCAAACTATGGATCCTATTCACCTGTCGAGGTTTTTGCTCTTACGCACAGTACTTTGCAGTTTTTGGCAAAGCTTGATCAGAAGCACACTGACAAGGAAATCGTAGACAAGGTGATCAAATATTTCCGGGGTCTGCTCGAAATGCTTCCGGACAAGAAGCTGCGGCCAAATGAAGATTATTTCAAGTTGAGCGAATGGCCTGGACCATTGAAGCCCGCGAGCGCAGCTTTGAGAGAAGCCAAGGCAGCAAAATCAATCCTGCCGCCGGTTGATGAACGCTTTATCCAGATTGTTGGCATGAGCAGGGATACCATTCAGTCCGCTTCGGTCAGTCGCGGCAAGTTCAAATTCAAAGTCAGCAATGACGGGGATGGCACTGTTCCGCGTGATCTGGCAGAAATGGGAGATATTGACCGATACTACATGGATGGAACGCACGGCAAGCTTCCAGCAATGCGTCTGGCGATCAAGGCTATAATTGATCTTCTGGAAACCGGTAAGACTACCCGTCTGAGAAAAACGCCGTTCAAACGGGGTCAAGGGCCGAGCGATGTCCAACAGATTGGAACCACTGAAATGCGAAAGCAGCATGACCTGGTTCCAAGTTCAGAGATTGACCGGATGCTGGACCGTATTTTTGATGAGCAGTTCATAAGTTAGTTTCGAATGGAAAATATTCGAATTTGCTAACTATTCTGAATTGCCTTTGGCGTCGGAGCATTTTGTTAGAAACATTTTAGCGCAGTTCCCTCTTTTTTCGTCATCCTCGGGCTTGACCTGAGGATCCACGCCCAAGCAATCGTTGAGGCCGATGGCATTTGTGGTGATGCTTTCCCTCGGTATGTCCCTGGATCCTCGGGCCAAGCCCGAGGATGACTAAATAGTGGTAAGATACGAGGATGACAGAGTATGGAGCTAGCGCCGCCAAAAGTGATCCTCACCTTGAGCCTGTCGAAGGCTAGGGCAACAAATGCATTAGCTGAGGTAGGAGAGTTTAGGGGTTAAGGTAGCTGTCACTGTAATTCCTGTAATTCCCGTCACTGTAATTCCCATTTTCTTGAGCACTTCGGGATCAACGAGACGCGGTATCAGGGGGTGAATGCTAAAGCCTGCGGCTTTGCTGGATGTTTCTACTTCCAATTTTGCGCGCAGCACCTGACCTGCGAAATTAATCTTTAATTGCCGTAATCGGGTTTTCTGCACTCGGGTTAATGTCGATCAAGTTTTGAATTGCACTCACTGCGCTCTGCACATCACTCATCGCGAATTACCTCCCAGTTCTTAGGCTCAATTGGTTGATCCTTTTTGAAAATTATTCGACGACCGTATTTGTAGCTAGTAAAAAGCGGATCGACTGCGAGGGCTTCCATCACAGTACTTTCAATCTCGCCATCAATGGTCTCAAATTGAAACTTTGTGATTTCCTGTTGAACTCCATCTTTCCACCAAGTTTTCTTCGATCGAACATTAGACCAGCAAACACCATCCAATTTCCTCATCTCCCCAGTTTCATCAATTGCCGGATATCCCTTTTTGTCTCGAAACGCATCAAAATCTGCTAAGTATCCAAAATTCTTAGAACAAATTCTTAAAACAACTACTCGAAAATGTTCACCAGGTTTACCGTGATAATCTTGATCCAATATTTCTATATTTGGATCCAAAGAGATCAGTATTTTTTCTTCCATATCAAACTTGAATCGAGGCTGCTCTGGCAGATAATATTGGCCAATCGGCTCAGCATATTGATAATTGATATCTACCTCTTCTTTGAGGAGGTGCATATTACAAATCCTTTCCAGAATGAATTGCCTTTATGTTGTGGCTGCTCAAGAAGCATATGATTGAGATCGGCGACCGGCTGGTGGCGGTACAGGGGGATGGTCATCATCGCAAGCGACATCTGACCGAATGTCTCGTTCACCTTTGCGCGGATTGCTGAGATTTTCGTCAGAACGATGAACGTTATCATTATGTTGGTTTCCACACTCGTCACACACTGACCAGTATGCCGGGAAAAACTTAACCTCCCCTGAAATAAACGCCTCGACCTGAGTCAATCTGACTCATGTTCCTTCAACTTGAGATAATCCAAACTGGAGAACCTGGTCCGAAAAGGATCGGATTCTTCTTTTTTGGCCAAATCCGGATCAAACCCATTAATTTCCTGTTAATCCCATTGACGCCCAAAAAAACCCATGATATCCCAAATTATGGTTTAGCGTAACGGGTGCAAGGCTTCTTAGGAGGGCTTGAGGGAAGAGTAGGTGGTGATGGATCGGTTCCTGTCGAACACGATCAACAAGGTGGATAGAAAGGGAAGGGTTTCGATACCTGCACCATTTCGTCCGGTTCTTGGAAATGTCTCCAGACTTTACACCCTGATGTCTGTCGATCAGCCAAGTGTTGATGCTGGCGGGCCAGAGTTGATTGAGCGCGGTGAAGCCTATCTTGAAAAGCTGGACCCGTTCTCAGCCGAGTATGAGTTGTATTCCTTTGTGTTGCATGGGGATTCCAGTGAGTTGAAAATGGATGGTGAGGGGCGGATTTCCCTTTCAGAAGCCATTCGTGAACAAACCGGAATTACAGACAGGGCTGCTTTCGTGGGGCGGGGGCATTTTTTCCAGATCTGGGAACCGGAACGGTTTCTTGCCTACCGCGAGGAGGCAAGGGGGAAAGTCGCAGCAATGCGACGAGCAAAAATGGCGGATGCCGGGGGCGGCACCAAAGGTGAAGGGGGAGCGTGACATGATGAGGGGGAGCGATGATTTTAATATCGTTGGCGGACCATCCCCTCATATTCCTGTCATGCTCAACGAGGTCCTTCAGGTTCTTGAGCCTGCTTCCGGCAAAGTCATGATCGACGGAACTTTCGGGGCTGGTGGTTATACTTCTGCCATTCTTGAGAAAGGTGCGAATGTGGTCGCGATAGACCGTGACCCCAATGCCATACGTGATGGTGCGGCAATGGTTGCGTCATCCGATGGTCGCCTTGATTTGGTGCATGGCGAGTTTTCTGACCTCGATAGTATTGCAGCCAGTGCCGGGCACGGTCAGGTCGATGGTGTTGTTCTTGATATCGGTGTTTCTTCAATGCAACTGGATGAAGCGGAGCGCGGCTTCTCGTTTCAGCAGGATGGCCCGTTGGATATGCGCATGGCGCGGGATGGTGTGAGTGCGGCAGATATCGTGAATGGTGCTGCTCAAAGTGATCTCACACGCATTATTGGAATTCTTGGTGAAGAAAAGAAGGCGTCTGTTGTCTCGCGGGCCATTGTTAACGCGCGCGATGCAGATCCGTTTTCGACCACACGGCAATTGGTATCGGTGATTGAAAAGGTGTTGCCAAGAAAAGCGAAAGACCGGATCCATCCGGCAACCCGTACGTTCCAGGCTTTGAGGGTGTTTGTCAATCAGGAGCTTCAGCAACTTGCAAATGCACTATTTGCTGCTGAGCGTGTTCTGAAAGCCGGTGGTCGCTTGGTGGTTGTCACCTTTCACTCCCTGGAAGACCGTTTGGTCAAACTCTTCTTCAAAGACCGTTTTGGCATGGAGCAGGGGTCGCGGCATTTACCAGCTGTAAACCATAAACATGCAACATTTCAGGCTCCCGGGAAAAACCTTATCAAAGCTGCAAAAGGAGAGGCGGAAGTGAACCCGCGCGCACGTTCTGCAAAATTGCGTTGGGCTGAGCGAACCTCTGCGGATGCTTTGCCGGCTGACCATTCTATTTTCGGGCTTCCCAACCTCGTGCCGCTATCGGGGTTTTCCACTGGTGGAGGCGTGACATGAAGCTTTCTCCAGTCTTGAGAGTGTTGGATTTGTTCATGATTGCCCTGCTGGTAAGCGTGGTGATCTGGACGTTCAAGGTGAAGCATGATTCAGAGGTTGCGCTCGACCGTGTTGCCAAGCTTGAAAGAGATATTGAGGCAGAGGAGATTGAAATCGATCTTCTGCAATCGGATTGGGGCTTGCTGACGAGCCCGGCGCGCCTTGAGATTTTGGTGAAACGGTATGGCGAGCAGCTCGGGTTGCAGCCTACGACACCCGCTCAGCTTGCAAATACAAATTCGCTGCCCCCATTGAAGCAAGAGTTTGATCCATTTGCTGATCCTGCCGATCCGGATTATGCCAACACGGATAGTTCGGTCACGACAGGTAGCATTTCGGGTACATCCCAGGATGAGGTTCGATGACATGATTACCTCTTCCAACAAAGACGCATCACGGCTTTCCCTCGAAGGAACAGGCAAGGTTGCAGTCAATCAGGCGCAATCTCGTGTATTCCTTTCGGTTTGCATTATTTCATTCGCCTATTGTCTTATTATGTTGCGGCTTGGTTTTCTTGCCTTTGTCGAACCTGATCAGAACCTTTATATCAGCAAGCCGGATATTTCGATTACTGCCAAACGGCCAGATATTCGTGACCGCAATGGTGAAATGCTGGCAACCGATATTGTAACATCGTCCCTGTTTGCTGAACCTCGACGCATTGTCGATGCCGATGAAGCGATTGAAAAGCTCCTGACGGTATTGCCGGGTTTGGAAGTGCCAACGGTGCACAAACGCCTGACAAGCAACGCAGGATTTGTCTGGTTGAAACGCGAACTGACACCGGCCACAGAAAATGCAATTCTCGCGTTAGGCATACCCGGTATTGGATTCAGAACGGAGACACGGCGCTTCTATCCGAAGGGTGAAACAGCATCGCATATTGTTGGACACGTGAATATTGACAATGTCGGGATTGCGGGGCTTGAAAAATACATCGATGACCGCGGTCTTCGCCAGTTGCAGGAGCTTGGACTTGCGAGCAAAAACGATCTTGAGCCGGTTCATCTTTCCATAGATTTACGGGTTCAGCATTTTGTTCGTGATGAACTCGCAAAGGCAATGGAGCGATACAAGGCGATTGCAGCGGGTGCTGTAGTATTGTATGCAACAACCGGTGAAGTGGTCGCAATGGCTTCACTGCCTGATTACGATCCAAATCGCCCGGTTGATGCTTTGAAAAAAGACCGTTTGAACCGGATCTCTGCTGGTCTCTTTGAAATGGGATCAACCTTCAAGACATTCACCACCGCAATGGCACTCGACAGCGGCAAGGTAAACATGCGGGATACATTTGATGCCCGAAAGCCGCTCTACATTGGCGGTCATACGATCAACGATTTTCATGCCAAGAGGCGGGTTCTTTCTGTTCCTGAGGTCTTTATACACTCCTCAAATATCGGCACAGCAAAAATGGTGGATGTTGTGGGCATCAAAGGCCATCGTGAATTCCTGCACCGAATTGGCCTTTTGAGCAGAATGCCGTTTGAATTGCCCGAAGTGGCACATCCGGTTGAGCCGAAAAAGTGGCGCAAGATCAATTCTGTAACAATTTCGTATGGTCACGGTGCGCAAACCACACCGTTGCAAACGGCTGTTGCGGGCGCTGCGTTGGTGAATGGTGGCAAGCTGATTTCCCCAACCTTGTTTCCACGCTCGATCTCGCAAGCCAATCGTGACGCGGTTGCCGTCATTCATCCCAAAACAAGCAAGAACATGCGGGATCTTATGCGCCTGAATGTGGAGCGCGGTTCGGGCAAACGCGCTGAAGTGCCGGGCTTCCGAGTTGGTGGCAAAACTGGAACTGCTGAAAAGGTGGTCAACGGACGTTATTCGTCCAACAAACGTTTCAACGCTTTCTTGTCGGCCTTCCCGATTGATGATCCGCAATACGTGGTTCTGGCATTTGTTGATGAGCCAAAGCCCGAAGAAGGCAAATCCAGTGCTACCGCTGGTCTTAATGCTGCCCCGGTTGTTGGCAATATCATCCGTCGTTCTGCGCCCATATTGGGTGTAATGCCCAATTTTGAGGATGTGAATTTGCCGCAGCTTGTTTCGAACTAGGGTGCGATTTGTAACATTGGCAACGCCAAACTTGTTGGTGGCGGGGCAATTGGGTAATCAGAATTTGTGCATGAGTTGGTGATTCGGACAGGAAGCGCGAAATGAATCTAAAGAGCCTCATTGGATCTCACGTTGATCTGGATGATGCTTTGGCTTCAATCGAAGTTTCAAACCTTGCTTCCAATACGAATGATGTGTCCAGCGGATCTTTGTTTTTTGGTCTTCCGGGCGTCAATGTGGATGGCGCTAAATTTGCCTATGCAGCGGAAAAGGCCGGTGCGGTTGCCTGCGTAGTATCGGGATCTTCTGCGGTTCCGGAAACCGAAATTCCCGCCATTGCAACGGATGATCCAAGAGTTATTCTTGCCCATGCAAGCGCTGCGTTTTATCAGACGCAGCCGAAGACGATTGGAGCGGTCACTGGTACTGCCGGCAAAACTTCCGTAGCCACCTTTCTAAGGCAAATCTGGATGGCAGAGGGGCGTAGTGCTGCGAGCATCGGCACCACCGGTGTTGTGGCGCCTGGCCGCGATGACTATGGCAATCTGACCACACCCGATCCGATTTCGCTGCATCGATTGCTGGCTGAACTTGAAAATGATGGTGTCACACATGCCGCTATGGAAGCGTCCTCTCATGGGCTTGACCAACATCGATTGGATGGTGTCGAACTCAAGGTTGCGGGCTTTACCAATCTTGGGCATGACCACATGGATTATCATCCAACCATTGAGGACTATCTTGCAGCCAAGATGGTGCTATTCAAAGAACGTCTACCCAAAGGTGCGCCTGCAATAATTTTTTCGGATGATGCCTATTCGAATGCTGCAATCGAAGCTGCCAGGGAGGGCGGATGTGGGGTCTGTTCGGTTGGGCGGTTGGGCAATTTTATCGCTTTGAAGAAAGTTGAGCATCAACAACATAATCAGACTATCGAGCTGGAGCATGACGGGAAATTCTACCGTGTAGATTTCCCGTTAGCCGGGGATTTTCAGGTAGCGAATGGATTGGTCGCAGCCGGTATGGCGATTGCCTCAGGTTCCGACCCGGCAAAAGTATTTAGTGCATTGGAGAGCCTTGAAGGTGCTTCAGGCCGGCTGGAGTTGGTTGGTAAAACCACACAGGGATCACCAGCCTATGTGGATTATGCTCATAAGCCGGAAGCCCTTGAGAATGTGCTCGCCTCGGTGCGGCCTTTTACATCTGGTCGTATCGTTCTTGTGTTTGGATGTGGTGGTGATCGGGATCCGTCCAAACGTCCGATCATGGGAGAAATCGCATCGCGTCTTGCAGATGTGGTGATTGTAACAGACGACAATCCACGGACCGAAGACCCGGGCTCAATACGCGCGGAAATCATGCGTGCGTGTCCGGGTGCGATGGAAGTTTCTGACCGGGGAGAGGCCATTCATCAGGCCTGCGCACTCATGCAAGAAGGCGACTGCTTGATTGTAGCAGGAAAGGGGCATGAACCCGGGCAGATTGTGGGCGACACGGTTTTGCCATTCTCCGATCATGATGTTTTGCGAGCGGCTTTGGAAGAGGGTGCTGAATGAGTATGCTTTGGACAATTGACGAGTTCATGTCAGCGGTTGATGGCCGACCGGTTGGTGAAATGCCAGAGGATATCGGGGGAATTTCCATCGATACAAGAACTCTTGAAAAGGGTGATGCCTTTTTTGCGATCAAGGGTGATAACATGGACGGTCATGACTATCTTCCCAATGCAATGCGAGCAGGCGCAGCTTTGGCAGTCGTTGACGAGACCAAGCTTGTTTCACTTGGCAGCCTGAAGTTGCCATTGTTGGTGGTGAGTGATGTGCTTGATGCCATGCGTCGCTTGGGCGAAGTCGCTCGCATGCGGTCAAAAGCACAGATTATTGCAGTGACTGGCAGCGTGGGCAAAACATCAACCAAGGAAATGCTTCGCACGGTCCTTGGTGCCAGCGGAAAGGTGCACGCGTCTGCTGCGTCGTATAACAATCATTGGGGCGTGCCACTGACTTTGGCAAGGATGCCGCGTGATGCTCAATTCGGTGTTTTTGAGATTGGCATGAACAATGGCGGTGAGATCACTCCTTTGGTTGCAATGGTAAGACCCCATATTGCGATCATCACCAATATTGCGGCCGCTCACATCGGTGCTTTTGATACGATTGAGGATATCGCGCGCGCCAAAGCTGAAATTTACTCCGGTGTTGTGCCAGGCGGCTATGCGCTGATCAACCATGATGACCGTCGCTACACCCTGTTGCGTGATCTGGCGCATGAGGCAAAAATCGAACATCTGAATTCCTTTGGCACCAAAAGGGGATCTGAGTTTTGGATCCGAGAGATGAAGCCTTCCTCGGAAGGAACCAAAATGTCCGTCCGAATCAAGGGTGAAACGGATGTCGACTATGAAGTCAGCCTTCCGGGCGAGCATATGGCAATGAACAGTGCAGCAGTTTTGGGAACTGCGGTGCTTGCGGGTGCAGACCTTGAAAAAACAAAGGAAGCATTCAGCAGGCTTACTCCAACCGAAGGGCGTGGTGCACGCTATGTGTTGGGTGGTTCGGGTGCGATGGGCATTACTATTATTGATGAAAGTTACAATGCCAATCCAGCCTCAATGGAAGCAGGTCTGAAGCTTCTTGCGAATTTTGAAGGTGTCAAAACGAAACGACGCATCGCCGTTCTTGGGGACATGCTTGAATTGGGCCGGCAATCAAAGAAACTGCACGAAGCTCTGGCTGCGCCGATTTCAGCTGCGGGTGTCGATCTTGTCTTTCTGGTAGGTCCGGAAATGGAACATCTATGCAAAATCCTGCCCAAGGACAAACTGGGCGGATATTTCAAGGACGCGAATTCATTGATTCCAAGGTTGAAGGAAACCATGAAGGGTGGGGATGTGTTGATGCTGAAAGCATCCAAGGGAATTGGGTTTGCTAAAGTGGTTGAGGAACTGCTGAACGGTTAAGCGCTTGCTCTGGTGTAAGGCGATGAAACAGTGAGCAAAAATGCGAATGGGACGCGAACGCAGACATAGGGTCTGAAAGGGGAACGAATTGTTTTTTTATCTTTATCAGGAATTGTCGAGTGACATTTCTGTCTTTAATTTGTTCAGATACATCACGTTCAGAACGGGTGCGGCACTGATCACATCTGCACTGGTTGTGTTCCTGCTTGGCCCCCGGATTATTGCCTCTTTGAGAATTCGGCAAGGTAAGGGTCAGCCTATTCGAGCAGACGGGCCTGAGACGCATTTCAAAAAAGCTGGAACCCCAACCATGGGCGGATTGATGATCCTTTGTGGCGTCATTATCAGTTCGCTCCTTTGGGCCAATCTCAGCAGTGTTTATGTTTGGGTGGTCTTGATGGTGACCATTGGTTTTGGTGCCATCGGATTTTATGATGACTATCTCAAAGTTTCCGCTGCAAGCCATAAAGGGTTTTCAGGCAAGATGCGGCTTACTCTGGAGTTTCTCATCGCCGGTATCGCCTGTTTCGCCATCATGGCAAATGGTACGGATGATTTCGCGTCATCACTGACATTCCCGTTTTTCAAGGATCTGATTTTGAACCTTGGCTGGTTTTTCATTCCCTTCGGCGCTTTTGTAATTGTGGCGGCTGGCAATGCAGTAAACTTGACGGATGGTCTGGATGGTCTTGCGATTGTTCCGGTGATGATTGCTGCTGCCTCTTTCGGCATGATTGCCTATCTGTCCGGTAACGCGATTTTTTCAGACTATCTGCAAATTCACTTTGTACCTGGGACCGGTGAAGTCGCAGTTCTTTGCGGAGCGATCATTGGTGCTGGACTTGGATTTCTATGGTTCAATGCTCCGCCTGCGGCGATTTTCATGGGGGATACCGGATCGCTCGCTTTGGGCGGCATGATCGGAGCGACAGCGGTTGCTACCAAACACGAGATTGTTTTGGTGATCATTGGCGGCCTGTTTGTCATGGAGGCGCTATCGGTCATTATTCAGGTTGCCTCGTTCAAGCTCACCGGAAAGCGCGTATTCCGTATGGCACCAATCCACCACCACTTTGAAAAAAAGGGCTGGACAGAAAGCCAGGTGGTGATCCGCTTCTGGATTATTTCTGTGATGCTTGCACTCATTGGTCTGGCAACGCTGAAACTTAGATAGGCTTGCGCAATGATCCCGGTCACCACCCAACGCGGAAAGAAACTCGCCCTGTTTGGTCTGGGGGGATCGGGCTTGGTGACCGCACAAGCATTAGTGGCAGGTGGGGCTGAGGTAATTGCGTTTGATGATAATCCGCAAAAGGTCAAGGAAGCCGAAGAACTTGGTATCCCGACAGGCGATTTGAGAAGTTATGATTTCTCGACTTGCGATGCGTTGGTACTGGCGCCAGGCGTGCCGCTGACCCATCCAAAACCGCATTGGACTGTCGAACTGGCACATAACCACAATGTCCCGGTGATTGGGGATGTGGAACTGTTTGCTGGTGAACGACGGGCCCAGGCGCCAAACTCACAGTTTATCGCGATCACCGGCACGAATGGAAAATCAACAACAACCGCGCTGATCGCGCATATTCTAAAAAATGCCGGGCGCAATGTGCAGATGGGTGGAAACATCGGCAAAGCGGTCCTTTCGCTTGATCCATTATCTGATGACGCGGTTTATGTGGTGGAATGTTCTTCTTACCAGATTGATCTCGCGTCCAAGCTTGATCCCACAATCGGTATCTTGCTTAATCTGGCACCGGATCATCTTGATCGTCATGGCACTATGGATGGCTATGCCGAAATCAAGTCCCGTCTGGTGAGTAAGAGTGCGCGTGCGATTGTTGGTGTTGATGACGTATATAGCCGAGAGATCGCAGACAGAATTGATGGCGCGGTTTCAATCTCCGTCGTGCAGGCTCTCGAATTTGGTGTTTACGCATCGGGCACACAAGTCTCTCACGCAGAACCAAACGGTATTTCAGATGTGGCAAGCCTTGAAAATGCTGAAACGCTTCGCGGTAAGCACAATGCGCAGAACGCATCCGCTGCATGGGCGGCATGTCATATCGCAGGATTAAGCGATCAGGATATTCAAAAGGGTCTGAACACATTTCCCGGTCTTGCGCACCGGATGGAAATTATCGGCCATATTGGTGATATAGTTTTCGTCAATGATTCGAAGGCAACGAATGCGGATGCGGCGGCGATGGCTCTTTCGAGTTTTGAGAAGATTCACTGGATTGCTGGCGGACTTCCCAAAGATGGGGGGATAGAGGCCTTGCGCCCATTGTTTGGCCGCGTCGCGAAAGCTTATCTGATTGGCGAAGCAGCACCTGAATTTGCAGCGTCTCTCGGAACAGAAGTGCCATTTGTAATCGCGGAGACACTGGACAAAGCAGTTTATCAGGCAAACGCCGATGCAAGCAGGGATAATGGCGAGGCAGTCTTATTGTCGCCTGCCTGTGCGAGCTTTGACCAATACGCGAATTTTGAGCTTCGTGGCGAAGCATTTCGTGAAGAAGTAACAAAACTAGACGGGTTCAAACCATACGGGGACAATGGGTGATGGTTAGCAGAGCGGACAGGAGTTTTCTGGCGGAGTGGTGGCGAACTATCGACAAGCCGTTGTTGAGCGCATTTCTGTTTTTGATGTTTTGCGGGTTGATGTTGTCTTTCTCAGCCAGCCCTGCTGTTGCGGAACGCATCAATGTTGGCGAATTTCATTTTGTCAAAAGGCATATGTTTTTTCTGATCCCCGCTGTAGTTCTCCTGATCGGCGCATCCATGCTTGATGCGGTTCAGGTAAGGCGAGCGGCTTTTTTGCTGTTTCTGGTTTCAATTGTTCTGTTGCTGGTTACGCTTTTTGCGGGCTTTGAAACCAAGGGGTCGCGGCGATGGATATCTCTTGCCGGGTTCACCCTCCAGCCTTCAGAGTTTGTGAAACCTGCCTTTGTGATCATTACAGCCTGGCTTTTTGCAGAGAATTCGCGCAGGCCGGACATACCGGGCAATCTCTTTTCCATAATACTGTTTGCGATCGTCGGCGCTTTGCTTATGGCGCAGCCCGACTTCGGGCAGACGATGCTGATCGCTGTTGCCTGGGGCGCGCTCTTCTTCATGGCGGGCATGCCTTGGTTATGGATTGCTGCTTTGGGTATTGTTGCGATTGGCGGTATGCTGGCAGCCTATATGTTCTTTCCCCATGTCGCCGGGCGTATCAACCGGTTCCTGACTGGAGAGGGCGACAATTTTCAGGTCAATACAGGCATGGAAGCAATCATCAATGGAGGGCTTCTTGGGCAGGGCCCCGGCGAAGGTACGGTCAAAAAAATTCTGCCGGATGCGCATACCGATTTTGTGTTTGCAGTTGCCGCCGAAGAGTTCGGAATTATCGCCTGCATGCTCTTGGTGGGCATATTCGGGTTTATCATCATTCGGACGCTGACCCGTGCCATGCATGAGCAGGACGGGTATATTCGCATGGCCAGCGCAGGCCTTGTTTTGTCGTTTGGTTTTCAGACCTTCATCAATATTGGTGTGAACCTAAAGTTGCTGCCGGCGAAAGGCATGACGCTTCCGTTCATCTCCTACGGTGGATCCTCCATGCTTGCAATGTCGCTCGGTATGGGTTTCCTGTTGGCATTGACCCGGGTGCGGGCGGCAAGTCACCAGAAGAGCTCAATCGGATTTGTTGCCCGGGTTCCGAGACCCGCAGAGTAGAGGATCGTCCACGTGTCGAAGGGTAATGTATTGTTGTGTGCTGGTGGCACGGGTGGCCATCTTTTTCCAGCGGAAGCTGTCGCTCATGAAATGATCACACGAGGCTATACGGTTCACCTTGCTGCAGATGATCGCGTGCGAAAATTTGCGGATCGTTTTCCTGCCGAGAAAATTCACGAAATCAAGTCCGCTACATTGGGGTCCAAAAACCCGATTGCCTTGATAAAAACCTTTGCAGCGCTTTTCAAAGGGTATCGGCAAAGTCAGGCCATGTTACAGGAAATCAGGCCTGTGGTTGCTGCTGGGTTCGGAGGATATCCGACTGTACCCCCAATATTCGCTGCATCGCGTACCGGTGTTCCCACTTTGGTCCATGAGGCAAATGCGGTTTTGGGTCGTGCTAATCGGATGTTAGGTAATTATGTCAACAAGGTTGCAATCGGTTTTGGCGAAGCGGCAAATGTTGGCGGCAAGATCACGGTGACTGGCAATCCGGTGCGACCGGATATCATCACAGCATCCGGGAAATCTTATCCCGAAAGAAACGCCGAGGAGCCATTCAACCTGTTGGTTTTTGGTGGCAGTCAGGGTGCTGCATTTTTCTCAGAATGCCTGCCGGAAGCCTGCAAGCTGTTGGACAGGGAAACTGCTTCGCGGTTGCGCATTGTGCAGCAAGCAAGACCCGAAGACAAAGATGCAGTGATTGCTACTTACAAGGAGTTGGGTATCGAATCCGAAGTGGATACTTTCTTCTCAAATATGCATGAGCATCTCGCTGATGCGCATTTGGTTGTGTCTCGGGCAGGAGCATCTACGGTAAGTGAATTGGCGGTGATGGGTAGGCCCTCCATTCTTGTTCCGTACCCGCATGCATTGGATCATGATCAGGCGAATAACGCTGCGGCAGTTTCAGCTGAAGGCGGTGCAACGCTTTACCAGCAAGCCGTGCTTACTCCGCAAATCATGGCAGATGAACTGACCAGTGCTGTTTCTGATCCAAAAAAGCTTGCGCTTGCTGCGAAAAACGCCAAAAAGACTGGGAAACCCGATGCTGCCAGGGTTTTGGCAGATATGTTGGAAGAACTTGCGTCTAGCAAATAGATTCAATTGGAAGTGTTAAGCTTATGAAAATGCCTGAGAAAATCGGACTGGTTCACTTTGTCGGGATCGGTGGTATCGGTATGAGCGGCATTGCAGAAGTACTGCATAATCTTGGGTATGATGTTCAGGGCTCTGACATGAATGAGAGTGCCAATGTCGAACGTCTGCGCAAAAAGGGCATAACGGTTCATATCGGGCACAAGGCCGAAAACCTCAAAGATGTAGAGGTTGTCGTTGCGTCTAGTGCGATTAAACAGGACAATCCCGAACGGGTTGAAGCGCGTCGTTTGAACCTGCCAACCGTGCGTCGTGCCGAGATGCTCGCGGAGCTGATGCGTTTTCGTAAATCGATCGCGATTGGCGGGACGCATGGCAAAACAACCACGACCACGATGGTGAGTACTTTGCTGGTGGCAGGCGGGCTTGATCCAACCGTCATAAATGGTGGCATCATCAATGATTTTGGCACCAATGCCAGAATGGGCGACGGCGAATGGATGGTGGTGGAAGCCGACGAATCTGACGGTACGTTTCTGAAATTGCCGGCGGACGTTGCTGTCGTGACGAATATCGATCCGGAGCATCTGGATCACTACGGGGATTATGAAGCAGTGAAACGCGCCTTTACCCAGTTTGTGGAGAATGTGCCCTTCTATGGATTTGGTGTGATGTGTTTGGATCATCCGGAGGTTCAGGCGCAGGTCGCCAAAATTACAGACCGTCGTGTCGTGACCTATGGTCAGAACCCACAGGCACAGGTGCGGTTTTGTGATGTTAAAACTGAAGGTTCGATTTCGCATTTTGCGGTTGAAAAGCGGGATCGAAAAACCGGTGAGATTGAACGCATAGAAGGAATTTCTTTGCCGATGCCGGGCCTCTATAACGTTTCCAATGCAACTGCGGCCATTGCAATCGCTCTGGAACTGGGTGTCAGTCATGATGATATTCGAAAGGGCATCAGTTCTTTCGGGGGCGTACGCCGCCGCTTTACTCACACAGGTTCGTGGAATGGTGTCGAAATATATGACGATTATGCGCATCACCCGGTTGAAATAAGTTCGGTTCTTTCCGCTGCACGGCAAGCGAGCTCTGGCAAAGTGATCGCGGTTAAACAGCCACACCGATATACGAGACTTGAAAGCCTGTTTGGCGATTTCTGCGCTTGTTTCAATGACGCAGATCATGTCCTGGTAGCACCGGTTTATGAGGCTGGCGAAAAGCCGATTGAGGGTTGCAATTCCGAAACCCTTGCAGAAGGTTTGCGTTCTGGTGGTCATCGCAGTGCTGTCGCGATTGATGGCCCTGAAGTTATTCCGGATATGATCAAGGACCTGGCCGAGCCGGGTGACTATGTGATTTTCCTGGGCGCGGGCAGCGTTAGTCAATGGGCATATGCATTGCCAGACCAATTGGCGGAAAAGTAGACCATGTCAGGTGCTGAACTTCTCAAGAAACTTGAGAGCAATTTATCTGATGTGCGCGGGCGGTTGCTAGCCGATGAGCCCATGTCAAAATACACCTGGTTTCAGGTTGGCGGCCCGGCAGATATTCTGTTTCAACCGGCCGATGAAGAGGATTTGGCGTTGTTTTTGAATCATTTGCCGGAAGAAATTCCGGTGATGGTTGTAGGCGTTGGTTCCAATCTTTTGGTGCGCGATGGTGGCATTGATGGCGTGGTCATTCGACTTTCCGCCAAAGGGTTTGGCCATGTGGCGCAAGTTTCAGATACAAGGCTTGAGAGCGGTACTGCGGTTCCTGACAAACGGCTGGCAGCAAAAGCACTAGAGGCTGGCATTGGCGGTTTTGAATTCTATCACGGGATCCCCGGTGGCATTGGCGGCGCACTTCGTATGAATGCAGGTGCCAATGGCACCGAAACAACAAACCGTGTTGTAGAAGTGCATGCGGTTGATCGTCAAGGTAACAAGCATGTGCTGACCCATGAGGATATGGGTTACACGTATCGACACAGTGCAGCATCCGAAGACTTGATCTTTACTCGTGCGATTTTTGAGGGGGCAGTACAGGACAAGGAAATCATCCAGCAAGGTATGGATGAGGTTCAACATCACCGAGAGACCGTGCAGCCGGTCAAAGAAAAAACCGGTGGCTCGACCTTCAAAAATCCTGATGGCCATAGTGCCTGGAAATTGGTAGATGCTGCCGGTATGCGCGGATTTAAAGTAGGTGGTGCGCAGATGAGCGAGATGCATTGCAATTTCATGATCAATACCGGAAATGCTAGCGCGGCGGATATTGAGACTCTTGGCGAAACAGTTCGAGAAAAAGTCTTGGAAAATTTTGCGATTCAGCTAGAGTGGGAAATCAAGCGAATAGGGCGATTTGATTTGCCTTAGTCGTTTTCGCTGAATGATGCGGCAACTTCATCCAGTGAATGACGGGTAGAAGTGAGTAGGCGAGAAGCCGGAAAAACCGGACCGCTTTTAATAACAAGTTAACAGGCAGGGAAAGAGGCAAAGCTGGTTTCGGCCATCATTGCACTCTCGATTAGTGATTCTGAGTTTGCGTTTGGGGAAATGCGGGGAAGAGGATGACAAGAAAACACGTCGCTGTACTGATGGGCGGGTGGTCGTCTGAGCGGGAAGTTTCGCTATCATCCGGCAAGGCCTGCGCGGAAGGGCTCCGTAATGCCGGTTACAAGGTCACCGAAGTTGATGTGGACCGCAAAGTCTCTTCAGTTTTGCGCCATCTGAATCCCGACGTTGCATTTAATGCACTGCATGGTCCCTATGGGGAGGACGGTCTCATCCAGGGCGTGCTTGAATATCTTCACATTCCATACACGCATTCCGGCGTGTTGTCGTCTGCACTCGCCATGGACAAGATCAAAGCCAAGAAGATGGCCAAGACGGTTGGTATTCCCTTGGCTGAATCGGTGATTGTTACGCGCGAACAGGCAGCGCGCGAACATCCAATGAAGCCGCCTTATGTCATCAAACCTGTCGCGGAAGGCTCCTCTTACGGAGTTATTATCGTTCGGGAGGATGCATTACATCCGCCGCAGGAACTCATGCGTGAGGACTGGCCTTACAGCGAGTATCTGATGGCAGAGCGATTCGTTTCCGGGCGTGAATTGACCTGCTCTGTGATGGGTGATGTTGCCCTAGGGGTAACCGAAATCCAGACAGGTGGCGAAAAATTCTATGATTATGATGCAAAATACCTGCCTGGCGGGTCGAAACACATCATTCCGGCAGAAATTAAACCAAATATTTACCAAAAAATCATGACACTCGCGCTCAAGGCCCATGAGGTCATGGGGTGTCGCGGTGTTACACGCTCCGACTTTCGCCTCGATGACGGGCTAATGGGGACGGGTGAGCTTGTTTGGTTGGAAATCAATACCCAGCCGGGGATGACGCCCACGTCGCTCTTGCCGGAACAGGCTGAATACGCAGGCCATGACTGGGAAGAATTGTTGAGTTGGATTGTGGAGGACGCCTCTTGCAACCGTTGAATGCAGATACTGGAGAAATCCGGACTGTAGCGCATGCCATTGATTTGGCAGGCGATGAACACGTATTGGCTGGAATGCCTGTGCGGGTTTTGCCGCGCCCGGTAAGACGGCTCATTCGGACAATCAATGGTTTGAGCTTTGTTGATTTGCTACGCAGCCGTGCTGCCTTGAAAGCAGGGATTGCGGTAATTGCATTGGGTGTAGGGTCCTTTTTTATGCAGGAAGACCGCATCGGTGGAATGGCGCTTGCTTCTGCGTCTTCCAATGCCGGGTTTTCGGTTTCCAAATTGGTGGTGAATGGTGCGTCACAGCTTGATGTGCAGAAAATTGAGAAGCAACTTGCCGGCCATCTTGGCAAGTCCATGTTCAATATCGATGTGGATCAGGCCCGTGAAAGCGTTGCTGAAATAAACTGGATCAAATCAGTTACGATCAAGAAAGCGTATCCGGATACGCTTGTGATTGATATGGTTGAGCGTGAACCGGTTGCGCTTTGGAAATCAGGCCAAACGATTTATCTCATCTCGCCTGAAGGACTCGTGATTGATCGGGCAAAGGCGCGCCATATGCATTTGCCGCAGGTTGTGGGCGAGGGGGCAAACAGCGTTGCTTCCGAATTCCTTGCAGTTATGTCCCGTTTCCCTGAATTGGTTTCGCGATCAGAAGCGTATGTCCGGGTTGCCGAACGGCGCTGGAACATTGTTCTCGATGATGGGCCAAGCATTTTGCTGCCGGCTGACAATTGGCAGGACGCCCTAGTTGAACTTGATCGAATGAACGCGAAAAATCAGATTTTGGATCGTGAGATCGTTCACATCGACATGCGCCTTCCTGATCGACTGGTGCTTAAACTCCCCGAAGAGGATGCGGAGATCCGTAGAACGCGGATTGAGAAAGCAATCAAGAGGAGCTGGCACAAGACATGAGTTTTCTGCGTCAAGATGGTCTTCTGCCCCGCATGCAGCCGCTCTCTGAAAAGCGGCCTTCAGTCGTCAGTGTGCTGGACATTGGTACGTCCAAAATCTGCTGCCTGATCGCGAAGCTAACACCGCGGACCGCTTCGGAAGCCGTTCTCGGTCGCA
>JAAUYH010022775.1_pt1 | contig 49915 bp, 38 predicted proteins | sample 7278061 | NCBI WGS metagenome assembly JAAUYH01 (sample SAMN14350203, study PRJNA611818) | marine sediment metagenome | isolation source: surface marine sediment (0.6m) | place: French Polynesia: Moorea | collected 2018-08
CCATGACGCTGGCCGGGATCCTCGACCGTCTAGGGGTGCTGCATCTGGCGTTCCTCACGCTCGTGGCCGGAGTCCCAGTTGCCCTGGTGCTGATCGCGGGAGCCCACTTCCTCGACGCCGAGTTCCGCACTCCGATCCGGGCCGGGCTGCTCGTCGCCGGGGCCGCCGGTCTGGGGCTCATCGGCCTGTGGAGCGCACAGATCGAGCCGACCCGCCTGAAGGTCGATGAGCACGGCCTGGGTGTGTCCGGCGTCGACCAGCCGATCGTGATAGGCGTTCTGGCCGACCTTCACATCGACCGGGTGGGCGAATACGAACGGGACGCAGTCGCCGAGGTTCTGGCCGCCGAGCCCGATCTCGTCGTCATGCCGGGCGACCTGATCGACGTCGATGCCGATGAACTGGACCGTGTGACCCCGGAGGTGATCGGCCTGCTGCGCCGCCTGACCGCGGCCGTCGATCTGGTGGTGATTACACCGGGCCACACCGACGATTTCGAGGCGCTGGAGACGATTGCCGAGTCAAGCGGTGCCGTATTGCTGTCCGACCAGGTGCTCGACACCCGCGTCGCCAGTCAGCCGGTCAGCATCGCCGGGCTCACCCACCCCTTCACGATCCCCGAGGACGACGCTCCGGGGCGGGAGCTGACCGCGCTGGCCCAACTCGCGGGCCAGTACGACGAGGACGAGCTGGTGGTCGTCGTGAGCCACAGCCCGGATCCGGTTCTCGAATTCGATGAGCAACTACCCGTCGACCTCCTCATCGCCGGTCACACCCACGGCGGACAGGTGCAGCTACCCGGAATCGGTCCCCTGTTCACAGGCAGCGAGGTTCCCCGGGTCGTGGCCGCCGGCGGGTTGCATCTCGTGAACACCCACCCGGTCTATGTCTCGACCGGCGTCGGCATGTTGAGGGGCCAGGCTCCTCAGGTTCGATTTCGCAGCCGGCCGTCGGTGGGTGTGCTCACGCTCGTGCCCAGCTGAACCTCAGCCCGAGACGTCGACCACGATCCGACCGCGCACCTTGCCGGCGAGAATGTCCGCCGCGGCCGCCGGGACGTCGTCGAGACCGATCTCGGTGATCATGGAGTCGAGCAGACCGCGGTCGAGATCCGAGGCAAGACGGCTCCACGCTTCGGTGCGACGCTCGGCCGATGCGTAGACCGAATCGATACCGACCAACGTCAGTCCCCGAAGGATGAAAGGGGCCACCGAGCCCGGCAGGTCCATACCCTGGGCCAGCCCGCACGCCGCGACCGCGCCCCCGGGCTGGGTGGCGGCGAGCATGTTGGCGAGGGTATGGCTACCGGCGACGTCGATGCCCCCCGCCCACCGGGTGGAAGCGAGCGGCCGGGCGCTCGGAGCGGACAACTCGCTGCGGTCGAGCAGTTGCGAGGCGCCGAGATCTCGTAGGTAGTCGCCCTCGGTGTCTATCCGGCCCGAAGAGGCGATCACCTCGTACCCCAGCTTCGCGAGGACGGCGACGGCGACGCTGCCGACCCCACCGGCCGCGCCCGAGACGACGACCGGGCCGTCATCGGGTCCGATGCCGTGGTCTTCGAGGGCGAGCACGCACAGCATCGCCGTATAGCCCGCCGTGCCGACAGCAGCGGCGTAGTAGGTGGAGAACTCGTCTTGCAGTGGGGTCAGCCACTCTCCGGGCACGCGCGCCCGCTCGGCCAGGCCACCCCAGTGCTTCTCGCCGACCCCCCAGCCGTTGAGCACCACGCGGTCACCAACCTTCACCCCTTCGCTGTCCGACGACAGCACCGTCCCGGCGAAGTCGACGCCGGGAACCATCGGGTAGGACTGCACGACCGGTGCCGCCCCGGTTATGGCGAGGCCGTCCTTGTAGTTGATCGTCGAGTACTCGACCGCCACCGTCACATCACCCTCGGGCAGCCGCTCATCGGGAACGTCATCGATCGTCAGGGACGGCGGTCCGTCATCGGCCTTGTCGAGCAGCAGTGCGCGCATCATTCCTCCCGGGGCACAGGCACCCTATTCGGGTCGAGCGGAAACGTCGGCCTCGGACGCCCCTCGAGGCGGTGGTCCCGGTGGCGGGGGCGCCAGCACGTCGGCGCGGCGCGATCCGCGGAGAACCGACACGTTCGACATGGCGATGAATCCCAGGATCAACGGCCCGAACAACAGCCGGAACTCGTAGAAGAGCCAAATACCGGCGGCGGCAGCAACGACGATCGACACGACCGCCGCTCGCCGGCGCCGAACCATCGGATCGCCAGGAAGGAGATCGGTCATTATGTGTCCGCCATCGAGCGGCACGATGGGAAGCAGGTTGAAGGCACTCCAGCCGAAGGTCGTGAACAGAGCGATGTCGAAGGCGTAGTCGACGAATACCGTTTCCTCGATCAGATCGGCTCGGCGGACCACGAGGACCACAATCCCGGCCAGGACGCCGGCGGCCGGCCCCGCCACGCTGATGAATATGGACCGCAGGCGACCGGGGGTCGACGCCAACCGGTAGCGGGTCAGCCCGGCCATGCCCACGAGGCTGATCGACGGCACTCCGACCGCTCCCTGTGACCGGGCGGCCAGGGCATGGCCGAGCTCGTGTATGAGCACGGCCACCACGGCGATGACCACGAACGCCACCGTGCGGTCCAACTGCGGGGTACTGGACGACGAATAGCCGAGCAGACCCACGACGAGAAGAAACGACCACTCGATTCGGACCGGAAAGCCCAGCAGACGGAACGCCATGCCGTTACCCATTGCCGGAAGTCTACGGTTCGGGACTCAACCGAGATCGAGGGCGGCCCGCTCGTCGGCCGTAAGGCACGTGGCGATCTGACGGTTGACCCGGGCCAGCTCGTCGGGATCGCCCGAGAGGTCGGCTTCGATCGTCGTGCGTACGAACTCCTGATCCGCGTACAGATCGTCGATACAACCGACGGTCGGCGGCGACAGGATCCCGCCGATCTGTTCGCTCAGGGCCCGGCCCACCGACACGCACTCGGCGAACAGGTCGAGGTATCGATCCTGTGCCTCGGTCGGGGCGACCAAGAAGTCGAAGGGCTCCTCGGCGAAGAGGGCGGCCCAGAACGGTCGATAGGAGTCGTCGGTACGCAGCCGAGACGACACGCAGGCCGCCTCGGTCGGCGGAAGTGGTTCCCCACCGGCCGACAACAAGCCGGACGCGAAGTCGTCGACCGCAGCGGGCGCCGCACACTCGGTGACGGCGGTGATCACGGCATCGAGACGGTCCTGGCCCGAGTCGATTCCGGCCGTCACGGCCGCGTCGGCACACTCCTGCTCATCGAGGGTGAGCACGAGACCCGAGGCTGCCAGCTCCACGTACGCCTCTTCGTTGTCGGTGCCGTCGAGCACAACGAACGTGGTCGTCGTCGAATCGCCGGGGTCGACCGAGGTCGTCGAAGTCGAGTCGCCGGTCGCGACGTCGCCGTCGTCGCCGGAAGTCGTGGTCGACGGCGGTCCGGTGGTCGTGGTGCTCTCGGTCGTGCTCGGCTGTCCCGGCGCCGGCTCGACATCGCTGACACCGCGCCCGCAGGCGACGACCGAACCGACCAACGCGAGGAGCAGGAACCAGCGTTTCATGGGCCCCCAAGACTACGGCTGTGGCGGCTGTCGTCCGCCGCGCCCACCCGACTAGAGCAACCGGCGCTCGACGAGCAGGTTCCTCAGCTGCTCGGGGCTGACGAAGAGGATGGCATCGAAGCCCAGACTGAGCGCGCCGGCGACGTTGGCCGGCGAGTCGTCGACGAAAACGGCGTGCTCCGGCTCGAAGCCGTGACGCTCGCACAGGATGTCGAAGATCCTCGGATCGGGTTTGGTGACCCCCTCGCGGCCCGAGATGACGAGCCCGTCGAACCTCTCGAGGAACTCGAACTCCGGCTCGACCATCGCGAAGGTGTCCGCTCCCCAGTTGCTGAGGGCGAACATGGTCACCCCGGCCGCCGCCAGCTCGTCGACTATGGCTACGGTGCCGTCGATAGTGCCGCCGAGCGTCTCCCGCCACCGCTCGGCGAAGATCATGACCAGGTCGTGATGATCAGGATGGGCTGCAGCCACCTCTGCGGTCATCTCGGCCAGCGGCGTTCCCTCGTCGAGCCGACGGTTCGCTTCGAGCGTCATCACGTTGTCGAGGAACCACTCCAGTTCCTCTGGGTCGGCGATGAGTTGGGAGTACAGCAGGGCCCGGTCCCAGCGGATCAGCACGTTGCCCAGGTCGAAGACGACGATCGGCCCGCTACGGCTCACTGCAACCCTTCGGCGAGCCGGATCCGCCCCGATCCTGCTGTCGCTCGACCGATCAGTGCCGCTCGGTGGCCGCTGGCAACGAGCTCGGCCACCGCCCGTTCGGCGTCGGCCTCCTCGGCCACACCGAAGAGCAACCCTCCGGACGTCTGGGCATCGGCGAGCAGTGTCACGGTGAGGTCGTCGACCGAGCCCACGTCGAGGCGATCCCGGATCCAGGCCAGGTTGCGCCCGGTTCCGCCCGGGACCGCGCCGGCCTCGGCCAGCTCCCGGGCCCCGTCGATCACGGGAACGGCGTCGACGTCGAGGTCGACGTCGACGCCGGACTCGTCCACCATCCGACCCAGGTGCCCGAGCAGTCCGAACCCGGTCACGTCGGTAGCACCCGAAGCCCCCCACTTCGTTGCGACCGTGGCCGCGCCGGCGTTGAGGCGGGTCATGGAGTCGACGGCGGCCTCGACGACGGCCGGGCCGGCCAGGTCCCGCTTGATCGCCGTCGTTATGACTCCGATGCCGATCGGCTTGGTCAACACCAGATGATCGCCCGGCCTCAGGCCGGAATTTCGCAGGATGCGATCGGGGTGCACCTCACCTATCACGGCCATGCCGTACTTGGGCTCGGGATCGTCGATCGTGTGACCCCCGCCGACCACGAAGCCTGCCTCGGCGGCTATGTCCTGACCCCCGGCCAGTACCTCCGAAAGGAGCTCTCCCGAGAGTGCCTCGGTATTCCACGCCACGAGGTTGAGAGCAATGAGCGGCCGGCCCCCCATGGCGAAGACGTCGGAGACGGCGTTGGCGGCAGCTACCCGGCCCCAGGTGCGCGCATCGTCGACCACCGGCGTGATGAAGTCGGCGGTGGCGATGATCGCCCTTTCGTCATCGAGGCGCCAGACGGCCGCGTCGTCTCCGGTGTCGGAGCCGACGAGTAGGTCCGGATGGGTGGATGGGGTGAGGCGGCCCACGACCTGGGCCAGCTCGCTCGGATCGAGCTTGCAGCCTCAACCGGCTCCGTGGCTGAACGCCGTCAACCGTGGTGTGGACATGTCACCTCCCCCGAGTCTCGGCGGACGCCCAGCCTAGGGCGCGAAGGTCGGAGCGGGCCTAGCCTCGGGCCATGAGACGAGACGGATTCCTGACCAACGACATCGCCCGGGCCGCCGACCAGGCCCGGCACCTCGAGCAGCAGGGGCACGCCGGCGCCTTCACAGCCGAGACGAGCCACGATCCATTCCTGCCGCTCGTGACCGCGGCCGAGGCCACCGACACCATCCAATTGGGTACGAGCATCGCCGTGGCATTCGCCCGCAACCCGATGAGCCTCGCCTATACGGCCCGTGATCTCAACGAGTTCTCCGAGGGACGGCTCATCCTCGGGCTCGGGAGCCAGATCAAGCCGCACATCACGAAACGCTTCTCGATGCCCTGGAGCGCTCCGGCCGCCCGCATGCGCGAGTTCATCGACGCCCTTCATGCCATCTGGGCCTGTTGGGACACGGGCGAGCCGCTGCGAGTGCGGGGAGAGCACTACACGCACCTGTTGATGACGGAGTTCTTCGATCCGGGTCCCGCCGACCACGGCCGACCCGAGGTCCATCTGGCCGCGGTCGGTCCCCACATGTTGCGGGTGGCCGCCGAGATCTGCGACGGATGGATGGCTCACCCCTTCACGACCCCCGAGTTCTTCCGTGAGGTCGCCCACCCCCGGTTCGTCGAGTTGGTCGATACAGCCGGTCGGGACCTCGCCGAGGTCGACGTCTCCCTCTCCGCGTTCGTCGTCACCGGCGCCGACGAATCCGCTCGGGCCGAGGCAGCCCGTGCCATCAAGGGTCAGATCGGGTTCTACGGTTCCACTCCGGCATATGTCGAGGTGCTCGCCCACCACGGTTGGGCCGACGCCCACAGCGAGCTCAATTCCCTGACCAAGCAGGGGCGTTGGGACGAGCTGGCCGACGTGATCGACGACGAGATGCTGGCCACCTTCGCCATCGTGGCCGAGCCCGACGCAGTCGATCCCGCTCTAGAGGAGCGCTACGGCGGCGTGGTCGACCGGATAAGCGTCTATGGCTCGTCGCTCGGCTGACCGACCGGGTCCAGACGCTCCACGAGGGCTTCGACCAGCTCACCGACCCTGTGGGCCCCGATGATGCAGCGATCGGCCGGCTCGTAGTGCACGCCGTCCAACGAGACGACGTCGAGCGTGCCGGTGAGCTCGAGCCACGGCTCGGTCGTGAACCGGGGTTCGGTCTCGGATGCAGCGAAGAACACCGTGGGCGCAGATATGGGGACGGGCCGGTAGTCCGCCGCCGCCCGGCGGATCACCGGACCCAGCTCCCTCTCGGCGTCGGCCATCGCCGGTAGCTCGGCTCGGTCGCGGGCCTGGCGATAGCGGCGCCGGGCCAGGGCGAACTCGGTGCGCTCCCGCAGGCGACCCCACCCCTCCGTGACGGCCCGGGCCACCCCCTCCTCGGCCAGGAGCGACCGGTACTTCTCGATGACCGGCACTTCGGGCTCAGCCATCACTCCGGCCATGAAGGTGTCGACGAGGGCGACGATCTCGACCTCATCGCCGCGTTCGATCAGCAGCCGGGCGAGCTCCCAGGCGAGCAGACCACCGGTCGACCAACCAAGCAACCGGTACGGCCCGGTGGCCACCGCCGAGTCGAGGGCGGCGAGCATGATCGTCGCCTGATCCTCGATCGTCTCGGCGATGGCGCTGCGCGCGTCGGCGCCGGGCAACCGCACGCCCACCACGGGAATCTCGGCGGGGAGCGCACCGACGAGCGGCGCATACCTCAACAGATTGCCGCCCCCGGGCGGAAGCACGACCAGCGGTGCGGCCCGGCCGTCCGAGCGGAGCCACTCGATCAGGCCACTCGGATCCCCGGCCGGAAGCGGCCGCGCCGACAGCTTCGACGAGCCGAGGCGCCGAGCCAATGCCACCGGAGTCGGCGCATCCACCAGCTCGCCGATGCCGACCCTTCGATCGAGGTCCCGTTCCAGGGCCGAGACGAGCACGACGGCCCGAAGCGAGTCACCGCCGATGGAGAAGAAGTCGTCCGAGGGCTCGACGGTCCGTCCGTCGAAGGCTTCTCGGAAGGCGGCGGACACTGTCATCAGCACAGTGTCATCGGGATCGACGGTCGTCGTCGCCCGATCGGGATCGGCGATGACGAGATCTGCGACCGCAGCCCGATCGATCTTGCCGTTCGGGGTTCGGGGCAGCTCGGCCACGGCGTGGTAGCGACTGGGCACGAGTGCCGGCGCCAGACGTTCGGCCAGGACAGGCCGGAGCCCACCGATGTCGGCGGGACCCTCGATGAACGCCACGAGCGCCCCGCCCCTGGCGTCGACGGCAGCGCCGGACACCCCGGGGATGGTCATGAGCGCTTGTTCGACCTCGGCCGGCTCGATCCGAACGCCGCCGACCGAGAGCTGCTCGTCGACGCGGCCGAGGAACTCCAGAGTTCCGTCGCCGCGAACCACCACGAGGTCGCCTGTCCGGTACCCGCGCCCGGCCGGGCCGGCGGCGAAGGGTGAGTCGTCCCCGTCGATGTATCCCGAGACGACCGTCGGCCCCGAGATCACCAGCTCGCCCGCCGTGTCGGCGCCAACAGCACGCCCGGACGGGTCGATCACGCGGAGACTCACTCCGGGTATCGGCCCGCCTATCGGGACGGTGGTCTGACCCGCGATAGCAGCACACCGGTGACCGGTTGCCCACACTGTGGCCTCGGTCGGGCCATATTCGTTGACGAGGCTGACATCTCCGGCGAGGGCCTCATGACGCTCGACCAGCTCGACCGGACAGGCCTCGCCCGCCACTATCACCGTCTCGAGACCGGGCAGGCGGCGCCCGTACCGAGTGAGCATCGCTCCGTACAGGGAGGGCACGCAGAGAGTGTGGGTGGGCCGGTGACGTTCGATGAGCCCGAGCAGAGCGTCTACGTCATGGACCTCGGCCTCGCTGGGAACGATGAGCTCGCCCCCGTCAGCCAGGGCCCAGAACAGGCCGGCGATCGACGAATCGAATCCGGCGCTCGACAAGAGCAGGTAGCGCTCGACGGGCTCGCCGTACCACTGCAGCCGGGCCGCCAGCGATGCCGCCAGGTTGCCGTGGGTGACCGGAACTCCCTTGGGCCGGCCGGTCGAACCCGACGTGAAGATCACATACGCCTCGTCGGTCGTTTGGGTCTCGTGCAGCTTGGTCACAGGAAGGACCGCAGCGTCGGATCGGTCGGCGGCGATGGTGACTACGTCGGCCAGACCGGGGTGGCCACCACCGGAGGTCACGGCCGCCCGCACTCCCGCTGCGGCGACGAGCTCGGCCACCCGCGACGAGGGCTGAGAGACATCGATCGGCACGTAGGAGGCCCCGATCGACCAGGCGGCCACGATGGCAACCGGCAGGTCGACCGAGCGGGGAACAACGACGGCGACCCGGTCGCCGGCCTCGACCCCGACCGCCCGGAGCCGGCCGGCGAGAGCCCGGGCCTCACGATCGAGCTCGGCGTAGGTCAGTGAGCGATCTCCGCTCGTCACCGCCTCGGCGTCGGCGGCCGTCTCGATGGACAGAGCGATTCGCTCCGGGGTGAGCACGGCAGGCCCGAGCGGATCTCCCGTCAGGGTCAGCGCGTCGGGCCGGCGAACGAGCGGTTGGTCGGTCGGGATGTCGACCAGCCTCCGAAGGGCGGCGTCGAAGCGTTCGAGCATCGCCTCGGCCTGGTGGCAGGTCACCACCGTGCCCCGGTACTCACACCCCAGCTCGACCGCCTGGTCGCGGATGTAGGCGAAGAAGGTCAGGTCGGTGACCGCCGTCCCCGAGGCGAGCACGGTGTCGGCGATGGGCTGGCCGGAGAGATGAGCCGGAGCCAGCTGCTCGACGGCGAGCATCAGGCGGGCGGCGGGCACCGGCCGGCCGTCGGCGCGGGCGGCTCCGACGACGGACGCGAAGGGGACGGCTCTGTGTTCGAGCGAGGCGGCCAGTGTCGAGTCGACCCGATCGGCCAACTCTCGGACGGCCTCGTTCTCGTAGGCCTCGACGACGAGGGGTAGCGGGTTCACGAAGTAGCCGACGACATCGGCGAGGTCGGGGTGGTCGCGTACGGAAGCTGTCACGGCGACCTCGAAGCGCTCGTGATCCATGAACGGGCCAATCGACGCGGCCAGAGCCGTGAGAGCCGAGGCGAAGGGGGTCGCACCGGGGGCGATGCGAATCTCGTCGAGGCTCACCGATGCCGGTCGGGTCACATAGCCATCCGGCTCGGGTCGAGGGGGGCGCACCATGAGCTCGCCCAGACGATCGCCGGCCTCGACGGGCCACAGCGACGCCGGGTCGGGACGGCGGCGCCGCTGCCACTCGGCGTGAGCTGCGTACGACGTGGCCGGCTCGGGGGGATCGCCGCCGGCATAGACCGTGGCGATCTGATCCCAGAGGATGTCGAGCGAGCGGGCATCGGTGACGATGTGATGGGCGCGGATCATCACGCCCCGGGTACCCCGTTCGTCGGCGACGGCGGTGCTCAGGTGATGCAGGGAGATCAGGGGGCCGTATACGAGATCGAAGCGTTGGCGGTTGACCTCCTCGGCCAGGGCCGGCAGGGTGGCCGATTCGACGGCGACCGTGCTCGTACGGAAGGCCCGGTCGAGGGGCAGCGGCTGGCGCTCGGCGCCGTAGGAGGTCCGGAGATTGGCGTGCGCGGCCACCACCAGCCGGGCGGCGGCGTCGAGACGGTCGGGGTCGTAGTCGTCGGGCAGCCAGAACAACCGGGCGATGTTGTAGCGGAAGTCATCGGGATCGCTGCGCCAGGCGTAGAGCATGGCCTGCTCCCCCGCCGACATCGGTAGCGGCGCCTCCGGGTCGAGCTCGGCGATCGGATCTCGTCCTCGCTCGGACCCGGGGTCGTGCGTCAGCTCGTCGATCGCCGCGGCCATTTCGGCCACGGTGCGGCGGGTGAAGGCGTACGACTCGGGGATTACCACTCCGAAGGCGTCGCTCAACCGCACGACCATCTCGAGGGCGTGGAGCGACGTTCCCCCGACCTCGAAGAAGTCGGTGTCCGCCGTGACGGCGTCGAGTCCGAGCACGGTTTCCCACACGGAGGCGACGCGCTGCTCGGTCGTCGAGTCCGGGAGTCGACCCGACGCCACAGCGATCGTGCGTCGGAAAGCGGGAGCGGGGAGAGCAGCAGTGTCGACCTTGCCGTTGACGGTCAGGGGAATCTCGTCGACCCGCTCGATGGCTCGGGGCCGGCTGTGCTCGGGCAGATTCGCGGTCAGCGCCGACCGAAGCTCCTCGAGATCGAGCGCCTCGTCGCCCTCGACCCACAACGTGAGTACCTCGGTCGGGCGGGGCTCGTAGCCGACGTCGGCGAGCATCGAGGCGATCGAGGCCAGCTCGGCGTCGTCCATCGGGTCGTCGAGCTCGTCGAGGGCCTCGGCTCGAGTCTTGTGGCCGAGGCGCACATCCCAGCTGTAGGGAACCGCATAGTTGTGGTGGCCCTGCTCGAGCCGGTGAACGTAGATCCCGGCGGCGTTGATGAGACAGTTGGTGGACCGCCCGGTGTCAGTCGGACGTTCCCAAGTTCCCGTCGACTCGAGAGTGTCGTAGATCTCAGCGAGCTCGACGTCGACGTAGCGGTACAGATCGATGAAGGTGACCCGATCGAGCACGGTTCCGTCGGCGAGGAAGTCGACGTCGAGATGTTCGGCCACAGCGTCGGGCGTGCGGTGATACGCCTTCCGGGCATCGAGCACCGCCCCGTCGATGGCGTCGAGGTCGAAGCGATCGGCGCCGAACAGCCCGGGCACGAGCCTGGTCTCGAAAAACTGGCCCCGGCTGAGACCGGTCACGATCGCGCTCACCCCGAGCTGCTCGGCCCGCTGAAGGGCGACCGTGTAGATCGCCTTGTAGCAGCCATTGCACACGTTGGAGAAGCGTTCGAGGCTGTCGCGGAAGATCTCGGCCATGCCGTCGACGGTGACCATCTCGTGATCCACACCCAGGGCCTCGGCCGCCCGCCGACAGTTGGCCTTGGCGCCCTCGGAGATGTAGCCGTTGTCGAGAGTCAGGGCGAGAACGCGGACTCCGAGCTCGACCAACCGGTACAGGGCGTAAGTCGAGTCCTTCCCACCGGAGAGCAAGTGGATCACGTCGTAGTCACCGGTCGCCCGGTCGGCGGCTGCGGCGAGCTCGGCCCGCAGCTGCTCCTCGTCGCGGAACCAGGCCGCAGCCTGCGGGGCGACGAGGTCGTATTCGTGGCATGACGTGCAGACGCCGTCGCCGTCGATGGCGACGCCGGGCACGTCGGAGCCGAGGCCACACCGGACGCAGTGGCTGACCTCACGGTCCGGAGCCGGGCGCCACAACGACGCCACGGCGCGACGCACGCCCGGCTGCTCCGCAGCAACCGCCTCGATCTCGCCGGGCTCGATGCGAACCCCCTGCACCTTGATCTGCTCGTCGAAGCGCCCGTGGTAGATCATGCGGTCGATATCGGCCAGGCGCACCCGATCGCCCGTGTGGTAGGCGACCGTGCCATCGCCGGTCGGCCGGAAGCGCTCGGCGGTCAGCTCGGACCGGTTCAGGTAGCCGCTGCTCAATCCGGGCCGGGCGATCGTCAGCTCGCCAAAGGCCCCGACCGGCACCAGATGACCGTGGGCGTCGAGGATGCGCAGTTGTACACCGGGCGCCGGCCGGCCGATCGGGACCTCGGGACCGGTGTCGGCCTCGGGGTCGTACCGGTGGATCATGCACCCGACCACGGCTTCGGTCGGGCCGTACTCGTTGAATACGGCCACATCGGGTCCGAGCGCCCCCAGCAGGCGGTCGGCCAGATCGGTCGTGAACGCCTCACCACCGACGATCAGAGCGCGCAGTGGGAGGTCGGGACCGGCCATGCGCACGAGCAGCTCCAAGTGGGAGGGTGTCGCCTTCATGATCGTCGCCATTCCGGCATCGGCGATCTGGCGGAGAGCGACGAGCCCACCGGCCGGGTGAACCGTCATCGTTCCGCCGGCGAGCAGCGGCAGGAACAGGGTGGTGATCGTGAGGTCGAACGACAACGACGTGAACAGCGGCATCGTCGGCCGCCCGACATCGGTCAGGTACGAGCCGAAGGCGAAACCCAAGTACTCGGCCAGACCTCGGTGCGTGATCGGCACACCCTTGGGCACCCCCGTCGAGCCCGAGGTGTAGATGATGTAGGCGAGGTCGTCGGGCTGAACGGGGTCGTCTCCGAGCGATGGTCGGGCGACGCCCCGGCCGGCCGGATGCAGAGCCTGCTCGCGGCTCTCGATGACGAGCTCGGCCCCCGAGTCGTGACGCAGGTGATCCCGTCGACCTTCCGGGTATTCGGGATCGATGGGAACGAAGGCCGCCCCGCTGCGGAGGATGCCGTGGATGACGACGACAGCGTCGAGGCCGATGCCCATCTCGACACCGATGCGATCGCCTCGGCCATACCCAGCGTGCCGCAGGGACTCCGCCACCGCCGTGATCTCGGCATCGAGCTCGGAGGCAGTGAGGACCCGCTCGCCCTCGACGATCGCGGCCGAGCCGGCCGGGGCCGCCCGCAGTCGATTGGCGACGAGCACGGGCGCGGGAGCATCGAGGGCTACGCCGGGCCCGGTCTCGACGAGGTCGGCGAGGAGCAGACGCTCGTCGGCCCCGACGATCTCGACGTCGTCGATCTTCGAGTCGGGGTCGGCCAGCATGGCGTCGAGGACCGCTCCGAAGTGCTCGCCGGCGCGACGGCGATGGTCGGCGTCGGCGGTCCGGTGGTTCAGGTCGAGGGCGATCTCTAGATCACCGGCGCCCGTGTAGTCGAGGGCCTGGATCCGAAGCCGGTGATGCGCATCGATGTGGCCGGGGTGGAACCAGCGTGTCGTCGCTGCGATGGGTCCGAACGGCCCGAACGTCGCAGCGTGCACGTTGAGAACGACATCGAAGGCCTGGCGGGGACTGGTACCGGGCCGGGCATGGCGGAGCATCGAGAACACGGCCTCGGCCGCGCGGGTCTGAACCGTGGCGAACGTGTCGTCCTCGTCGAACTCGATCACGACCGGGAAGAGCTCGACGAGCGGGCCGATCACCTGCTTGGCCAGCCGGGTCGACCGGTGATGCACCGGTAGCCCCACGGTGACTCGGTCACCGCCCCCGACCCGACGCAGGTACACGCCGAGGGCGGCGAGCAGTGCCGCCGTCAGGGAAAGATCGGGGCTGAGTAGCCGGAATCGGTCGGCGAGGAGCCGGTCGAGCCGCTCCGACCGATCGTCCATGGATACCAGGACCCGCTCGGCCCGGGTATCGGAGCCGGTGTCGGGGCGGTACAGAGGAGTGGGCTCGGGAGCGGCGTCGAGCTCGGCCCAGTGCGCTCGGGCCGCCTGGGTCCGATCCGAGGACTGGTCGGCTTCGACCTCGTCGGCCAGCTCACCGTAGGTGGGGCCTGGCGCCCAGTCGTCGTGGTAGGCGGCGGCGACGGACTGGAAGATCAGAGCGGAGCTGGCCGCATCGGTGGCGATGTGGTGGACGTTCATCCACCACGACCACTCACCGGTCTCGTCGACGAGCAGGACCGAGTCGTAAACGCACTCGGACACGTCGAGCGGGCGGGCGATGCGCTCTCGCATCCACGATTCGAGATCGTCTCGCTCGATCGACGCCACCTCGGTTGCCCTCGGCGGCAGCTCCTCGATTCGGGGGTGGGGCACCCCTTCGACCTCGCGAACGGTCGTACGGAGGGCGTCGCTGGCGGCCACGACTCGGTCGACAGCGGCGACGAAGCGCTCGGGGTCGACGGGCTCGGCGAACGTGGAGAGGTTCGCCATGTTCGCCAGCGGCACCTCGGGGTGAAGGCGCTGAGCCGTCCAGATGAGCTCCTGGGCCGGCGTCAGGTTCCGTCGCGGCCGGAGCCGGACCGGGCTCGTCACGCGCTCGTCGACGGCTGTTCGGTCCGCTCGACGTAGGCCGCGATGGCGGAGACCGACCGGAAGTTCTCGAGGGTTATGTCACCGGCAGGTACGGGGAAGCCGAGACGGTCTTCGAGCCAGTGGGTGATCCGGACGACGCCCAGGCTGTCGACGAACCCGCCCATCAGGAGGTCGGTATCGACCTCGACGGGATCGTCGGTCATGGCGATCTCGGCGCGGATGAACCCGAGCAGGTCGGTCGCGAGCGGGTCGGTCATCGGGTCTCCTCCACGAGATCCGGCAGGGTCATCCTGAGGGATCGACGATCCAACTTACCACTCCCAGTGGTCTTGTCTCCACTTATAGTCACCACATGTGATGGGATGGCGTAGGCCGGCAGATGAGGCCGCACGGCGGCGGTCACGAAGGCGACATCGGGCGGCTCCGTACCCGACGACCCGGCGGGAGCCACCGGCACGATTCCGGCGATCAGCTCGTCGGAGCCATCGGGCCTTCGCATGACGGTCACGACCGCGGCCTCGATGCCGGACACACGCTCCAGCTGCGACTCGATCGCCTCGATCTCGATGCGATGACCCCTCACCTTCACCTGCTGGTCGCGGCGGCCCCGGAACACCAGGGAGCCGTCCGGCCTGCGCTCGACCAGATCTCCGGTCCGGTACCAACGCCGGGCGTCGACCTCGACGATCGGCGACGTGTCGAGGTCGGGCTCTCCGAAGTACCCCGCCATCATCGTGGCCGAGGCCACCCAAAGCTCGCCCTCGTCTACGTCGGTGTCCGGCGAATCGGAGTCGGGGTGGGTGACCCGCACCTCGGCGGCCGGCCATGGGTGACCGATGGGGATGGTCCCGGCTTCGAGATCCCCGGGCGTCACGACGTAGTGGGTGCACTGGTTGACCTCGGCCGGTCCGTAGACGTTCACCAGCTGGGCTTCGGGCGCGTGCTCGACCAGCCCGGCGAGGATCGAGTGCGCCGGTACCTCACCGCCGAACTTGACCAGCCGCAACTGCGAAAGATCGCGATGTTCGAGGTCCCCGCGGAGCACGAGCTGCTGCAACAGGAACGGCACCGAATACCAGATCGTCATCCGCTCGTCCTGAACCAGAGCCGAGAGGCTCGCCGGGAACTTCTGGTGGGGTTCGGGTACGACCACCACGGTTGCGCCGGCCGACGGAGCCGCCCAGACGGCGAACGTCGAGATGTCGAAGTGATGAGGCGCGATGTCGGTGACCCGGTCAGCCGAGCTGACCCCGAACGCGGCAACAGACGCGTCGACGTAGGCCCGAGCGCTGCCGTGGGTGTGCACGATCCCCTTGGGCTCACCGGTCGAACCGGAGGTCGTGATGATGTATGCCGGATCGTCGGTGCCGACCGACACGGGTAGCGACGGGCTGGCCTCGTCGATCTGGTCGGAGGTCACCGTGCGAACCGCGTCGAGCGGCTCGTCGAGACCGACGACGGCGTGAAGGCGATGCCGCTCGGCGATCTCGATGATCGAACGGCGGCGAGGTGCGTGGCTCACGATGACCGAGATGCCGACGGTACGGGCGATGGCGCTGAGCCGCTCTGCCGGCGAGGACGGGTCGAGCGGCACGGCAACGGCGCCGGCCGCAATGACCCCGTGCATGGCGATGAAGCCTTCGGCCGACTTGTTGAGGTGGACCCCGACCCGGTCTCCGGGGGCCACGCCGAGGTCGAGCAGCCGTCGACTCGTGCGACCGACGGCATCGGCCAACTCAGCGGCGGTCCAGGTCCGATCACCGTCGACGAGGGCGGCGTGGTCTGCGTCGGCTTCGGCCGAATCGACGACGATTCGAGACAGGGTCATTCGGAATCCGACGAGCAGCCACGCATCCGGGAGCGGTGCGGGTGTCGTAGTGAGTTCGATGGGTGGGAAGGGTCGAGCACTCGAAAAGGCATTTTCACGTCAGTGTGGTAACGCTGGCAGAGGGCGGGACGTCGTCTCGCCCGATCACCACCAATTACGGAGTCGATCATGACCGCGGATGCACGCACCGACGACATCACGATTCAGGCCGAGCCCCCGGTCGACGATGCCGACGTCCTCGAGGCTCTCCTCGACGACTCCCACCCGGTGAAGGTCGAGGCGGCCGAGTGGGACCGGGCCAACCTCGACGATCCGAATCTGCCCGCCCGCGACGCAGCTTGTGAATTCTGGGACGAAGGCTGGCAGCGCCTGGCGGGGCGGGGCGCCGTGGGCCTGCTGGTCGACCCGGCGTACGGGGGCAGTGGCGCCTCCCTGGTGAAGACGCTCCTGACGATCGAGGGGCTCGGGCTCGGAACCCGCGACGACGGCCTCATCCTGGCCCTCAGCACCCAGGTCCTGACGATGCAGCTGACCCTCGAGCGCTTCGGCACCGACGAACAGAAGGCGAGGTGGCTGCCCGAACTGGTCTCCGGTCGAGCCTTCGGCGCCTTCTGCATGTCCGAGCTCGAGGCCGGATCCGATGCCTTCTCGCTGTCGACCACGGCGACTCCCACCTCGGATGGCTACCGACTGGACGGTAGCAAGGCGTGGGTGACTATGGCCCCGCGCGCCGACGTGTTCATCATCTTCGCCAAGACCGACCCCGACGCCGGCCGCTGGGGTCTGTCGGTCTTTCTCGTTCCCGCCGACACGCCCGGGCTGACCGTCGAGGCCAACCGGCCGAAGATGGGCCTGCGCACCACCCCCTTCGCCGATGTCACCCTCGACGGCTGCGAGGTCCCCACCTCGGCTCTGATCGGCCAGCCAGGAGCCGGTGCCTCGATCTTCTCGTCGGCCATGGAAGCCGAACGAGCCTTCGTGCTGGTCGGGGCCGTCGGTGCCCTCGAACGCACCATCGATGACACCCTGCGGTTCGCCCGTGAACGCGAGCAGTTCGGCAAGCCGCTGGGTGCTTTCCAAGCGATCTCCCACCCGGCCGCCGACATGAAGCTCGGTCACGAGGCGGCCCGAACGCTGCTGTACAAGGCAGCGGCCCTGCATCAGGGGGGCAACCCGTCGATGCTCGCCGCCGCCCTGGCCAAGCTCGCGGCCAGCGAGGCGGCCCTGCAGGGCGCCCTGTCGTCGGTCCGGATCCACGGGGCCCGCGGCTACGTAACCGAGTTCGGAGTCGAACGCGATCTCCGCAACAGCGTCGGAGGCGTCATCTACGGCGGCTCGTCCAGCATCCAGAAGAACATCGTCGCCCGTCTGCTCGGGCTCCCGAAATGACCGTCAACCACCCGAGAACAAGGAAGGCCATGCCCACCACCCTCCCCACCAGTGTCCGCCGGCTGCTCGCCGTAGCCGTACTCGCCCCCCTACTGGTCCTGTTGTGGGCCACCCCGGCGCTCGCCCACGACGGCCAGAGCACGGTCATCTACCTCGACATCTATCCCGACGGGACGGTCGAGGGTCAGGTGGAACACCCCGTCCAGCTTCTCAACGAGGTCTTCGGCTACGACCTCGACCCCGACGAGGCGACCGAGGACGACATCGCCACGACCCAGGAGGTGATGCTGCCCCTCAACAGCGCCAGCCTGGAGATCACCGACGGCGGTGATCCATGGCCGATCACGTTCACCGACACCGAGGTGGTCGAGACCGAGAACCGCCTCTATGCCGCCTACAACTTCGAGGTCGACATCGAGTTCGACGAAGCGCCGCGGTCGTTCGACCTCACCTACACGGCCATCTTCGACGTCGTACCCGCCCATTCGGGCTTCGTGGTGATCCGCACCGACCCGGTGACGGGTTTGTTCCTGAACGAGGCCGACTTCCAGCCCGACCTGCTCACGTCATCGGACCCGACGTCGTCGGTCGATCTCGACGACCCGTCGACGATCAAGGCCCTGACGGGCACGATCGACCTGGGCATGGATCACATCTTCATCGGTACCGATCACATCCTGTTCGTGCTCGTGCTGATCTTGCCGGCGGTGCTCCTGTTCTCGCCCCAGCGCAACGAGTGGGAGCCGGTGCCGAGCTTCGGCAGCGGTCTGTGGCGGGTCATCAAGATCGCCACCATGTTCACGATCGCCCACTCCATCACCCTGACGCTGGGCGGGCTCGAGATAGTCGAGCTGAACTCGAAGTTCGTCGAGACCGTGATCGCCCTGTCGATCATCGCTGCCGCCCTGCACAATCTGCGGCCGGTCTTCGCCAACAAGGAGCACTACATCGCCTTCGCCTTCGGCATCTTCCACGGCTTCGGCTTCGCCGGGCTCCTGTCCGACCTGGGCGTGGGCCGAGGACAGAGGGTGTTGTCGCTGTTCGGTTTCAATGTCGGAGTCGAGATAGGCCAGGCATTCATCATCTTGTTGCTGTTCCCGGCCCTGTACATCCTGCGGCAGACGGTGATCTACCCCACGCTGATGCGGGTGGGGTCGATAGTTCTGGCCGTGGTCGCTGGTATCTGGGCGATCGAGAGGGTCTTCGAGACGTCGCTCGGTATCGACACCATCGTCGAGATATTCACCCGGACTCCTCGGGCCTTCGTCCTGATCGCGTTGGCCACAGTGGCCGCCGTCGCCTACCGGCAGTGGGAACAGTCCCAGGGGCGCCTGATCGGCGACGACACCACCGATGCGGAGCTGGCCCGCGCCTGACGGCCGGGCCGTCAGGTCCGCTCGACCAGGCGCCTGATCCCCTCGAGGGTCTTGACCATGTTCTCCTGGAGATTCGCCAGCCGGCGATCGATGATCTGCTCCTCCCGATCGGGGGCAGCATCGATCGCCGCGGTCAAGCCGGACCGGCCCGGACCGAGGACCGCGGTGTAGCTCACCTCGGTGCCGTCGGGGACCCGGCGGAGCTCGAAGGTCCAGCGAGCCACGGGATCGTCGACATCGCCCACCGTCCAACCGAAACTGCGATCGATCTGGCGCGTGGTGACGGTCGAGACGCTCTCCCACTCCCGCTCGCCCATGCGCTGCCGCCCGACGAACGTAGAGCCCAGCTCTCCGGGCCTGCCCGTCGTCCAGTCGCCCCCCTGGAACTCCGTTCCGAGACCTCCCAAGGTGTCGAGATCGTGGAGGTGAGCGAACACCTCGGGAGGATCGGCAGCCATCGTCGTCTCGACCGTGACGGTCGGTAGATCGCTCATCTTCATGGGTTCCCCTCCGTTCGGAGATCTCGGTTGCGAATCACGACTTCTCGTTCCGCCTCGCAAGGCTGCCATGCGAAGCAAGCGGGATCATGGTCGTTCGTGAGGCCTTCGGACTGCATGAAGGCATACGCGGTCGTGGGACCGAAGAAGCGCCACCCTCGACTCTTCAACTCCTTCGCCAGAGCCGCCGACCGGTCGGTCGCGGTCGGGATGCCTCCGTCGTGACGCTCTGGTTCGACAACCGCCCACGCCCAGACCCAGTCGACGAGCGATCCCTCGGCCTCGACGAGCTCACAGGCCCTCTGAGCGTTGTTTATCGTCGCCTCGATCTTGCCTCGATGGCGGATGATTCCCGGGTCGTCGAGGAGCCGTTCGACATCGGATGGCCCGAACGAGGCCACCTGCTCGAAGTCGAACTCGGCGAAGACGTGGCGAAAGCGGTCGCGCTTGCGCAGGATCGTCAGCCAGGACAGGCCGGACTGGAAGCCCTCGAGACAGATCTTCTCGAACAGCCGGTGAGGGTCGGTCGTCGGACGACCCCATTCGTGATCGTGGTAGGCCAGGTAGTCCTCGTGGCCGGTGGGCCACTGGCATCGAACCGGTTCGGGCACGAGCGCATCGTACCGACGGCGCTCCCCGGGGCGATCAGCAGACGGGGTCGAGCGGATCGTCGTCGAAGAGCTCGTCGATCCAATCCGCGCCGGCCGACGGGTGGTAGCGACGGCGTCGGGTGCGCTCCGACTCGAAGTCGACGACGTTCGTGTCAACGGGCGGAGCACCCTCGGCGGCGCTGGGCTCGGCGTCGGCGAAGTCGGCGCCGGCCGGCACGAGACGGAGATGCCGTTCCATGCCCGCCTATCGGCGCATTGGCCGGTCGACTTGAGACCGGCTCGGCCGGTCAACCCGTCACGAGCTCTCGAAGCAGCTCCAGGTCGGCCGCCGTCGGCTGGCCCGCCACCGTGGATTGGCTGATGATTCCGGCCTCCCACACGGCAAACGCTTCAGCGAAGTCTCCAGCGCCCGAGGCGAAGTCGGGATCGGAGTCGTCGGGCCACCAGGGCACCGCCGACGACAGGGATCGCTGGGATCGCCACCGATCTCGGTCCTCGTTCGTGTTCAACTCGACGTCGACCAGATGCCCGATCTCGTGAGCGAGCACCCGATGCAACGATTCGGCGGTGTCTGTCGACCGTACGAAGACCTCGATGCGGCGCTCGTGGGGATAGGTGAGAGCCCGCAGACCCGAGCGAGGCCCGAGGAAGCTCACTTCCCAGTCCGGGAAGCGCCCGCCCCAGTCGAAACGCATGCGGTCGAGAGCCGCCTCCGCGGGATCGATCGTGACCGTCGGCGCCACCGGTTCGGAGGCGATCGTGCTCGGCGGGGGCGGACTGGTCGACGGGACCGGCGGAACCACCGTCTGCGGAACGGTCGGCACGAAGGCCGGGCGTACGGTCGGTGCCGGCGCGGGATCGGCGGGCTCGGTTCGACCCGGATCGCCCGGATCGAGAGCGATGGTCGTCGGAGCGATCGGGGCGATCGCCGGCGCCGTCGCCACCTCGGCGCCCGTCGCTGCGCCCGGGGCCGGCACCCATGCGAATCCGACCCCCAGCGCAACGACGACGCCCGCGACGAAAGGCCCTCCGGCCCCCACTCGACCCACAACCACCTGTGTAGAACAAGCAGCCCCGATGGGCAAAACGACGGCGTCCGCCCCCGGTCTCGCGGTCGGGCCGGTCGATCAGAGCGCTGGCTCTGCGACCGCGGGCCCTAGGACAGGAAATCGACGATCCGGTCCTTGGGGCGGCCGATCATGGCCTTCTTGCCCTTCACGACGACGGGCCTCTGCAGCAGTGCCTTGCGCTCGACCAGCAGGTCGATAACCGCTTCGGGATTGCCCACGTAGTCGTCAGGATCGAGACCCAGCTTCTTGAACTGCGAATCCTTCCGCACGAGATCCTCCACCGGATCCTCGAGCCCCGCAACGATCGTCTCGAGCGTCGGCCGATCGGGCGGTTCCTTCATGTACAGCACGACCTCGTAGTCGACGCCCAAGTCCTCGGCGACCGCCAAGGCATTCTTCGACGACGTTCAATGAGGGTTGTGGTAGATGGTCACAGCGGCCATGGGAACCTCCCGGGTCAGCCGGCCTCAGATGGCGTCCGAACCGAGCTCGCCGGTCCGGATGCGGGCCACCATATCGAGAGAGGTGACCCACACCTTCCCGTCGCCGATCTTGTCGGTGCGGGCACCGATCATGATGGCATCGACGGCAGCGTCGACCAGCTCGTCGTCGACGATCACCTCGATTCGGGTCTTCGGGGTGAAAAGGACTTTGTACTCGGTCCCCCGATAGGTCTCGCTGTGGCCTCCCTGGCGCCCGAAGCCCTGTACCTCGGAGATGGTCATGCCCTGGATTCCAGCGGCAGCGAGCGAGTCCTTGACGTCATCGAGTTTGAACGGCTTCACAACGGCGGTTACGAGCTTCATCGACTCTCCAGGTCTCGGGGGCACCCCCGAGACTAGCGGTGCCGTCGGGGGTGGCTCAGGCCGACTGTTGTGGGGCCGGGGCCAACTGGGCGGCGTCGAACGACACCGAACCGGAGATCGACTCGGCCGGCCAAGCGACTCGAAGCTCGATGGCTCCCCGCTGAGGCATGGGCCACGCCCACCAGTCCGTGATCACGACGTGTTGGTCGGCTAGGCGGCGATCGTTGAGCGTCGTCCGCTCGTCGCGCTGGCCGAGCCGGACCAGGCGAGGATCAACAGGTGGGTTCTGCGTGTAGCGGTCCGTGTTGTGACGGTTGTGCATGGCCCGACCGTCGGGAAGGACCAGACGAAGCGAGAAGAAGTCGGGCCCGTCCGAGTAGCGGGCGCCGAGCCCAGGTATCAGCGATTCGTTGGGGACGTAGAGCGGAGGTAGGACCCACGACCGTCGCGAGGTGGTGGTCAGCGTGAACCCGAACCCGTGTCCGTCTGAGCCGATGGCGGTTACCTCGACCAGGGCCGAGTCGCTCTCGGCAACGGGAATCGAGGGGCGCCCATCGATGGCGATCGACCGCAGGCGGCGACCGGGCACCGGACCCCACCACGGTTGCGTCCCGGTCGAGCGGCGATCGAGACTGGCGATCAGTTCGTCGACCTCGTTCTTGGACAGGTGCTGGATCCCGTAGGCGACGAGCCGGCGGGCCTCATCGGGTACGACGCCCAGGAACCGGAGGACCTCGCAGGCTCCAGAGTCATCGTCAGCCAAGAGGCCGTGCAACAACTCGAAGGTCCCGGTCGGTCCGGCGCCGTCGATCCGGGGCGTGGACAGAGCGGCGCGGGCCCGCACCGAGAGCAGCGGCGCGCCTTCGGAGAAGATGCCCTTGCGCTTGCGGGTCTCGACGAGGCGCTCGATCGCCCGATCGATGCGTAGGGCGTTCAGGGCAAAGAGCTCGCTGAGCTCCACCATCGATCCGCGCCCGGTGGCGAACAGGCCATAGAGCAGGTACTCGGTGCCACAGTGGCTGTCGCCGTTGGCCAACGCAGCGTGCTGAGCCACGTCGAGGGCGAGCTGGGCCTGCTCGTCGAGATCGAAGACGTCCTCCATCCCTCACGACGGTAGAAGCCGGCACTGGGAGCCAGAAGGGCCAGGCGGCCCATTCGCTTCGTTTCTTCAGACGATTTCGGGCTGGACCATCGGCCTCAGGCTCGAGTGTCCACCGACCGGGTAGGAGCACGGAATACGGTTGCGTGTGTCCCGAAGCTGGGGCAAAAGCTGATGACACAGACCCAGCAGCCACCTCAGAGGGCCCGAGCCCGGCGGATTCGAGAGCAGCTGGCGACGTCCTCGCCCGGAACCGAACCAACCGATCCGATCGATCTCGAGGATTTCCCGTCCAGCGGCAGCTTCGAAGACCTCGATCGCGAGCAGCCCTCGTGGACCGATCCCCGTTTCCTTGTTCCGCTCGCGCTCTTCCTGTCGGCGGTCTTCGTCATCGGTCTGGCTCTGCGCGCCAACAACCGGGTCGATGAGCCGACGGCAACGGTCGACCAGCTCGTGCTCGACGTCAGCGCCGCCCAGGCCCGGGCCGGCTTCGAGGGTGTCACGGTGCGACGCGACGGCGATCTCATCGTGCTCGAAGGGCAGGCTCAGACGAGCGCCGACGCCACTGCCATCGGAGCCGTGGCCCGGTCGGTCGAGGGCGTCACGTCGGTCGACAACCGTCTGGTCGTCGTGGCCGGAACGGTCGAATCGGCTCCGACCTCCTCGGTCACCCCGTCCGAGCCGGTCCGCCCCCCCGCCACCGACAAGCCACTGGCCGAGCGCCTCGCCGATGCCGGCCGTATCACCTTCGAGACGGGGAGCGCCGACATCACGACCGAGGGCTTCGCGGTCGTCGACGTGATCGCTCCAATGCTCGCCGAGAACGCAACGCTGCCTCTAGAGGTTCACGGGCACACCGACTCCGACGGAGATTCGACTGACAACGAGCGGCTCAGCCAGGAGCGGGCCCAAGCCGTCGTGAACGCACTGATCGCCCGGGGCATAGCTCCGGAACGCCTGACGGCGGTCGGGTTCGGCGAGAGCCAACCGATCGAGCCGAACATCACGGCCGAAGGCCGGGCCGCCAACCGCCGAATCGAGTTCGTGTTGCGTCCCTGAGCGGCGATCCTCCAAACTCTGGTCGGAGGGGCTGATCCCTGACCTGCATGAGCCCAGCCGGGAGGAGCGATGGCGAGCAGCCGCCGGCCACGGAGCCAGGCGGGCGGGAACGGAGTAGACACGGACGCCGCCGACTCCGACTACGTCTCGTGGCGCCGCGCCGCCCTCGTCGAGGGAAGCACCGCAGGGGCGCGCCCGTGGAGCTCGAGCCGGGTGGCGGCCACGACGGCGCTGCCGATTCTTGCCTTCCTGGCTCTCGCCACCTGGTGGGGCGTCGACCGGATCGAATCCGATGTCGAGCAGGCGGCCCGGTCCATGCTCGAGACGCGCGGTATAGACACGTCGACGCTCACCTTCGCCGGCGACTACCGAAACGTGACCGTCGACGGGACGCTGCCCGAGGGTGTCGTGAGCGGCGACATCGAACGGATTCTCGAGGAGGAGCGCGGCCCCGACGACGAAGACATCCGGGAGGCGTTGATTCGAGCCGTACGCCCCGAACCGCAGCTGGGCGCCGTGAACGTCACGGTCACCTCCGATGGGGCGACGCTCCTGCTCACGGGCAATGTGCCGGCGGACGACCACCGGTCGACGTTGCTGAGAGCGGCCGAGGCCACGGGGCTCGACGTGATCGACAACCTGACGGTGTCCGGCCTGACGCCCTCCTCCGACGATGCCGGCGGCCAGATTCGGGCCATGGCGGCGATCGTCCAGCGGCTCGACTCCGACGTCGAATCCGCCGACATCTCTGTTGACGATTCCGGCCCGGTCATCGGCACCGTCCGGGCCCGGGACGGCCTCGCTGAGCAGGACCTCAGGGATGCCGGGCCGGAGTTGGCCGTCTCGTCCCCAGATCCGCTCGGCAATCTCGATGTTCTGGTGACCTTCGACGGCGACCGCATCGTTCTCGACGGCGAAGTGCTGACCGAGGCTCAGGCGGCCCGGCTGCGATCGGCGGCGGTGACCGCTGTGGGCGAAGACGGCCTCGTCGACAACCTCACCGTTCTCGGCCTCGGGGCTGCGATCGAGGGCGCGGACGCCAAGGTCGATGCGGCAGCATCGCTGGTCGCCGCCTTCTCCAACGCCCAGGCCGGCGACGTCGTGCTCGACGACACCGACCTCACGATGAACGTGGAAGTGACGAGCGAGGCCTTCGCCGGGCAACTCCGCGCCACCCTCCAGTCCGCGGCCGGTGTCGGGCTCCGTCCCGGCGGCGAGGTCACGGTATCCGAGCCCGTTCTCAGCCTCGAGGAGGAGATCCTCGCCCTGCAGGCCGAGCTCGATGCCCTCCAGGACGAGATCCGCGAGAACGTGGTGTTCAACCGGTCGTCGAACTCCCTAGCCGAGACGGCACCCCCCACGCTCGACAAGGTGATCGACGCCATGGACCGCTACCAGCGTCCGGTGGTCGAGGTCGGAGGACACACCGACTCCCGGGGCACCTCGTCCTACAACCGCGAGCTCTCCGAACGGCGGGCCGACGCCGTGGTCGACTACCTGATCGCCGGGGGTATGGACCCGAACCGGCTCAACGGCGTCGGTTACGGCGAGGACGACCCGGTCTCCCCCGAGGAAACCGACGAGGCCTACCGGCTCAACCGGCGCGTTGAATTCACGGCACTGGAGAAGTTCGAATGATCCTCAACCCTCACGAACCCGAGGAGACCCAATGACCTGGGCATTGCTCGAAATCCTCCTTCCGCTGGCCCTGGCGGTAGCGGTCGGGGTCTTGATCGGCTGGTTGGCCTGGCGCTGGCGGCGCCGCAACGTGACTGCGCACGAGTGGAATCGGCTCAGCGCCGGCACCGAGTCGGCGCTGGCCGAGCTGGCATCCGTTCGCGCTGCCCACACCGAGGCGGTCAACGAGCGGACTGCGCTCGCAGCCACCTTGGCCTCGAACAACGCCGACCTCGATGCGGCGCGCAACGAGCTCGAGATCGAGCAGCGTCGAAGCCGGGAGCTGACCGGAGAGATCGAGGCGGCCGACGCCAGGATCTCTGCGCTGACGGCGGAGTTGTCGGAAGCCTCGACCCGGGTGACCGCTCTCGAGAGCGGGCTGGCCAGCGCCCAGCGAACGATTTCGGGTATGGCGCCGGACGAGGCGAACACGGACGAGCTCGAGGCGGTGCGTCAGGAGCTCGATGCCTCCCAGGGGCGGATCGCCGATCTGGAGGCGCGCCTACGGGCAGCCGAGGACCAGGCTCCGGCGCCGCCGGAAGCCGACCCGGCCGAGATCGGGCGGCTCCGAGTCGAGCTGGCCGAACGGGATCGACGGATCCGGGCCCTCGAGCAGGCCGCTCGCGCCGACGAGTCCTGACCGAACGAACTGCTATAGCGACGGGTCGACGCAGCCGTCGAACCCACCCGTACCGCTGGAACTGGAGTCGACGAAGTCGGCGATGTACCCCCGGCCCGGGTCCTCGGTCGTCATCCATCTCATGATGCCGTCGGCGATGGCCCGACCATGGGCCCATTGGGCATCGTTGTCGACGTAGACGGCTGCTTCGGAGGGGTTGGTCAGGTAGCCGACCTCGGTTATCACGGACGGGATTCCCGGCGTGAAGCGATGAAGGCCGTAGAGATCGGCGCCGTCGTCGTTGAGACGGGTCGAAACACCGTGGCGGACACTGCCGACCCAATCGGCCTCGAAGCGCGACATGCGGTCGACCATCTCCTCGAAGATCAGTCCGCCCAACCGGCGGGCTTCGGGGTTGCCGCCATCGACGAACACCTCCGAGCCGGGAGTGCTTTGGGGCCGGGTGGCCCCGCCGTTGTGGTGGATCGACACGAAAGCCCGGGGCTCGAGAGCGATGGCGATCTCGGCCCTGGTCCGCAACGGAATCCTGATGTCGGAGGTTCGCGTCTGCACGACCGTGTAGCCGGCTTCCTCGAGATACCACTCGACTATCGAGGCGATGCGCAGGTTGAGCTTCTTCTCCGTGTGTCCGTCGGGGCTGACAGCCCCGGTCTCGCGGCCCCCGTGGCCGGCATCGAGGACAATGTCGGCCGATGCGATGTGGGTGCCGGTCTGCAACGTGACTTCGTTTCCGCACGGCGTGGTCGCCCGGACACCGGCTTCGGACGAGGCAATCACGGGGAGTACGGCCCCGGAGTCGCTGATGATCACTCCGCTGCTGATCGAGGAGTCGAGGGGTCCGGGCCCGACCGCGCTCGTCGGCGGCGCCGCAGTGGTTGTGGTGGTTGTGGTTGTGGTCGTCGTGGTGGTTGATGTCGTGGTGGTGGTGGTTGTCGGTGCTTCCGTCGAGGTGCTGGTCGTCTCGACGGTCGGCGCCACCTCCGTGGCGATCGCGCTCAGACCTCGGTCGCCACTTGCGAGCGGCGCCTCGGTAACGGCGTCACCGGCCGGATCGGTCGCAACCGACGTCGTTGCAGACGAGAGAGCCGGGGCCGCCAGCTGGCGGGCACCACCACCGGTCGACCCCACCGGTTCGACCTCGGGTTGCGGCGGGGACTCGGCAGCCAGGGCCAGACGATCTCCGTAGCTCTGTTCGACGAGCCGGGCGTGGGGTTCACCGAAGGCGGGAAGGGCGAGGAGACCGCTGATCGCAGCGAGCGTGCAGAATGCGGCAAAGAAGATGTAGCGCAAGCAGGGCCTCCACGTCGGTCGCGCCGACGCAGTCGTCGAGGGCCCCTACTCCGCCGCACAGCGTACTCAGCGCATGAGCCGACCCGGCGGACCCGAGCCGCCGATCAGGCTGGTCCGCCCCCGGTCCCGCGTGTGGTGTCCCAGGCCGACCCGCTCGTGTCGCGCACATGGGGTTCGGGGGGTGGTTCTGTTCCGTCGAGCTCGGCTTCGATGACGTCGAGCTTCCAACGAGCCTTGGCTATCTCGAGGCGTAGGTCGGCGATCTCGTGACCATTGGTGGCCGCGTCGGCCCGCTCGAGAACGGCCGAATAGGTGCGGCTGGCATCGGCGAAGCGTTGCCGCAGCCCGGAGTCGGCGGCGATGACGATGCGGGGTTCGAGATCGACGATCAGGTCGCTCATGGCGGTGAGCTGGGCGCGGGTGTCGCCGCGAGCGTCGGCCGTGCTCTCGGTTCTCACCCCCTTGCGTCGGGTGCTGTACGCCATCCAGAAGACGGTCGCCGCGATGACGATGATTGTGAGCACGAGTAGTCGTCCGAAGCTGAACACCGAACCTCCTGAGGTTTCGCCGGTCTGATCTCCCTGAAACACCGCGTCCGCAGCTGACCCGCTCGGGGCCGTGGCAATCGATTCGGCGACCGCCCGCAACGAGCCCTCCGGATCACCCCGGTCTATCGAATCGAGGGCGCGGACCATGGCCGAGTACGAGTACGTGCTGCTGGCTCCACCGGCTGACGACCCGTCGACCAGCACGATCGTCGTCACGCCCGAACCGGTCCTTGCCAGCCGATCGAGAACCGCCTGGGCCAGCAGCGGGGTCGCCGCCTGCGCCGGGTCGTTCACGGCGAATGTCCGATCGGTGTAGGCGAAGCCGACCGTCTCGTAGTCCGCGGCGAGAGCGTCGAGGGCGTCGGCATCGAGTGCCCCGGTCTCGTCCCACCAACCGCGATCGGCCACCGCCGCCGCGATGTCGGCGTCGAGAGATTGCGCCGCCGCCGGCTGGATTCCCAGCACAAGCGCAAGTGATACGACCGTGACCAGCCGAGCGATCACGTCGGTTCGGCGCGGGCGGCGGTGTCGTCCTCGGCCTCGGGAACCGGCGGGCCGATGTCCTCCGCGGTCAGGGTGACCAGGTCCTCGTCGGTGTGTTCGGTCTGCTCGAGCATGCGAGTGGCATGGCGCGCCACCGACGCCTCGAACAGGTTTCGCGCGGCTCGGCCGTTGCCGAAGCCGCGGCCCCGCTCCTGGGCGTCGAACCAAGCCAGCACCGCCTGCTCCCCCGAATCGTCGAGGTGGTACTCCTGACCGGATGCGATGAGCTCGAAGATGGCGAGAAGCTGCTCGTCGCTGTAGTCGTCGAACGCGATCGTGCGAGGGAATCGGGATGCCATACCCGGGTTGGCCTCTACCAGGGCCCTCATCTCGTCCGGGTAGCCGGCGAGAATGGCCACCACCCGGTCCCGGCGGTCCTCGACGAGCTTCACGACGGCGTCGATGGCCTCACGCCCGAAGTCCCTCTCGCCGCCGCGCGTCAGCGAGTAGGCCTCGTCGATGAGCAGAACACCTTCGTCGGCCCGGTCGAACACCTCGACAACCTTCGTTGCGGTCTGGCCGACGAAGCCGGCGACGAGCCCCGAGCGGTCGGTCTCGATCAGGTGACCCCGATCGACGACCCCGAGGGTGCGGTAGATCTGAGCGAGCAGCCGAGCCACCGTCGTCTTCCCGGTGCCGGGGTTGCCGACGAAAATCAGGTGTCGGCTGCTGTCGATCACGGGCAGACCCCGGTCAGCGCGGAGCTGCTGGACCTTGAGCAGGGCGGCAACCAGCTTGACCTCCTGCTTGACCGCCTCCAGCCCGATCAGCTGATCGAGCTCCTCGAGCAGGTCATCGAGCGGCCGCGGCTCTCCGAGATCAGATTCCAACTCGGCCGGGGCCGGCACAACCGGACCTCCCGTTGTGGCCACCGAGGCTCCCGAAGCAACACCGCCCGACTTCATCGACCGCAACAGCATCGACCGGAACTTCTCGACCCCGCTGAGCTCGAATCGGGACGTGTAGTCATCGAGTGAGATTGCGGTGTGGGCGACCCTGAGGGCGTGCTCGTAGTACACGCTGCTGTAGGCGGTGCCTCCGGCCTGGTCGGCGGCCAGCAGCGAGTTGAACAGACCCGACGGCTGGGACAGCCAGGCCCGCTTGCCCGTGATCAACCCGGAGGTCCGCACGTCGGCGGGCGTCGTCCGGGCCGGTAGCAAATCGGGGAAATGGCGTTCGAGCGCGACGATGAACGCCAGTAGCTCGGTGTCGGAATGGCTGTCATCGCAGTCGATGAACGCCGCCGACAGGTTGAAGGCGTCGAGCGCCAGATCACGACGGAGCTCGTCGGGGGAACGGCTGAGAGTCGACCGAGCGATGGGCTCGAGTGTCTTGGCGACCTCATCGATGAACGCGTCGACGGCGTTCGCGAGGCCCATGTCGGCGGAAGCCATCGAATCAGCCTACGACCGGGCCCGGCGATGTCGGCTGGATAGCTCTCGTTCCGGCCGCCAGAATCGCGGAGTGGCCCCGATCGACCTTCGCAGCGACACCGTTACCCGACCGACCCCAGCCATGCGCCAGGCCATGGCCGAGGCGGAGGTCGGCGATGACGTCTGGGGCGACGATCCGACCGTCGCCGAACTCGAAGCCCGCACGGCCGATCTGCTCGGCAAGGACGCCGGCTTGTTCGTGTCGAGCGGTACCCAGTCGAACCTGTGTGCACTGCTCGCCCACTGCGCCCGCGGCGACGAGTACATAGTGGGCCAGCACGCCCACACCTACCGGTACGAGGCCGGCGGCGCGGCCGTTCTCGGCGGCATTCAGCCCCAGCCGCTCGACCTCGAGCTCGACGGCACTCTCGACCTCGACAGAGTCCGGGCCTACATCAAGCCCGACGACCCTCATTTCGCCCGGACCCGGCTGCTCGCCCTCGAGAACACCCACGACGGAAAGGTCCTACCCCTCGACTATCTGAAGGCAGCTCGCGAGCTCGTAGACGAAGAAGGCCTGGCGCTGCACCTCGACGGCGCCCGCCTCTGGAACGCCGCGGCGGAGCTCGCCGTGCCCGAGAGCGAGATCGCCCGGCCCTTCGACACGGTCTCGGTGTGTCTATCCAAGGGTCTGGGCGCGCCGGTCGGCAGCGTGCTCGTCGGTGACGCCGCAACGATCAGCGCCGCCCGCCGCTGGCGGAAGATCCTGGGCGGGGCCATGCGTCAGGTCGGCGTGATCGCCGCCGCTGGCATAGTGGCCATCGATCAACACCGCTCCCGGCTGGCCGACGACCACCGGCTCGCCACCGAACTCGGAGCGGCGCTCGCCTCGATACCGGGAATCGAAGTCGAGGGAGTCCACACGAACATGGTCTTTGCCGACTTCGGCGACTTCGCCCCCGACGCCCCCGAACGCTTCGCTGCAGCCGACATCCTGGCGGCGGTCCAGCCGGGAACCAGCCGCTTCGTGACGCACCTCGACCTCCCGGCCGACACCGTCGAGCGGGTGGTCGCCGCTCTCAGTTGACCCGAATAGTCCGTTCGAACCGGCGAGCGGCCCGCCTGGCCGTCGATTGGAGATGATGAGTTTCCTCCGTCGTCGCGCCGCCGGCACCGGTTTGCTCGTCGCGCTGCTGGCCGTCTCGGTGGCCGTAGCGACGGTCGCCACCCTGACCAGCCGCGACGACCGGGCCGCGACGGCGGCAGCGACCTCGCTGCCGCCCCACACCCCGCGCCTCGACCTTCCGGTCGTGCTCGACGGCACCGTGCTGGACTCGGCCAAGGTCGGGCCGTGGATCGTCGTCGGGGGTGATTTCACACGGATCAGGCTCCAGAACGGCTCGGTGATCACCCAGCCGGCAGCGTTCGCATACGACGTCAACACGGGCGCACTCAACACTTCGTTTCGACCGACGATCACCCGCAATGGCGGGGAACCCACGGTGCTCGCCGTCGAACCGGGCGCCGACAACAACACCGTCTACCTCGGCGGCAAGTTCAACGCCGTCAACGGTCACGGTCACCAACGCCTGACCAAGCTCGCTCTCGGCAGCGGGGCTGTCGACACCGCTTTCCAGTCCGTCAACGACGGGTTCATCCGCGACGTGCTCTACACGCAAGGGCGTCTGTTCGTGGGCGGCGAGTTCGAGACGATCAACTTCAAGTCCCGCTCCCGGGTGGCCGAGCTCGATCCGGCCACGGGCACTGTCACCCCCTTCCGGGCCGACATCGCCGGCTCCACACGACCCGCCGGGGACCCGTTCGGGCCGAAGTACCTCGGCGTGACTCCCGACGACACGCTGGTCATCGCCCACAGGGGTAGCACCGTGAACGGCCTCAACCGGACCGGCGTGGCACTGGTCGACTTGGATACGGACACCGTCCTGCCGTGGCGGACCCGGTTCTGGGGTTCGAACATGGTCACGATCGTCGACGCCGAGGTGTCTCCCGACGGCAAGCTCCTCGTGCTCGCAGGCGACGGGGGCGACTTCCCCTTCATGGGTAGGGATTCGGCCGTCGCCTTCTCGCTGACCAAGAAGAACCGGGCCAACCAGGAGCCGATCTGGATCGCCCGAAACTTCGACAGCACCTACGCGGTAGGCATCACCGACGACGCGGTCTTCCTCGGCGGTCACTTCTGCTGGGTCGAGAGTTCGGTCGCCCCCGACCCGTACCCCGGCATGGGTGAGTACTCGAACAACAACAGCTGCTTCGGGTCGTTTCCGGCCCGCCGCTTCGCACCGCACGTAGTGTTCCGCGACCAGATCGGCGCCTTCGATCCGGCGACGGGCCACGCCCTCGACTGGGACCCGACCAGCAACGGGCTCGAGGGTGTGCTCTCGATCGAGGTCATCGGGCGAGGGCTGTTGATCGGCCACGACGGCGACCGCTTCGGCCGGGCCGGCTCGGAGCGCCGCGCCTACGAGGTGGGACGCCATGCGTTCATCGACCTCGACACGGTCGATCCGGTGGACCCGTCACCGCACATCGACAGGCCCGTGCTGGGCACGTGTGTCGGCCTCACGCCGACCATCGTCGGCACGACCTTGGACGACGACCTGGTCGGCACAGCCGGCCCCGACGTGATCCTGGCCGGTCCGGGCGACGACACGATCACGGGCGGAGATGACCGCGACATCATCTGCGGCGGCACGGGGCGCGACCGGATTTGGGGCGACGGCGGAAACGACCAGATCTTCGGCGGCGCCGGCCGGGACCGGATCTACGGCGGCGACGGTGTCGACCGGCTACTCGGCGAGGACGGTGGCGACCTCATCGCCGGCGACCGCGGCAATGATCAGATCATCGGCGGACGCGGCGGCGACCGCCTGAACGGCGGGTCGGGCCAGGACGTCGTCAAGGGCGGGCCGGGCCGCGACCGGGTCCAGGGGGGCAATGGCTCCGACGATGTGCAGGGTGGGATCGACGTCGACATCTGTGCCGGGAAGGCGGTCGGTCAACCCGACAACCCGGGTGACGTCTTCAGCGGCTGCGAGAACTGAGTCGCAGCTCAGGTCAGGGTGATGACCGTTGGCTCCCGGTCGCCGAGCAGAGGGGTGCGATCACGGGTGAAGCGCACCAACGCCGACTCCACCTCGGCCACCAGAAGCGTCTCGGTGCCGGCACCGGCGGCGAGTACCTCTCCTTGCGGGTCGATGATCCGGCTGTCGCCGGCGTAGGTGACCCCGCCACCCTTGCCGACTCGATTCACTCCGACGACGTAGCACTCGTTCTCGATCGCCCGGGCGGCCAGCAGTGTTCGCCAGTGATCGCGTCGGCTCTCGGGCTCGGCGCCCGGCACGACGAACACGTCGGTGTCGGCGGCGACCTCCCACAGGTCCTGCGGGTAGCGGATTCCGTGACCGACGATCGGGGTGACCCGCAGGTCGTCGACGGTGAAGGTGTTGATCCGACCACCGGCCTGAAATGAATCAACCTCGCGACCGGGCGCCAGGTGGCGTTTGTCCGTGCGTTGCAGCGAGCCATCGGGCCCGGCGAGGATGAAGGCGTTGGTGGCGGTGAGGGCATCGGCGCGAATGGCGACCGTTCCGCAGACCCAAGCTCCGGTTCGGCCGGCGATGTTGCGCAGGAATGTGACCGTCGGCCCCTCGTCGGGCTCGAACAGATCGGGGTTGGTGGTGAGTCCCGTGGCGAAGAGCTCGGGCAGCACGATCAATCGCGCCCCCGTTCCCGCCGCACCGGAGATCATCGTCTCGAGACGATGGTGATTTGCGGCTGGGTCCTCCCAGAAAATGTCATGTTGTACGGCCGCAACCTTCACGGCTTCTCCTTGCTTCGACCACCCGAGGTGCGTCGCGGCTACTCGCCGGGCGCACCGAGCCGAATCTAGACCGCCTCGCGCGACGAGTGGGCGATCTCGCGCGCTGAGCGCGCCAGAGTGGTGGTGGCTGACTCCGGAGCCAGTGAGCGCGAGCCCAGAAGCCGTCAGAGAGCCATATGGCCGACTCTGGAGCCAGTGAGAGCGAGCCCAGAAGCCGTCAGAGGTCATAGGTAAGGTGCGGATCATCGACCACCGAAGCCCTCTTCCCGTCTACGGACTCGACATCGAGACCGACACCGCCGCCGGTGGGCTCGACCCGGCGGCCGCCGCAGTCGTTGCCGTCGCCGTGGCCGGCGACGGTTGGGCCGAGGTGATCACCGGCGACGAGCCCGCTCTGTTGCAGCGCCTCGAGGCTTTCGTGACGGGCCTTGCTTCCGGAGTGCTCGTCACCTGGAACGGCGCCCGCTTCGACCTCCCCTTCCTCGCCGATCGAGCGCGCTTCCGGGGGGTCGAGCTCGGCCTGCAGCTGATGGTCGATGCCGGCCGGCGCAGTCACCGTGAACCTCTGCCCGGTCACGACGGCGGTTACAGGGCGGTATGGCACGGTCACCGTCACCTCGACGCCTACCAGGTGTACCGGGCCGACGTCGGGGCGTCGCTGCACCTTCCCTGCGGGCTCAAGCCGCTGGCGCGCATGGTCGGTCTGCAACCCGTCGAAGTCGACAGAGCGGCGATCCACTCGCTCGAACCCGCCCACCTCGACGCCTATGTGGCCAGCGATGCCACCCTCACCCGCGAGCTGGCCCTTCGCCGCTGGCGGACCGCCCGGCTCGCCATCGATCCCGTGCCCGCTATGGCCGGCACTGTTCAATCGATGGTCGAGTAGTTCGCCACCTCGTGGTGGGGGGTGTCGAGGATCACCTTGGCCTCGGGCACTCCCCCGAACCGGCCCCGGCTCCAGCGCACCTCCACGTGCCCCTCGATCGGGCGACTGGCCCCACGCAGCTCGGCTCGCCAGCGCACCATGGGCTGGCCCATAGCGTCAGCCCAGACGTCGAAGGCGCGGATGCTGTACTGGCGACGGAAGTCGGCCGGTGTACCGACCCGGAACCTCAGGGGCGTGCCGTCGGACGAGGCGCCGAGCACGAAATAGGGCGCCGGCTGGAAGCGGAGCAGTCGCCACAGCATGAGCTCCTGGTCGGATCGTTCGGTCAGGTTGTCCTTCCACCGGTGCGCGGTGGCCACCGACACGGCGTTGACGAAGTCCCGGTAGGGGCTGGCCAGCTCGTCGGGCCAGGCCCCCCGAGTCGGTAGCGCCGTCTTGAGTCGCTGCCTCGACTCGCCGTCGAGGTCGATGACAGCGGCGGGCATGTCGGCGAGCCCGGTGAAAGCGACACTGAGGGCGTAGAGGTCTTGGGTGGCTTCGGGTGCGACCTCGATGAACCAGTCGTTGCGGTCGCCGCGGCGTTCGGCCAGGAGCCGGTCGAACACATGGGCGGGGCCGGCGTTGTAGAGGATGTCGCTGCCGTACTTGCAGCTGACCAGGTACACGTGGTCGACGCGCAGGTCGGCGGGGATCTGGTCGTAACCGGGGGGTTTGCCCGGACCCTGCCACTCGACCCGATCGGGAACACGGCCCCGCAGCCCGTCGGGCGACTGGAGGAACCGGACCCCGTGGTCCCAGGCGGTGGCGAAGTCGTCATCGAAATCGCCGCGGGACCGCTCGTCGGTCAGCAGGTCGTACTCGTCGTCACCGACATTCTGGAACCAGTCCGGCCGCACGGACAGGGCCCGATCGACACTCGGGAAGCCCATCATGGCCAGACCCGTGACGATCTCGGTGATCTTCGTGCGCGAGGTCGCCATCAGTCCCGGAAGAGTGGTGAGAACTGGAGCTGCGCGCCGATCAGGTCGTTGGGTAGTTCGGCGTCGCCGTAGACGTGCAGGTGCGTGTAGACGTCGATGGCGATGCCGGTGGCGGCGATCCACTCGACGACCGCATCGGCCCAGCGCTCGTCGAGCAATGCATCGCGCATGCGGCTGCGACCGTCGTCGTCGAGCTTGGTGGGCGGGGTGCGGGCTACGACCTCGAGGGCGAGGAGCCGCTGGAGGATCTCGATGTTGTCGGCCGCATAGACCGTGGGCGGCGAGTCGCGCACCACGGCATAGGCGACCGAGTTCACGCGCCCGTGGGGTTGAAACGCTGCTCGATGTCGTCCTCGGTCCAGAAGCCCGGCAGGGGTTCGTCGGCACCGGACTGGGCGTAGCTGCGGAGCCGCTGCACGCCGGCGGCATGCCCCGTGTCGACCTCGAGCTCGAGGCCGTCGCCGGGCTCGTCGAAGATCTCGATGGCGTCGAACACGCTCCATGGGCCGACGGCCCGAAGTGCCCGGTCGCCTTCGCTGCCCTTGCGAGGCAAGTGCGAGGTCAACACGAGCAGTCGATCGTTGGGCCGAGCGGTCTTGAGGACGTGAGCCCGCCCGAGCATCTTCCACAGCGTGTCGGTTCGCATCAGGCCCGGTCGGCTGCTGGTGAACGCTCCCGACATGTCGACGTAGTAGCTGTACTCGCCGGCCTGGTCGGATACGAGGAAGTTGAGTTGCAGGCCCGTGCCCTTGACCTTGACCTTCTCTTCGATGATCTCGAAGCCGGCTTCGGCGAGCACCTCCTTGGCGAGGTCCTGGGCCTTCTTCCCTTCCTTGGTGGCGCGGGCCTGAAAGTGTTCGACCCGCTCTTCGATGGTGTCGGGGGTTAGCAGTGGCAATGGTTCATCTCCTTCGGATTCGACGGCCCGGGGCCGCCGGCGCGCCCGCTCGGCGGCCAGGCGCTCGCGGGCGGTGACTATGTAGTCGGGGTCGAGCTCGTAGCCGACGCCGACGCGGCCGGTTCGCTCAGCGGCCACGAGCGTGGTGCCCGAGCCGAGGAACGGATCTAGAACCACGTCGCCCTCGAACGTGTACAGGTCGATGAGCCGGCGGGGCAGCTCTACCGGGAAGGGGGCCGGGTGGCCGACCCGGCGGGCACTCTCGGGGTCGATACGCCACACGTCGAGCGTTGCCTCCATGAACTCATCGGCGCTGACCGTGCTGCGATGGGGCAACTCGCTCTCCTCGCGCTTGGCCGGCTTGATGGCCCGATCGAAGCGCCCCTTGCTGGCTATGACCACCCGCTCGGTGATGTCGCGCAGCACCGGGTTGGTGGCCGACCGGTACGAGCCCCAGGCCAGTGAGCCGGTGGCCCCCTCGGCCTTGTGCCAGACGATCTCGCCGCGCAACAGAAGACCCAGGTCGTCCTGGAGGATGCTGATCACATCGGCCGACAAGCTCCGATAGGGCTTGCGGCCGAGATTGGCGACGTTGACCGCGATGCGCCCGCCCGGCTCGAGCACCCGCACGCACTCGGCGAACACGTCGCGCAGCATCTGCAGGTAGTCGAGATACGTGGTGGGGATGGCCGGCAGACGATCGCGATCGCCCACGACCGCCTGCTCGTACTCCTTGCCCACGAAGTACGGAGGTGACGTGACGACGAGCGCCACGCTGCCATCGGGGAGAACCTTCATTCTGCGGGCATCGCCGTTGATACACCAGTCGTCGAGGCCCAGAGCCGCCGGCTCGGGAAGGCGGGCCACGTCCTCGTCGGTACTGATCACCGGCGGCGTGAAGCGGGCATAGAACTCGCTGGCATCGTGGCTCTCGCGGCGCCCGGCCCCGAACGCCTGGGTCGAGGTCGGCGAGCGGCGGAGTGAAGCTTCGGACGAAGCCTGCGCGTCGGATGTGGTCGGATCCACGACGGAGCCTTTCGGACGTGGGGTGTCTGACGTCGTACCAGGAGTCGCTGGCGGCACGCCAGTCTCCGACCGCTCCGAACAATGGTACGAACTCATGCTCAGCAACCTACGGATGGGGTGTGACAGCGTCTTTCCGCAGGCGGACACTTGTCCGCCTGCGGCTGCGCCGGAGGCGCTCTTCCCGTAAGGAACCCGAAGGGTTCCCCTCGTCCCTCATCTTCCCGCAGGCGGACACTTGTCCGCCTGCGGCTGCGCCGGAGGCGCGGTCCCGTCGCTCGTCCCTCGCTCCTGGCGGGGCTGCACCGGAGGGCGACTTGAGATCACGGGCTCTCGGGGCACGGAACTCCAGCTCGCTCGGCGAGGACACAGAAGGTGCCGGAGGACACCTTCCATACGCTGTCCTCGACTACGGCATAGGAAATGTTGCCGGTCGAGATCACGGTCTCGCCCAGCAACAGGTCGTGGGTGACGACGGCGCAACCCGAATCGAGGTCTTCTGCGCTGCAGGTGGTCTCATCGGGAAAGGCGACGTCGGTCACAATCGTCGAGAAGGCCGCGAGGGTTTCGCTACCCCTCAATGCTGTGAGCGTCTCTTCGTGCCCTTCGGCGTCCTCCAGTAGCTCTCGTGCGCGCTCGATCGGCGTCGCGCCGTCGTAGAACTCCTCGAAAGAAGCGGCTACGGCCCGCTGATCGAGAGTGAGCTCGGCGGCGTTGCCGCCATCGACCGGCGGTTCAGGAATAGCTGAGGTACCGCAAACCTCGAAGCCGTACTCCCGGGCCAGAACCTGGGCGTCGCCCAGCGGATCGGACACGAGTAGCGAGAAGGGTTGAGTCTCGACTGCGTCAATGCCCTCAGCAAATGCCTCGAGCATTGCGTCGATCGTGGCGCTGTCCTCGGCCGGAGGCGTCAGCGCACGAAGCGCGTCGAGCTCGGACTTCAGGGCCGGTACCGCCCTGTCGGAAATGAGCACCCTCAGGTCATCCTCGGTGACATCGGCCCCAAACTCGACGTCGGCGAGCTCGGCGTGTGCTTCCGCACAGACGGCGTCGGCGGAGGAGATGAACTGCTCCCTCTCGTCGACTGGCGGTTCCTCCGTCGTGGTTGGGGCCTCCGTAGTTGTTGGGGCCTCAGTGGTTGTTGGGGCCTCTGTAGTTGTCGTGGCCTCTGTAGTTGTCGACGCAGTTGCGTCGCTCGATCCATCACTGCCGCAGCCCGCTGCCAACAACGCAAGTATTGCGAGCACAGCTGCGACGATTCTGCCGAAACGGCACACCATCGCTACCACCTCACTCCTTCGCCCCTCGCTCGAGAGGCGAACGCCTCAACAAGGAGCATCCGAAGGGGATGACTCTCACGTCAGATTGATCCTCGGCTGTCGAGATGCCAAGAGGCGAACGTCATGATCCGGCCGGCGAGATCCGCGTATGCCAATGCGGGCCGGCCGAAGCGGCGCCTCCGCCTCCCGCCAGGGCCGAGGGACGAGGCCCGAAGGGGCGCCTCCGCCTCCCGCCAGGGCCGAGGGACGAGGCCCGAAGGGGCGCCTCCGGCTCCCGCCAGGGCCGAGGGACGAGGCCCGAAGGGGCGCCTCCGGCGCAGCCGCAGGCCCACAAGTGTGGGCCTGCGGGAAGATCAGGTACGGCCGATGAGGCCTCTGACTTCTCTGGACGCGACGAGCAGCGACGTCAGGTCGCCCGAGGCCGTCGCCCTGATGTCGCTGATCGTCTGACGGTAGAACGACACCGGCAACTCGTGCGCGGCCCCCCAGGCGTCGACCCGCTCGATCGGGGTTCCGGTGGCGCCATGAGCCACGACCCGGCGCACGAGCTCGCGGTGGTCGCTGTGCAGGTCGCCCCTCAGGGTCAGCCGGGCGAGGGTCTCCCACTGGCTGTTGCGAGGTAGTGCCAGGATCCGGTCGCGCAACCAGGTGAGCTCGAGGCGCTCCGCAACCTCGAAGTAGACCCCAGCCACTCCGTCGATCTCCTCGCTGGCTTCGGTTGCGACATCGACGATGTCGATCGCTGCGATCGCCGGACCGAGCCCGGCGGCCCGCCGGGCCAGCTCGACGGGGGCGCCGGCCGCGGTGTGCTCGTCGACCCGGCTGTCGAAGGCCACCTTGTCGGCCCCGACGAGGAACTCGTCGATGCGCGCCGTCGTCGCCCGCACCGGCTCGGCCAAGTCACCTATCGCAGCCGCGGCACTGAAGGGATACGGCCGACTGCGCACCAGTAGGCGGGTGGCCCGCTCCGCCAGCTGCCGGGCCCGCAGGTGGATGAGGATCTGCTCCTCGGCGGACAGCTCGTTGTCGAGGGCGTTGACCTCATCGGCCAGCTCACCGAGCTGATAGATCTCCCACACCGCCATGTGGGCGGCGGCGATCTCCGCCATCGGGGCCGACGTCTCGAGTCCGAGCCGGAACAGCATGGTCGTGCCGGCCCGGTCGACGACCTGGTTGACGATCTGGCTCGAGATGATCTCCCGGTGCAGGCTGTGGCCGCCGATGCGATCGGAGAAGCGCTGCCTTATCGGCTCGGGGAAGTAGAGCTGCAGCTGATCGAGGAAATAGGGATCGTCGGGCACGTCCGAGTCGAGCAGCTCGGCCTGCAGGATGTTCTTCGTATACGCCAGAAGCACGGCCAGCTCGGGGGTGGTGAGCCCGGTACCGGCGAGTCGACGGTCGGCGATCGCCTCAGCGTCGGGCAGACACTCGAGGCTGCGGTCGATGAGGCCCTGGCCCTCGAGGGCGGCGATGTAGCGGGCATGAACCTCGGCCATGCTCGCCGTCTCGACCCGCTCGGTGCCCAACGCCTGGGTCTGGCTGTAGTTGTTGGCCAACACCAGCTCGGCGACCTCGTCCGTCATCTCCTCGAGCAGCTCGCTGCGCTGCTTGGCGGTCAGGTCGCCCTCGGCGACGATGCGGTCGAGCAGGATCTTGATGTTGACCTCGTGGTCGCTGCAGTCCACGCCCGCCGAGTTGTCGATGGCATCTGTGTAGACCCGGCCGTCGCGTTGGGCGAACTCGATGCGGCCGTGCTGGGTGAAGCCGAGGTTCCCGCCCTCGCCGACCACGCGGCAGCGCAGATCGCGCCCGTCGACCCGGATGCCGTCGTTGGCCTTGTCGCCCACCTCGAGATGGGTTTCGGTCTGGGCCTTCACATAGGTGCCGATGCCGCCGTTCCACAGCAGGTCGACGGGAGCCCGGAGGACGGCCGAGATCAGCTGGTCCGGGGTCATCCGGCCCGACCTTTCGATGCCGAGAGCCCTGCGGGCCTCGGGGGTCGGCTCGACCGACTTGGCGGCGCGCTCGACGATGAAACCGCCGTCGCTCAGCAACGACCGGTCGTAGTCATCCCATGTGGATCGGCCCATCTCGAAGAGCCGCTGACGTTCCGCGAACGATGTGACCGGATCGGGATCGGGGTCGACGAAGACGTGGCGGTGGTCGAAGGCGGCGATGAGCTTGAGGTGCGATGATCGCAACATGCCGTTGCCGAACACGTCGCCCGACATGTCGCCGATGCCGACGGCAGTGAACTCCTCGCTCTGAACGTCGACACCGAGCTCGCGGAAGTGCCGCTTGACCGATTCCCACGCTCCCCGGGCGGTGATGCCCATGCCTTTGTGGTCGTAGCCGTTCGAGCCCCCCGAGGCGAAGGCGTCGCCGAGCCAGAAGCCTCGTTCGAGGGCAAGTCCGTTCGCGATGTCGGAGAACGTCGCCGTGCCCTTGTCGGCGGCGACGACGAGATAGGGGTCGTCGCCGTCGCGTCGAAGGGTGGCGACCGGCGGCACGATCTCGCCGTCGACCAGGTTGTCGCTGAGGTCGAGCAGCGCCCCCACGAAGAGCTGGTAGCAGGCGACGACTTCCGCCTGGAGCTCGGCCCGGTCGAACGGTCGGCGCTTCAGAACGAACCCGCCCTTGGCGCCGGCCGGCACGATCACGGCGTTCTTGACCATCTGGGCCTTGACCAGACCGAGCACCTCGGTGCGGTAGTCCTCGTTGCGGTCGGACCACCGCAGACCACCGCGGGCGACTGGTCCCGAGCGGAGGTGCACGCCCTCGAACCGGGGTGAGTAGGCGAAAATCTCGAACTGGGGCCGCGGCTCCGGCAGGTCGATGATCTTCTGCGGATTGAGCTTGAAGGCCAGGTAGGGCCGGGGTTGACCGTGCTCATCGCGCTGGAAGTAGCTGGTGCGCAGCGTCGACTCGATCAGGTTGCGCATCGTCTGGATGATGCGGTCCTGGTCGAGGCTGGCCACCTGCTCGAGGCCGGAGTCGATTCGGGCCCGGGAGTCGCGTATGGCCGCATCGCGTTCGGGCCCGTCGAGGCTGAACAGGGCGATGAACAGGTCGACCAGCGCCCGGGCGACATCGGAGTGCTCGGAGAGGGTGTCTTCGATGTAGAGCTGGCTGTACGGAGAGCTGGTCTGGATGAGGTAGCGGGCATAGGCCCGAAGAACGCCGACCTCGGCCGGGTCGAGACCGGCCGCGAGCACGAGGCGATTGAAGGCGTCGTCAGCGACCTCGTCGGCCCACACGGCGCTGAACGTGCGCTCGACCAGCTCTGCCGCCTCGGCGAACTCCCGGTCGTGGCCGTCGTGTTCGAGGGCGAAGTCGTATACCCACACCGACTCGCCCTCCTCCGGCAGCACTTCGAAGGTCCGCTCGTCGAGCACGGTCACACCGAGGTTGCTCAGGATCGGCATGACGTGGGTCAGCGACACCCGGTCGCCGCGTCGGAACAGCTTGAGCTTGAAGGTGTTCGAGGGGTGTCCCGGTTCCCGGTAGGCGTTGATGCGGGGAGCGCCGTCGTCGGTCAGGCTCTCGATCTCGGCCGCGTCTGCAGCTGCCGACCTGGGGTCGAACACGGCCCGATAGCCCGCGGGGAAGGCGTTCTGGTAGCGACGGCCGAGGCCGACCCCGAGGTCCTCACCGAACAGGTGCACGAGCTCCTCGCCGAAGTCGTCGCTCCAATCCTGGATGATGGCGGCGATGCGCCTTTCGAGAGCATCGGTGTCGACGTCGTCGGCCTCCACATCACCGACGCGAACCAGGAAGTAGAGGCGGGCCAACACGGACTCGGACAGCGAGGCATTCCACTCGGCCAGCGAGCCGGCATAAGCATCGGTGAGCAGCTCACTGATCGCCCGCCGACTGGACGTGTTGTACCGGTCGCGGGGCAGGTACACGAGGCAAGTCACGAACCGGCCGAAGATCTCAACACGCGTGAACAGCCGCAAGCGGCGTCGCTCCTGGAGCCCGGCGATGGCAAGGGCGGCGTCGTAGACCTCGTCCGTGCTCATCTGGAAGAGCTCGTCGCGGGGGTAGGTCTCGAGGATCGTCATGAGGCGCTTCTCGTCGTGACCACCCGGTGGGAATCCGGCCCGGTCGACGACCTCGGAGACGATGCGGGAGATCTTCGGGATCTGAGTGACGCTGCGGCTGTAGGCCTCGGCCGAGAACAGGCCGATGAAGCGACGCTCTCCGACCACGGCGCCTGCCTCGTCGAATCGCTTGACGCCGACGTAGTCCATGTAGGCAGCTCGGTGAACCGTGGCCTTGGTGCTGGCCTTCGTCAGGTTGAGCAGCCGGCGCTCGTGGATTCGCTCCCGGGTGCCCGAGGGCATGTCGGCGATCGGCCTCACCTCCTCGACCGGAGGGGCCCGCAGGATTCCGAGGCCCGTGTCGGCCCTCACGACAAGTGCCTCTTCCCCGTCGCGGGTCTCGACGTCGTACTCGCGGTAGCCGAGGAAGGTGAAATGGTCGTCGGCAAACCACTCGAGCAGCTCCCGGGCCTCGGCGATCTCGAAGTCGTCGACGGGTAAGTGTTCGTCGGCGAGACCAGCAGCGAGCTCCCGCATCCGGGTCTGCATGGGGCGCCAGTCCGCGACCGATGCCCGGACGTCGGCGAGAACCCGGGCGATCTCGCGCTCGATCGCATCGAGCCGACCGTCGTCCGCCTGACGATCGACCTCGATCATCATGAGCGAGGCCAGCGATCCGTCGTGGGTGGGGGTCGTGCGGGGGTCTTCGAACAGTCCGGCATCGCTGCGCTTGTCGCGTACGACCGGGTGCACGACCAGGTGGATGCCGAGCTCGAGTCGGCTGATCTCCATGATCGCCGAGTCGACGAGGAACGGCAGATCGTCGGTCACGACCATCACGAGCGTGTGGTCGCTCTCCCAGCCGTCGACATGGATCTTCGGATTGACGGCCTTGACCGTCGTCGAGCCGGGCTGCCAGTCGAGCGCCAGCCGCAGATGGTCCATGGCTGCACCGAAGAGGTCTTCGATCCGGCGGGCGGTCAGGTCTTCGACGTCGACGTGGGCGTAGTAGTGCCGCAGATAGTTGGCGAGAGCGTGCCGGTCGTGGTCGGCGGCCGCGGCCCGAGCGTGTTCGACCAGCCGGGAGAGCACCGGCTCCTGGGGTCGCTCGAGGTGATCGCCCACGATTTCGACTGTACTAAAGGCTCGCAGGTCGGTCGCCGTGAACCCACCGTCACACCCCGCTGCTGGACTGGTGCCTCTCGCGACGGCTCGCCCTCGCCGCCGTTCCAGAAAATGGGAATCACACAAATGGCCTCGCCATCTCCCGTTCCCACGGGTTGTTCCGTCGAGGCGGCGACGCGCTGGTGCCTCGAGCATCTCGACGCCTTCGCCGCCGTTCTCGTAGGAGTCGAAGCCGGCACCGACACGGCCGACTTCCACATCGTTCCCCTCGCTACCGACGAGCTGCTCGACGATGTCACTTCTCTCGCCATCCCGGAGTCGTGGCACACGCTCGTGGTCGTGGTCGACGGGCCTCTGCTCGACGCCCGGCCGGGAAGCCGCATCGGCCTCGGCGTAGACCGCACCGGCGCCACCCACATCGAAGGCCGCAGTTCGGCTCCGGGCGCGGCCCAACCACGCAGAGGGCGACCGGTAGCATGACGGACCGTGGAGGACGACGCTCAACCCCCACGCGCCGCACCCGAACCCCTCCCTGACGACGAGCCGGTCGACTACCTCGTCGATCGCCGCAAGGTGGTCATGGGCCTCGGATTCGGCGCCGCCACGCTGGCCGGGTTGTCCGGCCTGCGTAGCCCCCGCCCGTCGGTCGTTCAATCCGGCGACGCCACGCCGGGGTCGACGACCACGACCACCACGACCGAGCCGGGCGGTGCGATGAGTGTCGGGGAGCCGACGACCGGCCCCTTCGAACCGCCGGTCTTCGATGCCGGCGCTGCCCTCGCCGAAGGCGACGAGGCCGACCTGGTATTGGCCGGGGGGCGCATAGTCGACCCCGAGACCGGCTTCGACCGACAAGGCAACGTCGCCATCAAGGGTGACCTCATCGTCGCCATGTCGGACCAACCGATCGCCGCTACCCGCCAGGTCGATGCGACAGGTCTGGTGATCTCCCCCGGCTTCATAGACATGCTCTCGTACCAACCCAACGCCGCACCGGGCTGGATCGGAGGCGAGTGGTGGAAGGTCGCCGACGGAGTCACATCGAACATCGGCATGCACGGACTCCGCTTCGATGCCACCGACTTCTTCAACCGCTGGCGGGGCGAGGGCGTGCCTGTCCACTACGGCGGCGCGGTCCACAACAGCCACATCCGCGACACTCTCGAGATCGGTATCGACCAGTCGGCCGACGACGTGCTCGACGAGCTCCGATCCCGAATCGAGGCCCAGATAGAGGCCGGCTACATCGGCATCCATGCCCAGCCCGAGTACGCGCCCGGAGTCAGCGCCACCGAGATGCTCGACATGGGCCGCATCGCCGCCCGCCTAGACGTGCCGCTGTGTGTCCACGCCCGCTACTCGGACGATGTCGAGCCGGGCATCCAGGCGGAAGCCACCGCCGAACTGGTTCAGGTCGCCCGGGAGACCGGAGCCCACGTGCACATCGAGCATCTCAACTCGACCGGGGGAACCGGTCGTATGGTCGAGGCGTTGGCCGAGGTAGAGGCGGCCTTGGCCGAAGGCCTGCGCATGAGCACTTGCATGTACCCCTACGAGTTCTGGGCCACAGGCTTGCGGACGTTGCGCTACCTCGACTGGCAGGAGCGCTACGGCCTCGACTACGGCGACCTTCAGGCGGCGGGCTCGAGCGAACGGCTGACCGAAGCGACGTACGCTCAGGCTCTCGAAGACAACGCGCTGGTCGCTGCCTTCGCTATCGACCCTGCCGATATCTCGGCCGGATTCCAGGCGCCATTCATGATGATCGGTTCCGACGCGATCCTCGAGCAGTCTCTGCGGAACCATCCTCGGGCAACCGGCTGTTTCGCCCGCACCCTCGGCCACTACGTGCGAGACCAGGGCGAGCTACCGCTCGTCGATGCCTTGGCCATGATGACGATCCGCCCCGCCGAGCTGGTCGGCATCGGGGCTCCGGCCATGCGCAGGAAGGGTCGCATGCAGATCGGCGCCGATGCCGACGTCACCGTGTTCGACCCCGAGCGCATCGCTGCCCGGTCGACGCTTGCTGATCCGGCTCAGGAATCGGTCGGCGTCGAATACGTATTCGTGGCCGGCACAGAGGTTCGCAACCCCGGCGGCAATGTCCTCACCGACTCGGCCGGCGAGCCCAACCGACCCGGGCGGGCGGCCACTTCCGAGGCGGCGTGAGGGAGCACGGCCCCGAGCGGCACGAACTACCAGTGGAGCCGGCGACCGAGCGAGTCGCCTGGGTGATCACCGGCGCCATAGTCGCCTTGTCCGTGCTGGCGTTGCTCACCGTCGATCGACGTACCGACGACTCGGCCAACGTAGCCACCGGCACGACCACCACGGAGCTGGCCAACTCGACCATCGACCCGGCTGAGGCCGACGACACCAGCCGGTCCACGGGCGAGCCATCGGTGTCGGAGCGGTTCACGATCTCGGCGTCGGGCGACATCATCGTCCACGGCCGGGTGGCTGATGCCGCTACAACCGAATCCGGCTACGACTTCACTCCGTTGTTCGCCAACGTCCAGGGTCCGATCTCTTCAGCCGACCTGGCGATCTGCCACCTCGAGAGCCCACTGTCGGCCACAAACACAGACCTGGCCTTCGGCGAGGCGGGCGCCTTTCGAGCACCGAATCAGCTGGCCGACGCCCTGACCGAGGTCGGCTTCGACTCGTGTTCGGTGGCATCGAACCACGCCTATGACTCGGGCGAGAGCAGCGTGATCGCCACCGTCGAGCAACTACAGCGGGTCGGGCTGGCCCACGTCGGCATCGCCACAAGCGAGGAGCAGGCCGCCGAGCTGTGGCAGTTCCGGGTCGGCGAAGTAACGGTCGGCCACCTGGCCTACACCTACGGGCTCAATGGCCGGGCGGTCGGCGAGGTTCCGACGAGCCGGGTCGCTCAGATCGACGAGGCCTTCATCCTGGCCGACGCGGCCCGGCACGATGCTGCGGGCACCGACTTCCTCGTGGTCAGCATGCACTGGGGCGATGAGTTCGACCCCGAGCTCACCGACCTGCAGGCCGAGCTCGGCCCCCGGCTCATCGCCAGCGACGACATCGATCTGTTGATCGGCCACAGCGCCCATGTACCCCAGCAGATCACCGAGTACGACGGCGAATACGTGGCCTACGGGCTGGGCAACCTTCTGTCGAACCAGTCGATCGACGCCCCCGAGTGCCCCACGTTGTGCACGCTCGAGAGCCAGGACGGTGCGCTCGTCGAGTTCGTGGTCGATCGCCGGGACGACGGCTCGCTCGGCGTGGTCGACATCGTCGCCCGCCCCACCTGGGTCGCGGTCGGAACCACCTGGGAGATCGTCGACACAACTTCGGTGCCCGTAACCGGATCGGAATTCGATCGAAATGTCTTGAAGGCGTCTTTCGACCGAACCATGGCCACTCTCGGGCTGTCGGCCGAGGTCGGATAAACGTCCGTTGCCGCTTTGGTGTTCGGGCCCCTCGATGGCATCCTGGGAATTGATGTTCGCAGCGATGTTCGAGGTGCGAGGGATACATGTTTGATGTCGGTGATCGTGTCGTCTACCCGCACCACGGTGCGGCAATCGTCACGAAGCGTGAGATGCGCAAGGCCTTCGGCGAGAAGACCGAGTACCTGGTGCTCGAGATGGCCCACGGGGAGATGACCCTGTCGGTGCCCGTCGACAAGGTCGAAGAGGTCGGCATGCGCTGGCCCATCAGCACCGAGGACGTCGAGGACCTCTTCGAGGTGTTGGAGAAGCGCGGCATCCGCGAGCCACCGAACTGGAGCCGCCGCTTCAAGAACCACCAGGAGAAGCTCAAGTCGGGAGACGTGTACCAGGTGGCCGAGGTCGTTCGGAATCTGGCGCTGCGGGAGGCCGACAAGGGCTTGTCGGCGGGCGAGAAGAGCCTGTTCACCAAGGCCCGCAACGTGCTGGTCTCCGAGCTGAGCTTCGCCCTCGAGATCCCCGAGGAAGACGCCATCAGCCGCGTCGAGGCCGCCCTGACCTGACCAGGTCGAGGCGCATCCGAACCTCATTGCGGCACGGGTCGTTGGGCGATGCCCGGTGCTCGGCCTTGACGACGAATCCGCATCGCTCGTACAGGGTGATCGCAGCATCGTTGCCCGTGACGACCCAGAGCTCGAGGGCCTTGGCACCTGTCGCCCGGGCCCATTCCCCGACTCGGTAGACCAGCTTCTCTGCCAGGCCCCGGCGTCGCGCCTCCGGGGCCACCCACATCGCGACGAGGTCGGGTACCTCACCACCATCGAGGTAGACGCCTGAGACCATTCCCACAATTGAGCCGTCTCGCCAGGCGAGATGTGTCGTCGAGTCGGCGTGCTCGGCGTTGGCGGCGACCCGTTCCTCCCAGAAGGCCGGGGGCTGCGCGGCGGCATCCTCGTAGACCTCGGTGAACGCATCCGGGTCCTCCTGAAGCGCGCGGAGGCGCGCCGTGCGGTACTCGGCCACATCCTCGGTGGTGATGGATGCCAGACGAATGTCGTCCACGAACGTCGACCGTACCTGGAGCTAGAGGTCAAATCGATGGCGGCGCCGGTGACAAGGGGCGCAGCGAAGCTCGAGCTCCTCGACGACCGTGCGGCCGGTGATCTCGTAGTCCGGGTTGTGGTCGTACTCGAGCAGGTCGGTGCTCCCACAGTCGACGCAGCGACGGTCGCGAGCCTTCACGACCCGCTTCTGTCGGGTGGTCGGGTGGCGGTGCCGGCCTGATGCGTTGATCGGCCGCCGCTCGGCATCGACTATCAGGGCTCGCAGGAACGACGTCGGGGCCAGCTCGGCCACGACGGAATCGGGCACCGGGGTTCCGTCGTCGAGGGTGCACCCGTCACCCCGCACGTTGATGACGAGCTCTGTCTGCACGCTTGCCCCCGAGCCCCGCATGGCGGCCACGAGGGCATCGGCACGCTGTTGTGCGATCGACGGGAACGCTGCGTCGGAGCCGTCGGACGCAACCGCAGTTGCGTTTCCGCCACTCTCGGGGGCGGGATCCCTCACGGCCCGTGGTGCCGTCTTCATCAACGTGGCGTCGATGGCGGCGAGCACGAAGCCGGCGTCGGCGGGAGGAAGGGTGGCCGTGATCTGCACCATGCCGTCGGGCCGCGTGAAATGCCGCAGGCCCCGGTGCCGCCGGTGTCGTCGGGCCCGTTTCTCGTCGGACTCGTGGCGTCGAGACCAGGCGGCGAGCTCGATTCCGAGGCGTCCCGCCGGCACCCTCTCGGCGATGGCGATGAGCTCGTCGGCCGTGTCGGGCGCGACGACCGAGCTGAGCGCCCTCACCTTGCTGTAGCTGAGACGCCCACAAGCGAAGACTTCGTCGAGTGCGGGAACTCGTTCGAGGACCCGACCGATTCGGATCCAGTCGCGTGCGGTCGCCAGGCAGGTGCCGAGCTGCTCGGCGATCCAATGGGCCGGCGTGGAGTAGCCGATGATCCACTCATCGGAATCCGCGAACCGAGCTGCGGCGTGAACGATCGCATAGTGGGCGCCATGGAGGCGATGGCCGGCCTCGACCACACGTTCGCCGTGAGTCGGCAGAGTTCGAACGACGGCAGAGCTGAGTACGGACATGGTGCTTCCTCTCGATGCGGGTGTGAGAACCGGGGGAAGCACTCCGAAAGGAGCCAGTCGAGCCCGTCTGCGGCGGGCTCGACCAGAGCTTAGGAAGGAGGTGAGACAATCACGGATGGGCGCGACCGCCGCGCGGTGTGTGGCCAAAACGCAACCGCGGTTGCGCATCGACCTGGTCCAGCGAGCGCCAAGAGGAAGGGACCCGTCTGGGGGAGCCGGGCTGCGCCCGGCGACCAAGATGGCTAGGAGGGGATCCGAGCGGAAGTCTCGGAGCTCGCAGGGAGCCGGGCTGCGCCCGGCG
>JAAUYH010241906.1_pt1 | contig 49686 bp, 43 predicted proteins | sample 7278061 | NCBI WGS metagenome assembly JAAUYH01 (sample SAMN14350203, study PRJNA611818) | marine sediment metagenome | isolation source: surface marine sediment (0.6m) | place: French Polynesia: Moorea | collected 2018-08
CCCCCCACCCCCCCCGCCTCCCCCACGCCCGCGCCCGCCCCCGGGCGCCCGTCCCCCGCCGGCTCTGACGCGGCGGATGGGAGAGAGAATCCAATATCCGAAATCTAAACTCTAAAATTCTCTAGGGGGAGAAGAGATAGATCATACCGAGGCTTGGCTAGCGCAGGGAGGTATTCTGCTGGATTAGGGGTTGTCTGAAGAGGGAGTATCTTTTGGCTTCATTTCTGGAGAGGGGTTGGCGGAATTTTCAGAGGCGGCTTTAGGCGGTTGGGGTTGAACCCCTTCAGTGGTTTCTGGGGTTTCTGGGGGCGTGATATCTGCGTTGGCGGACGGAGCGGAATTGGAAGCGGGGCTTGATTCGGCAGTGTCCTCGGGGGCGTCTATGACGGCTTTCCATTCTTCCAGAGGGCGTTCTACCCCATTAATTAAATCAATAGCGGCGACTTGGATTTCGATTTCCGCCTCCGCTGACTCGGCGGGATCTGAAGCGGGGTCGACTTGAACATATATAGAGCCGCCGCTAAAGTCTTTGCCGCCTAACACCAGGGTATGGGTTTCGTCTGTGTCCAGCGTCATCTCAATTGTGCCGATGGGGTCGGTAAAGCCGAAGTCTGCTTTTTGGTCTGGTGTGATGGTGAGGGTGCGGCTGATGGGTTCAGTGGTAAGTAAACTGAGCAAGAAAGCAATGGAGGCTTGCTCCGCGATCGCAGACTCAGGGGCGGTCATTTGCCACACATCTTCCTGATCCCGCTCAAATTTGAGGGTTTCCCCGGGGCGTTCAATTTGTAGTATTTTGATTTGGTCTTCTTGGAAGGTAAACAGGCGATCCCCAGATTTTTGGATGACGCCGTCTCCATTTGAAGTCGACTGCAGGGTCTCTGTAATTAAAACAACGCCGCCGAGTGCGATCGCCGCTGCTACTAAAATCACTGTATTTCGCTGAAGCGTCATGGCCAATGGGTAAACTCACATCAAACTGCACTGTCAAAGAACCTTTTTTTCCCTTAAGGGTCTGCAGAAAAATACCATCCCATCCACCCATCCACCCATCCACTGCTTCCCTCAGGGACGACTCAACTCCTAAACCACTTTCCAAAAGTCCCTAGCGTCGTTTGAGCCACATCGCAATTGCTCCGACAAAACCCAATAGAGGCAATATCAACAGAGATAAGGCTCCCACCGCAAGTTGTTGCTGTAGGGTCATCACGATGCGCCGATTGGTAATTTCTTTGGGCCGAATCGAAAAGGTCGCATCATCTTGCCGACCTAACCAAGTGACTGCGTTTAAGAACACATCTCCATTCAGTTGCTGTTCAAATAACCCATCCGTAGCAAAGGTGGCGTTGCCAATCACCACCATCCGAGCTTCTGACGATGCAGTGTCCGCCTCTTCACTGGCAGAGGGATTTTCCTCAATGGACGGCTCAGGCGTATCTGTGGGGGATGTCTCCTGCGTTGGTTGGGTCGACTGTTCCGGAGTGGTTTGATCAGCGGCGGCTTCCTTTGAATCTAAGGTTGAATCTGTGGCGGTTGCAGTCGGTTCTGCGGCCTCAGTAGTCGGTTCGGTTGCAACCTCTTCGCCCTTGGCAGCCTCATCAGCAGAGTTACTTTCCGTCTCGCCAGCCGATATCTCCGGGGCGACTGTGACTTCTCTGTTCAGGGCGACCCCTAGAACAAAAGGTCCTTCAGGGGTTTCATTCGGATCAAACTCTAATTCACCGCTATCTGAAATCGCCTCCGCTTGACTCTGCGGGTTAGTAAAGAGTAGAGGCGTCGCTATGACTCCCGGTATTGCTGTCACTTCGACAGGACGGGCGACCGGATAAAATGAACGGCCATCGCCAAAATCACGGGTGATGGGATGGTCGCCATAGTCCGTCACTAGAGGGGCTGCAGGCCCTAGACCCACTAACCGCCCACCCCCGGATGTGTCCAGCACTAATCGCTCATCTAGCGTAATCCCCCAAGTCTCCAAGAAGCTATCGAGGTTAGGGTCGGTATTCGGATCCACCATCAGTAGTAAGCCGCCGCCTTTTTCCAAATAGGCCTCCAGAGCGTTAAGCTCGGCCTCAAAAAAAGCTTGCTGCGGTCCCGCCACCACAATCACCGACGCCTCCCCCAGCGTCTCTGGGGTTTCCGCGAGATTGAGGGATTTTACCGTATAGTTTTTATCTTCAAGACTAGCGGACGCTTGGAAAAAACCCGATTCGGAGCCATCAATTTTGTATTCGCCATGTCCTTCTAGGAAATAAATGGTGAGGGTGCGATTGCTGACAATCTGCTCTAGTCGATTGGTTAATTGGCGCTCCGCCAGCCGTTCGTCTCCACTTACTTGTTGCACCAAAAGACGTTTATCACCCACTTCGAGATAAACTTCCCCAGGTGTCTGGACTCCATACTGTCGACTCAAGACAGGTTCAGCGAATGGATCGATATACTCAAAACTAAACAGAGAATTTTGTCGCCGATAACTCTGTAAAAGCTGCTTATCTATGGAATTCTGATTGGCGTCAAAAATAACCAGCCTGACGGGGGTGGTCAATTGGCTTACCACTTCTTTCGATTGGGGCGCCAGACTGAATAATTGATTCTCCGTCAGATCTAGTCGGGCTGAATAGCGCACCCCTAAAAAATTCACTAGGCCCAAAATTACCAGCATGGCCACCGTCGCAACCAGAGCGTTTGTTCCCGCCTGGGTCGAGCGCTGTCCCCAAAATTTAGCCAGTGAGTAGTAGCCAGCAAACCAGGCTCCTATCCCCATCAACACGATACCGCCCAGCAATAAGCTGGTGGATATCAGGGTTGCTTGACCTAGGGCGATCGGTACAAACCCCGCTGTCGTTAACGCTAAGCCTGGCCAAAGAAGATATTTGAGGGTTTTTCGGTATGTTTCAAAGGTTTTCATAGCAGCCTGATTAGCGCTTTTCTGTTAGCTGAAAATGGCTGATAGCGCGATCGTCTTTAGAACTATCAATCTAAAATCTACAATCTCAGATCCCCAGTCCCTAAACTATCACTCAACGCCCAAACTTCGACTCTGTCTAGGATCGTTGGAACCTCAGGGCGTCAATTGATTGGGCGGTGAGGAAGAGTCCCAACACGATATAGCTGATAAATAACAGTAGCCCGCTCGTGTCGAGGACGCCTTCAGTGAAGTCAGTGTAATGGGTCAGTAGAGATAAGTGGCTGAGAATTTCGCCCCAGGCTCCCCCCAGCCCTTCTGCAATGGCGTCGACGACCCAAAGCAAAAGCACCAGAACAAATGTCATGATAGCCGCCAATACGGTGCTTTCTGTCAGGGAGGAAACAAACATTCCCAGAGATAAAACGCTTGCCGCTAACAGGATGAGACCCAGATGGCCAAGGATCATTCCAATGGGTTGGATGGGGGGATCGGAGGTGCTGAGGGCGATCGCTTCACAGAACATCAACGGCAGAACGATGCCGATATAAAAGGTGACGACGCCGAGTAATTTCCCCAAGGCGACCGCCCAGTTGGTGATGGGTGAAGTGGCCAATAACTCCAATGTCCCTTGCTTGCGCTCCTCAGCATACAGCCCCATGGAAAGTATCGGCAGCACAAACATGGAGAGGGAGCCCAGCAGGCTGAGATAAATCTTGAGAAACTCATAAGGGACGTCTATGGATGCGCCTGCGCCGCCAAATTGATCAGCGATCGCCACCTGAGCAATCAATCCTTGCGGGCTTAATAAAATGACGGTCAGGAAAAAGCCGCCCAAGAGCCAAAAGAGCCCCGCAATTGCATAGGCCAGCGGTGAAGCGAAATAGCCGCGTAATTCCCGCTGGTAAATTGCGATCACGTTATTAAATACCGTCAGCATGTCGGCTAATCCTCCTCTGGCCCATTAGCCGGATCACTGGTCGATGTCTCCTGGGGCGAGTCAGGCTCAGTCGGCGCGAATGTCGATTCCATCGAGCTGTCCTCAGTTTTTTCCTGGGTGGTTAAGTTCAGAAAAACGTCCTCTAGGCTGACGCGGGTGCGGCGTAACTCATACAATCCCAAACCTGCGCCAATCAATACCGATGCCATCTCGCCGCCTGAATCGCGATTTCCGTCTGAGACCACTTGAAGCCGATGGCGGTCTTGGGGCAATCCTTCAATCTCCATCACAGTCGCCGTTCGGATGCCGTCGATGGCTTCTAGCCGCTGCAGCGCTAGCTGAAGATCCCCTTGTATTTCCACTTCATATCCGGCTTCCCCAGCTAAACGAGACATCAGGTTATCTGGGGTGTCGGTTGCGACTATTTTTCCTTGATTAATGATGGCGACCCGGTTACAGGTCATACTCGCTTCCGGCAAAATATGGGTTGAGAGGATGATGGTGTGCTCCCCCGACAAACTTTTGATCAGATTGCGCACTTCAATAATTTGTCTAGGATCCAGGCCCACTGTCGGTTCATCCAGAATGATCGCCGGCGGATCGTGGACAATCGCTTGGGCGATGCCCACTCGCTGCCTAAACCCTTTGGAGAGCTTCCGAATCAGAATAGACCGTTTTTCTAGGAGATTACAGCGGCGCATGGCGGATTCGACCCGCTGGGACCGATCGCCTGCCGCCACCCCCTTGATCTGGGCCACAAAATGGAGGAATCGCTCCACCGTCATCTCCCGATAAAGCGGCGGTGTTTCTGGCAGATAGCCAATCCGCTTACGGACTTCCATCGAGTGGGTATGAACTTCATAGTCGGCGATCCGGGCGCTGCCGCTGGTGGCGGGCAAATATCCCGTCAAAATTCGCATGGTGGTTGTTTTGCCCGCGCCGTTAGGTCCCAAAAACCCCAAAATTTCTCCCGGTTCAACCCGAAAGGAGACATCTTGAATCGCCGCAGTGGAACCGTAGGTCTTGTTTAAATACTCAGCTTCGATCATCACCTAGTGAGGGGAAACTCCCTGATAACCTTGCGATTAATGCTTTAAATAGAAATTATCTAACCTGAAGGTTGCTTCTGAGAACCTTAGACCTCGACAATGGATCGAGGTTGCCTGCTAATCATACTGCATTGGATCTTATTGGATAGACGCTGTGAGTGAAATGACCAAAGGGCCAGGTATTCTGCCCACTTTTCTCTATTATTTTTCTGGGACGGCCCTGGTCTCCACTCTGTTAGCCGTCAAGGCGCTGAATGTGGGCATGGACACTGGGATTCCCAGTCAGTTGGGTCTAGTGGTGGGGCTATTTGGCGGGGTGGTGGGCGCATTCTTCAATCGTTCAGTGGTGCTCGAAGTTCCGTTTAAGCATCGAAAAAACTTTCTTAAAACCCTAAATTCAGCCCTGGCTGAGATGGGCTACGAATTGGCGGCAGATACGGATGATGGCGCTGTGTATGAACGCTCTCCGTTGCGTCAATTGTTATCGGGCAAAGTCTTTGTCCAAATTAGCGGCCAGACGGCGACTATCTGCAGCCGTTCTATTCACATCAAAGCACTGAGGAAGCGGCTGAAGTAAACCCTGAATGATCATGGCGAAGAAGCAAAAATTTCCACATCTGGTGGGCTCAAAATGGACGGCTCAGCAGCGCGTGTCTGGGTGGCGTCACTTCCAGGTGGTCAATCGCAAGAATCAAGGGCGATGGGTATTTGCCGAACTCACGGCGGCCTGTGATTCTGAGGTGCGCTTCTGGATTAACGCCCAACTCTTAAAAAATCCCCACCTCTGGAAAGCGGGCTGGCAGTCTTTGCAGGAGAGCGATCGCGCCTCTGATTGCAAAATAATGACAAAATAATGACAAAATATTGCAAAATTTAGAGAGGAATAATTTATTCCAAAATTTATCGTTGTAGGCTCTTAAATGATAAGAGTCAGCAGCTAAGCCGTTGCTTGGTAAGCATGCTGGTAAGTTTGATCGTAGTGTCTGGCTGGGCTAAAACCCTAGAATTTGAGACAATAAGAGTAGGGATATGTGTCGACGGTCCGCTATAGGTTCTTGCGCAACTTTTTAAGATTGTGCATTTCTTGCATATCTATACCTAGAGGTATCTTGCTCCACCTCAGCGCGATATTAACTTTCCTGGCGTAGGAGATCGCTGAAACGCGATTAACAATCGACTTTAGATCCAAATCATTGGAAATCTGACCTGAGGAAATACCGGCTATGTTACATCTTCTTTACATTGTTGTTTTTACCATACTGGCTGTTTTGGCGATTGGTAATTTGATTCGTAACCTAATTAGCCTTGGGTCAGAATCTCAAAAAAACTTTTCTAGCGCCCCCTATGGCGCAGGTGCCAGACCCCAGCCGCATAATCGTCCGACGCCTCATCCAGAGCTTTTAGACGATGAAGGTAATGTGATCAATGAACCCCTCTTGGTGATGCGCTCTATTTCCATTAGAGATGCTCGGGAACAATTGGACGCACTGTACGAATCTTCTGCTGGTCAGGGTGACGAAGCGTCGGAAGAAAAGCAGAATTAACCAGCTCACAGAATTCTAAAACTCAGTCCCATTCTCAATTCATGAGAATAGGCTGCTAGCCATAACAAACGAGTCAGCCAGGGAAAATCAAATCGAGCGAACAATTCATTCGTTCCAAAACAGACGAATAGGAATCATTGCATTCTAGAGGAGTTTCTCAGGGTGTTTTCTTGTCAGGCTTTCCGTCAGGTCCATTGAAATAGACTTCTAAAACCCGGCGCGCCATTGGCCCCGCTACAGAGCCGCCGCCGCCGCCGGAATGTTCGCCAAAAGCGACCACTACAATTTCAGGCTTGTCAGCAGGGGCATAGGCTCCAAACCAGGTATGGGTTTTGTAGGGAGGCGCCTCTGCAGTGCCGCTCTTTCCCGAAACTGGCGGCAAAGTGGGAATATTCAAGACTTTGCCAGTGCCGTCTGTCACCACCTGCCTCAATCCTCGGCGCAAAATCTCAAGCGTACTGTCGCTAATGCCAATCGATCTTTTGGGTCGGTGGGATGTTTTTTGATCCAGCAGGAGATGGGGCGTTACCTGATAGCCGCCATTGGCCACAATGGCGAACATCACAGTTACTTGCAGCGGCGAGGCTTGTAGATACCCTTGCCCAATGGACATATTGATTGTATCGCCCAGGTACCAACCTTCCCCTAGCATCTCTTCTTTCCAGGTATGGTCTGGCACCAATCCGTTACTTTCCTCAGTCACGAGTTCGATGCCCGTTTTCTGACCAAATCCAAATCGCCTTGTCCATTCAATCAGATTCTCTTCCCCAATCCCCATCCCAATCTGATAGAAGAAGGTATCGCTACTCCACGCCATCGCGCCAGGAAAATCTAATGGGCCAAATCCAGCTTGATTCCAATCCCAAAATAGAATGCCTCCGGCATTGATATAAGGATAGGTCGGCAAGACGGTTCGGGGAGAGTAATGGCCCGATTCGATGCCAGCCGTAGTCGTCACAATTTTGTAGGTGCTGGCGGGGGGATAGGTTCGCAGCGCCCGATTCAAAAAAGGATGGTTGGAGCTTTGTAGTTGTCGCCATTGCTGGTCAGTAATTCGGGTTGAGAAGATATTCGGGTCAAAGGTCGGTCGACTGACCATGGCTAAGATGGCGCCATTTCGAGGATCCATGGCGACAATTGACCCCGTTCGTTCGCCTAAAACTTCCTCAGCCGCTTGTTGGAGTTCTATATCGAGCGTTAAGTGAATATCTTGACCCGATTTAGAGGGCTTTTTGCCCAAAATCCGAATGACGCGTCCCGCACTATCCACTTCCACCTGCTGCCCGCCCCATGCGCCACGAAGCTTCGACTCAAAGGCGGCCTCAGTCCCCATTTGGCCAATGATGTCCCCTAGCCGATATCCATTCTTGCGACGGGCTTCTAATTCCTCATTATTCAATTCGCCAGTGTAGCCCAATACATGGGCGGCTAAATCTCCGTGGGGATAGTTGCGAACGGCTTCCGCTTCGACCCGCACTCCAGTCAAGTCGGCGTTATATTCCGCCATCGCCGTAGCCTGGGCTGGACTAATGCCCCGGGCGATCGGGACGGACGCCGTGGACTCATACCCCGCTTGTTCCAGTCGATTCAAAATATCTTGCGCTGGAATGTCAAGAATCTGGGACAAACGCTGAATCACAGTGGGCCATTCCGCCTTGGGCAAGGTGATAGGCCAGAGGGAAACAGAATGGGATAGTCGACTTCCCGCCAAAATCTTTCCCTTGCGATCAAATATGGTTCCTCTGGCGGGCCGTTTGGGGATCAGCAGAATACGATTATTTTCCGCTAGCTGACGATTTCGAACGCCCTGGATTAACTGCAAATAGGCTAAACGGCCGCCAATCACCCCCAGCAATGTGAAGGTGATGAATAATATCATGACAATCGGTTGATATTGCCGTCCTACAGTGCGTATATTCTTCCCGGTTTCTGAAGAGGAATAGTGCGTTAGAGCCATATTGCGCAATAATCCGCCATTTTTCTTGATGTAGCCGGAGCGGTTTAGTCAAGAAAAATGGCAGGGGTTGAAGATAGAAGGACAGAAGGGAGTCTGTAGTCTATTTAGTTTACCCTGAGTCTGAAAACGACTAAGGCGGTTGATGGACACATGAATGAGTAGTGGGAGGGGATATATCGACGGTCGTCTTCATGAAAAGGGCGATTTGCGCCCCCGAAGTCAGGCGTCCAAGTACTCTCGCCGCACCTAACGGTCAAGATGAAATAGAACGGTCTCAGCAACTAATCAACTTATTAGACTGTCTGCGAATCGACTGATAGAGTTCCTATTTTGGTCGATTATGGGAAGGATCTAACCGATAGCGTTCTGCAGGAAGCTTAGGCGGTCAGCATCCAATAAATTCAAAAATTGATACCTGTCTCAAGCGGACCCAACCTAGATAGAATAGGGCAAAGTCATTTGCTGTCTTTCAGTCCGCGTTGCTGTTAAGGTCATCCAGTGTTCCCATTGGGTACCGCTGAAGGGAATTTCCGCCATGTCTCAGACCTTCTCGCTCAAGCATTCTGCCTCTCAGGAAGATGCCGTTCTAGATGTAGAACTCCATAAAGTCTCTAAATTTTTTGGCGGTGAACCTGCTGTCCGTGATATTACTCTCAGGATTGAGCAAGGCGATTTTTTCAGTATCCTGGGGCCGTCGGGTTGTGGAAAAACGACGACCTTACGTCTGATTGCAGGTTTTGAAGAGCTTTCAGCCGGAAACTTGCGAATTCAGGGACAGGATATGCAGGCAGTTCCCTCCTATCGGCGTCCGGTCAATACCGTTTTTCAGAGTTATGCGCTGTTTAATCATTTGAATGTTTGGGACAATATTGCATTTGGCCTTCGCATCAAACGCGCGAGCAAATCTCAAGTTCAGGAACGGGTCTCAGAGGCGTTGCGCTTAGTCAAAATGCAGGCCTTCGCCCGTCGCTTTCCGGCGCAGCTATCTGGCGGCCAGCAGCAACGAGTCGCTCTGGCTAGGGCGCTGGTGAATCGCCCAGCGGTGATGTTGTTGGATGAACCATTAGGGGCGCTTGACCTCAAACTGCGAAAAGAGATGCAGGTGGAGCTTGCAAATCTCCATCGCCAGTTAGGGATTACCTTTGTTATGGTGACCCATGACCAGGAGGAAGCGCTTTCCTTATCCAAGCACATCGCGGTGATGCGGGATGGAAAGGTTGAACAAATCGGCTGCCCCAATGAAATTTATGAACGGCCGAAAACCCCCTTTGTGGCTGACTTTATTGGGGATACAAATTTGATTGAAGGGCGGGTGGCGAGATTCGACGATTCAATGTTGCAAGTGACCACTGTAAGGGGATTAAAAATATGGGTCGATTCTCAGGTGGAAACGCCTCCATTCCCCCCGTCGAGTTCAGTTGTCGTCAGTGTCCGCCCTGAGCAAATCCATCTGAGTCCAACGGACTCAGCGATCCCCACCCACAACTGTTTTGAGGGCCGGTTGTAGCATATTATGTATCTGGGCGCTCATGTTCACTGCCGGGTGGAGTTGCTTACGGGGGATTGCCTCACTGTCCTCTTGCCAAACCGCTCGCAGCAATTACAATTACCCGATCCTGACACATCGGTTTACGCTTCTTGGGCCCCTAACGACTGCTTGGCTTTAGCGGCATGATGTCACACACTTTTTTTCTGGAGTTCCTTATCCTGATGACTGGGTTATCGGCCTCTGATACTAAAGTCTGATTTTCATTGAAGAGACTGTGTTGTTGAGCAATGTTGGATTTATCAAGGAGAAAGCTGTGCCCCGTAAGAAATCGCTAAATTTAGGAAGTTCCCGCCGATTTGCTTCGACCCGACGTCGGTTTTTGCAGGGCTCAGCAGCGGCCTTCACTGGTGTCGCCCTTGCCAACTGCACTGGAAGAGGCGGGGGAACGGTTGGGGATCCCGCCAATCCTGCGACAAAGCAACCGCAGTCGGGTTCTGACAAATTGTATATCTACACTTGGGCTGACTACACCAACGACGAATTGGCGGCGATGTTCACCGAAAAAACGGGGTATGAAGTCGTCATCGATATTTATGATTCAAATGAAACCATGTTGGCCAAAATGCAGGCGGGGGGAGGAGACGCCTACAGCATTATTTATCCGTCTGACTACATGGTGCAGCAAATGATTGAGCTGAGTATGCTGACTAAGCTCGATCAATCTCGCTTAAAAGGGATGGAAAATCTCTTAGAGAAATGGCAAAGCCCAGTTTACGACCCGAATAATAGCTATACCGTTCCGTTTGCTTGGGGCACCACTGGATTGCTCTACAACAAATCTGAATTGTCAACGCCTCCCGACGATTGGAGCTACCTGTGGGACAACAAGCAGGCCTTAAATCGCCGGATTACTCTCTTAGACGATGTTCGGGAAACGATGGGCGCAGTGTTGAAATCCCTTGGTTATTCTTACAATTCTACGGATCCGGCTGAGCTAAAAGCTGCTTATGAAAGGCTGGTGGAGCTTAAGCCCGCCATTGCATCGTTTAAATCCTTTGGTTATCAGGATGAGTTATTAGGGGGCGATTTGCTCGTGTCGATGGCCTATTCTATTGATGCGATCGCCGTTATTGAAGAAGACGACAATATGGCATACGTCATTCCTAAAAGCGGATCTTCCATCTGGACCGACACCATGACCATTCCCACCACCGCGCCGAATGTGGATGCGGCGTATGCGTGGATAAATTTCATGCTAGAGCCGGAAGTCTTGGCTAAGGCGGTTGAGAATCTGTTCTTCGCTCCTCCCAATGCAGTCTCTTTAGACATGCTGTCAGATGAACTCAAAAGCAATGAGGATATGTTCCCGCCTCAGGACATCATTGCTCAATGTGAAGGGATTGCGCCCGTCGGCGAAGCGAATGACTTATATGATCAGTATTGGACTGAATTGACCAGTGCTTAAGGCAAAAATGGACCTGAGGCAGCGGTTCCTGAAGCTGGTTGGACCGACTGCCTTATTAGGGCCGTCAGGTCTTTGGCTGCTGCTTTTCCTGGTGGCTCCCACCCTATTGATCTTGAATATTAGCTTGATGCCGGGTCTGCGTCCCGGCGAAACAGGCAGCTATGGGTTAGGCAATTATTTTCGGATCCTGAATCCTTTATATTCAAATTTCAATCCGGTCTATTTGCAGGTCATTGGTCGTTCTTTATTTTTTGCCGCCGGAACAACTCTGATCTGTCTCTTGATGGGGTTTCCGGCGGCTTATTGGATTGCCCTCATGGCCCCGAAGCGCTGGCGAAATTTACTCATTGTCGCCTTCGTGTTGCCGCTTTGGACGTCATCATTGCTGCGGGCCTATGCCTGGATCAGCATCCTCCGGTATTCGGGGTTATTGAATCAGCTGTTATCTATATTGCATTTACCGAATCAGCGTTGGTCTGATACGTCCACTGCGGTGCTGATTGGGCTCAGCTACAATTTTCTGCCCTATATGGTCTTAATTCTCTATGCCTCCCTTGAGAAATTGGATGTCCGTTTACTCGAGGCGGCGGCCGATCTAGGGGCGACGCCTCGACAGACCTTTTGGCGAGTCACTATTCCTCAAATCCTACCGGGTATCGCCGCCAGTTGCCTTTTAGTCTTCATTACCAGTATGGGGGACTTTGTTGTCCCGACCCTCCTCGGCGGCGCCTCCAGTATGACCATCGCTCGCCTCATCTACAATCAGTTTTTAGGCATTAGCCGAAATTGGGGGTTTGGTTCAGCCCTCAGTATGGCGTTGATCCTGGCGGTGAGTATTGCCATTGCGCTGTTGATTAAGTATGGCGATCGCACCTCGGTGTCTGACTCGCATTAGGCTTCAGATGGGTACCAACTTAAAGTGAGACAATCCAGTAGAGGAGGAATACAGAAGTCAGAAGTCAGAAGTCATTCAGGAACTGGATTCTATCTCCTGTCTCCTGAATTCTTGCTCCGTCAGAATGTCTCGGCTTAAGTTAAGCCCCCTTTGGATAAGTGATCAAATTTCCCTTCCCCCTCAAACTACATTTTCCCGTCAAACTGCCCATTTCATGGCAAGGCGTTTTTTCCTTGCTGATGTATGGGTTTATGTATGTCCCCATTGCCGTGTTAGTGGTTTATAGTTTCAATGATTCTGTCCGCTACACGTCTGTTTGGCAGGGATTTAGCCTCAAGTGGTACGCCAAGCTCTTTGGGGATGTCAGACTGTTCGCGTCTCTGCAAGATAGTCTGTTCATCGCCTTCTTTGCGGTGGGAATTTCTGCGGTATTAGGCGCATTGATGGCGATCGGCTTGGCCAAATATCGATTTCCAGGGAAATCACTGTATCGGGGTATTTCCTATCTCCCCTTGATTATTCCTGACATTGCGATCGCTGTCGCCACGCTGGTATTTCTAGCATCCGTCGCCATTCCCTTGAGTATCTGGACGATTATCGCCGCCCACATGGTGTTTTGTCTGGCTTATATTGCGGTGGTTATTTCAAGTCGATTGACCCAACTGGATCCCAACCTTGAGGAAGCGGCGCTAGATTTAGGGGCAACCCCAGTTCAAGCGTTGATCAAGGTATTGTTGCCTGAATTGGCGCCCGCAATTATCTCCGGCTGCCTCCTGGCCTTTGTGTTGAGTATCGACGACCTGTTGATTTCGAGTTTTACCGCGGGGAGGGGAGCCAATCCTCTACCGATAGAAATTTTCAGTCGGGTTCGAACTGGCGTTAAACCGGATATGAACGCCCTAAGCGCTTTCTTGATATTGGGCTCTGGCTTAATTGCGGCGTTCGCAGAGTACATTCGCTATCGAGGCGATATCAGGAAATTAAAGGACTAAAATTCAAGAACCCAAATCGCCTGCTATTCCCGTATCAATTGGGGCAAGCTCCCATCAGTATTTCCAATAGGTATTTAAGGGAGTTGCGTGAAAGAAAAGTCCCAGTAAAAGGCAGTAGATGGGTAGATGGGATTTTATTTGGCCGCAGTTCTCTAACCAATTGGGTCCATCGTCTTGGCATCTCGATGGCCTGCCATTGGAGCGGCAAATTCTTCTGAGGTGATATTGATCACACTCTCAGGGATCTCCTGTCACATCCATCAGGCGCATCAGATCACTCCGTGATTTCCGAAGGATCACATCGGGCAGGGGGGAACCATCACAGTAAAAATTCGGACATTGGGAGATAGTAGTAATGTCAATAAAGTTCCTCAAATCGCCATGCAAGCCCAAGCCTCTATCCCCCAACGCCCCATTGACGAAATCGTTGAACAGATTTTTGCAGTTCGCCGAATTGATCGCGGTATTCAGCGGCAGTTTATGAACGCATTGCTCAGCAAAGCTACCCTGAACCCCCAAGATCAGGCGCATATCCAGAGAGTCTTTGACGCCCTAAAGCGAGGTTCGCTGAGGGTTGTCTAATTTCACTCACCTTAACAAGGTCGTCACGGAGTTCACCCTAATCCTTGGCAGAGTATGGTAGTCAAAGCAAGAATACTCTGCAGCGGTTTGAGGAGATAGTTCATGACAGCCCCCGTTGATAAAAAAATATTACTCAAGATTTTAATTGGCGCCGCTTGGATTGATGGCGTCATTCAGCCTGAGGAACGCAGTTACCTGCATCAAGTCGCTAAAGAGCATGGCTTGTCGCAAGATCCCGACATTAAGCCTTTACTCCAGGAATTTGTAACGGTTAAACCTCAACAATGTTATGAATGGGTGCGTCAATATCTGGGTGATCGGCCCAGTGCAGAAGCTTGCCAAAGTCTAATTGAAGCAACTAGCGCTCTAATCTACAGTGATGGCGAGGTGGCTGTAGAAGAAGCTAAATTCCTGAATCGCATTCAATTGTTAACACCGGCTGATGGAGCTGGACCTGAGCCGCTGCAGCAAACCGTTCTCAGAGCGATTCGAAAACTTTACCAAACTTGGGTGAATAATCAATAAAATTATCCTACTCCTCACTTTCCTCAGAGGCGTTATTGGTAGACGTAGGGATTGCAGCGGGAGCGGGAGCTGGGGCGGGAGCCGCGGTCGGAGATGGGGCTGGGGCTGGAGCCGGAATACCATTTAACAAAGAGGGCAGCGACGGTACAGGATTAGGCTCCTGCACTGGCGGTATATTAGGCGTAGATAAGTTCGGGACCGGCGCCACCTGCGGGATGGGTTCAGAAATAGTGTTCACACTGGGATTTGTGTTCACAGCCGGGGAATATCCGGTTGAGTTATTGACATTGTCCCGGAGGGGGCGGAGAAGATCCGGTAAACTGGGCGAATTATCTCTGTCAGGGGGACTCGGTACTGAAACAGAGGGCGTATTGGGTTGAATCGGTTGAGCCGCTGTGGATTCTGACGATTGTTCGGCTGTCGGTGCGGTTTGAGCAGAGCTTGGCGCTGCCGTATCTCTTTCAGACGCGGTGGTGATGGTCATCCGCCTGGGTTTAATAGGGGACGCCTCAATGCTGCCCTCACGTCCAGAAAGTCTGGGTAAAGACGGAAATTCTTCCACCGGGATGTCATCAATGAAGTTTGACATAAACTGTCGCCAGACAGCGGCGGCTGTACTGCTAGCGCCGTAAGTTCGAGTACTGTCATCGTTTCCTAGCCACACACCCACCGATAGCTGAGGGATATAGCCAATGAACCACAGATCTCGATTACGCTCAGATGTACCCGTTTTCCCGGCCACAGGTCTGCCCAGGTAAGCATTGCGGCCAGTGCCATTTTGAACAACGCCTTCTAGCATCCAGGTCATAATGGCTGCGGTGTCTGCATCGACAGCCTCCTCTTGGGTGGTATCGGCTGTATAAATGACTTTTCCCCGACTGTCGAGAATGCGGATGACGCCATGGGCTTCTACATGCCGCCCTTCATTCGCTAAGGTGCCATAGGCGCTCGTCAACTCCAGCAAATTGACTTCCCAAGCGCCTAACGCCATCGAGTATGTGGGTTCTAGTTTTGATTTAATCCCCATGTGTCGAGCCATATTGATCACGGGTTCAAACCCCACATCAATCAGAACTTGAACGGCCACAATATTGATGGAAGATGTCAATGCTCTTTGGATGGAAACATTGCCGCTGTAACGATCGCCATAATTCTTAGGCTCATAGCCATCCACCACTAACTTGGCGTCCTGATATGACTTATAAGGAGAAAAACCAGCAGCCATCGCTGTTGTGTAAACAAAGGCTTTAAAGGTCGAGCCTGGCTGTCGTTGAGCTTGAGTTACCCGATTAAACTGACTTTCATTGAAGTCATTTCCCCCAACCATGGCTTTAATTTCCCCATTTCTGGGGTCAACCGCCACCAGAGAGGCTTGTTCAAATCGTTGCCCTGGGCCGTAATCGTCAATGGCTTTCTGGACGGTATCTTCTGCGGCTTTCTGCCATTCAGGATTGAGGGTGGTTTCGACCGTCAGCCCCCCGTTTTCCAACTCTTCGGGTTCTAAAATCTGGGCCAGTTGCTTCTGGATATAGATGGTGAAATAGGGAAATTCGCTGTAAAGATATTTCGGCTCGTTAGGTGTGGTAGCGATTTCGCTACGTATCGCAGTTTGAGCTTGAGAGGCAGTAATGACCCCATTCGCCAACATGTTTTGGATAACTAAGTTGCGTTGTTGGCGAGCGGCGTCTGGATCCACCAGAGGAGAATACACACTAGGAGCTGGGGCCATCCCTGCAATCAGCGCCGCTTCGGCTAGGGTCAATTCCTCAACGGGCTTAGCAAAATAAATCCAAGCGGCGTCCGCTACGCCATAAGCGCCAGCGCCCAAATAAACTAAATTTAAGTATCGTTCCAGGATTTTTTGCTTGCTGAGTTCTCGCTCTATCTTGAGCGCCAAGAGCGCTTCGCGCACCTTCCGCTGAAAGCTCTGATCTTGGTCTAAGAATACGATGCGAGCAAGTTGTTGGGTAATGGTGCTTGCCCCTTCCACCACTTCTCGACGGCGCAAATTAGCCATAGTGGCGCGGGCGATGGAGGGGTAATCAACCCCCTGATGCTCGTAAAAGCGGCGATCTTCAGCGACAATAAAGGCCTCAACTAGGATTTCGGGAATTGCTTCATAGGGTAAGTTTTCCCGGGTAGCGGGTCCCAGTTTCTGCAAAATTGAGCCGTCCGCCGCCTTAATGGTGATGGTGCCATTTCGTTCATAGGTAAACACCTTAGCGACTTCTGGCAATTCCGCCTCCACCGCTTGCCAAATCCGATAGCTTTGGGTTGCGCCTCCTGCTAGCCCAGCGCCCAGCATTAAGGTGACCCAAAATAGCGGCCTGAAATAGAGTGGTCGCCGCAGACGCGGAGTGGACTGGCGAGGCGTTTTTTCTGGGGACGGATGAGGCGGCTGCATGGTTTTCGAGGAGTTGGAAACTCTGACTCGGCCGTTATTCGCTTCATATCCCCTGCGCCGAGAAGACTTAGGACGCATCGGTTTAGATCCGATCAGAATGGTTGACGCCTTTCTCAACCTAGAGATGAAGTCTGTCACGTTGATTCCTCTTTCACCACCAAACAATCCGTCATCCTTAATTTCCCCTATGACACCCCTATAAGTATCATTTCTTTCGAAGTTAGATTTCAGGGGGAAGCTGCTGGCTCGTTTCCGCCTCTAGAGGCGGAAACCATTGTAGGCTCGCTGGATCGGGCCAATCATAAAAATACCAGCAACCCTCGGGTCTGTTTCACCCCACAGCCGTCTAAAAATAATTCATTATAATGTATCAAAAGTTAATGACTTGTTGAACGTGTTTAAGGATTCTGCTGATAGATTTCTGGATTGGTCTGATACAAATCCTGTCTGATACAAATACTATTTACGTAAAGCCGATTTATACCCCAGCATGGCCCAGCGCTAGCGCTGTGACCAACATGCCTAACACCAAAAAGGGTTGAGCGCTGGCCTGATATTTAACATCGTTTTTTAGAGGATTCCGTAAAAAATACATATCCTGAAACGTAATTTGGGGGATTAACAGCAGAATTAAAATAACGGCGTAAAGATTTTGGTGAATCCACATTAAGTAGGCGGCTACTCCTGCTTGAAAAATATCGATCATCAGGACGCAGATCCAGGCGGCGGTGGAGACCCCAAACATCACCGGCAAAGACTGAAGCCCTAACTGTCGATCCCCCTCTACGCTTTTAAAGTCATTGACAATGGCGATGCCTAGACCCGCCAAGCTGTAGAACAGGGTTAATAGCACAATCGTTAGATTGAGTTCGCCGAATAGAGCTTGTCCCGCCCACCAGGGCAAGGCGATGTAGCTGGCGCCCAGGGCGTAGTTGCCTAACCATCCATTTTGCTTCAGTTTGAGGGGGGGAGCTGAATAGATGTAGGACAAAAAGGATCCGCCAATCGCTAGGGCGGTCATGATGGGGAAGGTATGGCCCGCCCACTGATCGAGGGCGTAGGCGACCCCGATGCCGGCAAACAGCAGCGTTAGGATTTGGGCGGCTACTTGGGGAATGGAAATGGCGCCGGAGGGAATGGGGCGATAAGGCTCGTTGATGGCGTCGATATCGCGATCGTAGAAGTCGTTGAGGGTTTGGGTATAGCCCGCTAGTAGAGGACCCGACAACAGCATACAGGCGGCGGCGGCCAAAACATGATCGAGGGTCCAGGTGAACTGCCCGGAGGAAGCAGCCCCGCAGACGACGCCCCAGATCAGCGGGACCCAAGTGATGGGCTTCATCAGCTGCAGACGAATCTTCCAGACGGAGGTTTCCCCTGTCTCTGCGCCTTTCATGCCCAATAACTGACGCGCCTTGCCGCTCCGTTTAGCGACGTCATCTTCAGGGGATGCGCTCGACTCACTCACGATCGCTTGGGATGCTTGGTCAATGGAGTCTACGGGCGTTTCGGAGGAATGGTCAGTCATAGAAAATATAAAATCGGATATCTAATTTAAGCCGTGACAATCTCTTAGGTAAAGAAGTCAGAAGTCAGATTCCAAAAGCGACTGGGGGAGTGACTGTGGAGGTCTGATTTCTGACTTGAGAATGACGGATAATTTTCCGCATTGCGCGGATAGTATTGTCTACTCCACAACCGGACTAGAAGGAAATCACTAAATAGCCGTCTTGGAACTTAGCCCCCTTCACTTGACGGCCTTTGAGTTCGGCTGGCAAGAACAGGTTACGCCGTTGATCGCCTGCTTCAATGGTTAACTCTGGACCATATTGAGTGAGCTTGACCTGATTTTTACTAAATCCAGGCAAAAATAAACTCACCTTGCCAGCGGTTAGGTCAACTGTGACAGGACGAGGGGCTTGCAGACTGTCAGTAAAGTCAGGCAACGACTCTATGAGGGAGTCCCATTCTCCCATTTCCCAGGTTGGGATTGGGCTCACAGGGAGGGGCTCAAATTCCAAACCCGATAGGTCTACTCCTTCAGATTGGTTGAGAATCACGCCGCCCACCGTCAGTCCAACTTGTTGAGCGCCGCCCCACAGGTGACGCGCGGTGGCGATCGCCAGCGGATCGGCGGTTGTCACCAGGTAGGTTAAGACCCGGCCTGGGTCGCTAATCGCTTCCCTCCCTCGCTCCAAAAGTTGAGTGACCTGACTCGTCGGCTGATCAAAAACGTCGCCGGATGAATTGACTGCCAGAATGACATTGGCGATGGGTTGTACAAATGGGGATAAGGCTTTCGCCAGATCTGAATCTGCCAGAACATCTCGAAATCGGCGGAGATACCAATCCAGAATTTCTGGGATTCCCCACATACGCAAAGACGTCTGCGCATCCGCCCCATCGTAAACAATCACGTCATAGCGGTTACTGGCGTCATATTCGCGAATAGCGTTGAGCGCCAGAGCGCTGTCCATACCAGGTAGGACGCCTAATTCTTGTCCATACACTGCTTTAAAGAAAGGAGTGCGCAGATATTGGGCTTCCAGTTTCTTCAGTTCTTCCCAATTACGCTCTAACTGGGCTGTCGCCTGGAGATGCACCGCCCACAAATTATCTGCAATAGAAATCGGATCAGGCGTTAAAGAAGTTTCCAGCAGCAAGCTCAGGACTGGCTCTGGATCTTGACTGGCTAAAAGGACACGCTTTCCCTGACTGGCGAATTTCTTAGCGGCGGCGATCGCGGTGATTGTTTTACCGGTCCCCCCCTTACCCAAAAAAGTCAAAATTAGAGCCATTGTATTAATCTGGCTAGTTCAGGGTTATTTGGCGGGCGTTAATTCATCTTCAAAAAACCAGGTGGTGAATTTATCGTTAAATTCAACCACGACACCCACATCACTGCCGTCCACCATCTTGTACTGCTGGACCACGCCACTTTGGCCCACGCGAGCGGAAACCTCTTTAGAGACGCGATCCCGCACTTGATTAACCGTTACTTTTTGTCCGATTTGCATAGCTAATATCTCAACAGGTCTCCCAAACTGGATTTACTTTGTAAACCAATCCATAGTTTATCAGCGTCTTGCGCCCTACTGGTTTATTCTAGAAGGCTTAACTGGATTTAGGCGATCCAGGGCGAGTGGAGTGAGGCGCAGAATAAACCCATGCTGGCGAAGCGAATTCTTCCCTGTCTAGATGTCAAGGCGGGCCGTGTTGTAAAAGGGGTCAATTTCGTAAATCTGCGAGATGCGGGGGATCCGGTCGAACTGGCCCAAGCTTACAATCAGGCGGGGGCTGACGAATTAGTATTTTTAGACATTACCGCTACCCATGAAGACCGAGACATTATCTTTGATGTGGTTTATCAAACGGCGGAACAAGTGTTTATCCCCTTAACCGTGGGCGGCGGCATCCAAAGCTTAGAAACAATTAAAAAATTATTAAGAGCAGGAGCGGATAAGGTCAGCATCAATTCCTCCGCGGTGCGCGACCCTTCTTTTGTCAATCGGGCCAGCGATCGGTTTGGCGATCAATGCATCGTGGTGGCCATCGACGCCCGTCGTCGCCAAGACCCTGACAATCCTGGCTGGGATGTTTACGTCAGAGGCGGTCGAGAGAATACCGGGATTGATGCGATTGCTTGGGCCAGCGAAGTAGTTGAGCGAGGCGCCGGCGAGCTATTAGTCACCAGTATGGATGCCGATGGAACTCAGGCGGGCTATGACCTGGAGTTAACGCGCACCATTGCTGAAAGGGTGCCAGTACCCGTGATTGCTTCAGGCGGCGCCGGCGAGTGCAGTCATATCCATGCCGCCTTAACAGAAGGTCGGGCTGAAGCGGCTTTGCTAGCTTCTTTATTACACTACGGCCAACTCACTGTGGCTGAAATCAAAACCTATTTGAGCGAACATCAGGTTCTAGTGCGAAATTAGGGCTTCAACTTAAAGCGGAAAAATCCACTAGAGCAAGGAATACAGAAGTCAGGAGTCAGAAATCGGTAGAGAACTGGATTCTGTCTCCTGTGGCTTTGCCCTTCTCGTTCGCGAAGCGTCCTCCCAAGGAGAAAGAGTATTCTTTTCTCTTCAGAATATCCTGGCTTAAATTGCACGCCCTGCGTTACATATCCTTAATATAAGACTCAAGGACTTATACAAGTATTGAGCCATTTGACCAATTGCTGATAAAGATCGCGGACATAGCAGTCATTTTTCTTAAAAGCTGTTACGATACGTAAAGAATGCATTCCTGACTTAAGGTGCATTACATAAGATTTGACTACTTACTTTAAGTATTAATTTTTATGATGCTCCTGATACTGGTTATTGTGATTGGACTCGTTGTTTGGGCGCTTCGCCTGATGGAGCGGGCCATTGACGGACAGGAGTTCTCCTTAATGTTGGCGGGTTTTTTAGTGGCTTCTTCCGCTGCAGCGATGGTGGCCGTTTACTTTTTGATGGGTCACTACATGGTTTTTATGGCGGATGCGGCACATTCTCAGCCGTTATCTGAGTCGGCTTGGTTAGATCAAACTGGGCAGATTCCAACCTGGCTAGTTCAGGTCGATTCATTTAAGCCCTAGTTTTGCCGAGTTAACTTTTCTCTGAGTAAGGGTAATTCTGAATATTTTTGTTTCTTTAATTTTTCGGGCTGGGCATAGTTCAGCGATTTCAGCTCGAAGAAATTTTATATCTCACGTTGAGGGATTGAGCAAATTCAATCGCTATTAGTAGTTTCGGCGAATAGTTTCTTAAGAATTTTATTAAATTAGAATTTTGAAAAGGGTAGATTTTTCCCAGTTTTTCGAAGTTTTATGATTGATACGATCTAAACGGTATTTGCTTTTCTCAGCAGTCGAAGCCTACCGTAAAATTGCTCTCCAAGTGGCTGGGCCAACGATGCCGTCCGGCTGCAAGTCAAATTTGCGCTGTGCTTCTATAACTGCGCTTTCTGTTTCCGGCCCAAAAACGCCATCGATCACTCCGCTGTAGATTCCTAAGGATTGAAGCCGTTCTTGAAGTTGGGTGATAGCGGCCCCATACATTCCTCGCCTAAGGGTTGGCAAATCTATGGGCGAAGGAGTATCGCCGGTATCTTCTGGAGATGGTTCGACGGCTTGGGTTGCGGGGGCTTGGGTTGCGGCGGGGTTCTCAACAGGGGGGGCTGGAATCGAGGACGATTGATTAGGGGGGGCTTCTGGAGGCAGACTGGACATGGGAGGCTCTGCTGCTTCCGTTACTTCTGGAGATGTGTTTGTAACTAAGGATGCTTCTGTCGCTGTGATGGGCGATTCTGTGCCTGTTACAGGCGTTATGGGTGTTTCTGTCGCCGTTACGTCTGTCTGTGGCGGACTGACTTGGGCCGGCGGCAGCGGCAGCAGAAGACTCCAGGTAGCGGGCCCGACAACTCCATCGGGGACGAGTCCAGCCGCTTGTTGAAATTGGGCGACAGCCGCCTGGGTGTCTTCTTGATAAACGCCATCCACCGAGCCTGTGTAGTATCCCAATAGGGTTAACATCGCCTGCAGTTCAATGACATAGTCTCCTTGGCTCTCTAACCGGAGAGTTGGACGGTAAATGCGCTGAATTGAGCGGTTGGGCAGGGTGGGATTGGTGGGAATTGATGAGGTGTCAGGGGGTTGGGCGAATGCGGATGCGACGCCCCAGCCGATTGCGATGAGGCCAACCCAAGATCGCCAGATCCAGAGGGAGAATCGGTAGGGCGGCTGAATGGTCAACCCTTGGTTTCTTTGATGTCGTGCTCGCTTCATTTCAGTTATGATGACGCCGCTTAATTTCCAACCAGATACAAAGAGTACCTTAGGCGCAGTGAGGGCAAAAAAAATCTATGCAAATCTCATTGTTAAGTCGCATTCAAGGGGCCTTAGTGGGGGGGGCGGTGGCGGATACGTTAGGCGCCTGCCGTCAGCAAGCGGGGGGCAAGTTCCCGTTTGACTATGGAGCTGATGGCGCTGTCTGGCGACTCCCACCCCTATCCGCCGCTGCTTCTATTCCTTGGGGCCGTCAATGGGTGAAGGCGGTAGACGGTTGGCTGAAGTCAGGGGGTCAAAGTTGGGGGCATTTGGGACAAGCCGATCAACTTATCCAGTTTGAGGATCCGGCTGCAAGCGCGATCGCGCTGCTTCCTCTGATCATCATCACCCATACCGATCCGGTGCAGCAACAATTCGCCCTGACCTCAGCTGTCACTGATGCCGATTGGGACTTTACCCGTTGGCTAGCCGCCTTAATTGGGGCGGCGTTCATCAACCTAGCATTGCAGAATCGTCTGACTCCCGTCAGCTTGATTGAGCGTCTAAGCTTACAAATTAAGGAACTGGATCTATCGGTAAACAATCTACATATAAGCGGGCATTTATTTCAGCCAGACGTCAGCTTGGAGGCGCTGAGGCTGCTTGAGACCATTCATCGGCTCATACATCAGCCAGATGGGTTAGCGCTGGCCGTTGAGGAACTGCAGGAGACATCTACCTCATTTCGGGCTTTAGGGTTAGCGCTCTATTGCTTTTTAACCTCCCCTGAGGAACCTCGTTTAACGATTATGCGAGCCTTATCGTGTGAGTACTCGCCCCAATTGACGGCTACCCTGACAGGTATCCTGACCGGCGCCTACAATGGGTTGGGCGGTATTCCAATTAACTGGCGTTCAGGGTTGCATCAAACTCAAGCAGGGCAAACAGCCATTTCTATGCTCTGGCGACTTCCTGCAGAGCAGTCTCTCCGCCAGCTTTCTGAAGTGCTTTTAGCGGCTTGGTCAGGGGTAGATATCGGATTAATTCAATCCATGCCTTACTCCCATGTCGCCGATCGCGTTGAGAGCGGCGTCTTTGAGGGCGGCAGTTTATAATAGCGAGAGACTAGCAGAAAAATGTTGTTCCAGCTAATTCAGCCCCTAAACCGCCACTGCTAGAAGGGTAGCTACTGTGATTATTTTTCGGTGTAGCTATGGATGGAGTGTATGAACATGCTCCGATTATTAACGACGAAAGTTGACCAGTGGTGGCAGGTACATTTTCCCGCAATGTCTAAACAACCGCATTCTAAAACGCTGGAAACTCCGAAACATAGGCCTTCTGTGGGCCATCGAGCTTTTAAGCTGCTAAAGCCCTTCCAGACGTCTCAGAAATCATTTCACGTGAACCAAAGTAAGGCGGCGACCTCATCATTGCTGAAGCGTCCGCCTCGTTGCAAGGATCAACTGACCCACCCTCAGGCCGCATTTGCATTGGCGGTTGTAGCGCTGACGGCTGCGGTGGGACAACGCTTTTACAATCAACCCCAACTCCAGGTCGATACCAAAGCGCCGCAGACGATAGCAGCCCCTGCGACAGTTGAGGTAACTGATGGTCAAACCACTGAAGAGAGGCGCATCGCAGCTCGTAATGGGGCCCTACGAGTGCTGATGTTAGACCCTGAGGCTAACAGGCAGATGACTCAAACCCTAGAAAATTTCATCAAACAGGGGGACGATTTACGTCAGGGAGCAGGGGTTCTGCCTTTTCTTGAGACTTCGCTGCTTTCGACCAATACCCAGAGATTTATCCGTCAGGTAGATGAGAATACCTGGCAAAAAATCTGGTTGCTCGCACGCACGCCTATTCGGGAAAATGCTTTGAGTCAATCAGGGCTGCAATCGCGCACCTACGATCTGACCCCGATTCAGCAACGGGCGCTAGATGAACTCCTAGCCTATCGAGAACGTGTCACGGCCCAGGATTTCGCCGCCCTCTCAGTTGTGATTGAGGAGAATAGGGCTCTCTATCGACAGGCGATTTCTGACATCAATGCCTGGGTAGAAAGGGACGCCGACTTCCCCTTTACCGCCACCCTCTTTGACCTATCAGAAAGCGAGTGGAAATCTAGTCAGGCGATGCTGAGACAGGTAACGTATCGGATGATGACCCAAGGCGTCCCCCAGGGTTTTCCACCCGATCTGCAAGAAGAGGCGATCAGAGTTCAATTGAATGGACTGTCGCCTGTCAAGGCGCAAGTCCTCTCGATGCGGATTTTGATGCTAACGCTGCAACCCAATTTAGTCGAAGATATAGAGCGCACCCGATTACAAGCGGAGCAGGCGGCTGAAGCGGTGCAGCCTGTAACGGTGTCCATCAGCCAGGGCGAGGTGATTGTCCGGGCGGGGGAAGAAATTACGCAGGCTGATTTCGTCTTACTGGATCACTTCGGTCTCAGTCGCCGTCGGTTTAATTGGACCGGCTTCGCCGGATTTGGCCTATTGATGGGGGGGGGCGTTTCTGTCTTCCTCTTAGTGGAACATTTCTATCACCCTGGACTGCGGCGTCGAGATTATATTTTGATTACGCTCCTGGCGCTCACCCCGGCTGGCTTAATCGCGTTGGGCTTTCCGGCCCTCAGCTTACCCGCTGTGGGATTGCTCTTGGGAAGTTTCTACGGATCGGCGCTGGGGACCGCCGTCATCGGACTGTTAGCGATTGTGTCGCCCATTGGGGCCAGTGTGAGTCCGATCGCCCCCTTAATTTCCAGTACAGCGGGGGCGTTAGTCGGCAGCTTGATTGCGTCCAGATTGCGATCTCGAGAGGAACTGGCCTTATTGGGGGGATTTGTCGGCTTAACCCAGGGGGCTGTGCACCTGGTTTTAACCCTAATGCTGAGCCCGATCTCCACTGCATTCTGGTTGGCTGTCTTATCCAACTCGGCTCTCCAAGGTCTCTATGGCGTCGCCTGGAGCGTTGTGGCGCTGGGATTAAGTCCCTATCTGGAGCATCTCTTTGACTTAGTGACGCCGATCCGGTTAGCGGAATTGTCAAATCCTAACCGTCCCTTGCTTAAACGCTTGGCCTCGGAAGCGCCGGGCACCTTTCAGCACACCTTATTTGTCGCCAGTTTAGCGGAGGCGGCGGCGCGGGAGCTGGGATGCAATGTGGAGTTAGTGCGAGCCGGCACCCTATACCACGACATCGGCAAAATGCATGATCCCTTGGGCTTTATTGAAAATCAGATGGGGGGGCCGAATAAACATGACCAGATGGCCCATCCCTGGCAAAGTGCGGAAATTATCAAAAAGCATGTGGATGAGGGGTTAGTAATGGCTCGCAAGCATCGTCTCCCGAAAGCTCTACAAGCCTTTATACCAGAACATCAGGGGACCATGCTGATCAGCTATTTCTACCATCAGGCCCAGCAACAAGCCAAAGACAATCCTGGACTAATGGTTGACGAATCTGATTTCCGGTACGACGGTCCCATTCCCCAGACTCCAGAAACCGGCATTGTGATGCTGGCGGATTCCTGTGAAGCGGCTTTGCGCTCCCTGAAGGATGCGACCCCGGAAGAAGCTTTCGCCATGGTCAACAAAATCCTTAGGGCTCGTTGGAAGGATCACCAATTAGTGGATTCCTGTCTGACTCGAGAAAACATGAGCACCATCGCCCAGATTTTTGTTCAAGTCTGGCAGCAATACAACCATAAGCGCATCGTCTATCCCAAGGTCTTGCCGACCCAACCAACGAGATAAGCTGATAGGCATTTAAGTGCGTATTAATTCTTGGCGCTTGGGAAGGCGGTAGGCAGCAGACGGTAGGCAGGGAGATTTCCTGGTCCAATGCCTACTCTCTAGTGTCTAACCCCTAAAACTGCAAACTAAACGACCATCGGCTTAGACGCTGGAATTGAGATCGAGCAGGTGGAGTTAACCCAGATTCTGGTCGTCGTTTTTCTTAAAGTTTGTTAAAGTTTTTTTGAGAGTAGTGATGCTGTAAACGATCTGGAGATTTGTCCATGTTGCGTCTGGAACACATCAGTAAAGTTTACCCGACAGGGGAGGTGCTCAAGGACGTCAACTGGGAAGTTAAACCCGGGGATCGCATTGGACTCGTGGGCGTCAACGGTGCGGGCAAATCTACTCAGCTAAAGATCATTGCAGGGGAAATAGAACCCACGTCAGGCGATATCATCCGTCCCGCCTCCTTGAATATTGCCTATCTTACCCAAGAATTTGAAGTGGAGCCCACCCGAACGGTGCGAGAAGAGTTCTGGACAGTTTTCAAAACAGCCAATCAAGTCCAGCAGGCACTCACTCAAATTCCCCATCAGATGGAAACCGCCAGTCCAGATGAGCTGGAACATCTGATTCATGAGCTGGATCGTCAGCAGCGTCAGTTTGAAGCCCTTGATGGCTATGGTCTAGCTGCGAGGATTGAAAAGATATTACCGGAGATGGGGTTTGATCCCGAAGATGGGGATCGCCTCGTCAGCGCCTTTAGCGGCGGCTGGCAAATGCGCATGAGTTTGGGCAAGATCCTGCTGCAGTCGCCTGATATCTTACTGCTGGACGAGCCGACGAACCATTTGGATTTGGAAACCATTGAGTGGTTGGAAACTTACCTCAAGGGCGTCAAAACACCCATGGTGATTGTGTCCCACGACCGTGAGTTTTTGGATCGCCTCTGCACCCAGATCGTCGAAACGGAGCGCGGTGTTTCCACCACTTACCTGGGCAACTACAGTGCTTATTTACAGCAAAAAGCTGAGAATAAAGCCGCCCAGCTCAGCACCTATGAGCGCCAGCAGAAGGAAGTCGAAAAGCAGCAGGCCTTCGTTGAGCGCTTTCGAGCCAGCGCCACTCGCAGCACCCAAGCTAAAAGCCGGGAGAAGCAGCTGGAAAAAATGGAGCGGGTGGATGCGCCTGATTCGAATCTCAAAACCCTGCATTTTCGTTTTCCTGCGGCTCCTCGCAGCGGTCGTGAAGTCGTGATGCTCAAGGATTTAACCCACATCTACGACGATAAGATTCTATTTTTGGGAGCCAATTTGCTTGTGGAGCGGGGCGATCGCATTGCTTTTCTAGGGCCCAATGGCGCGGGCAAATCTACCCTTCTCCACTTGATCATGGGGATGGAAACCCCCACTGAAGGGACGGTTGAGCAGGGACAACATAATGTGATCCCGGGCTACTTTGAGCAAAATCAAGCCGAGGCGCTGGATTTAGACAAAACGGTGAACGACACGATTCATGACGAGGTGCCCGACTGGAAAAATGAGGAGGTCCGCACGCTACTAGGACGCTTTTTATTTAGCGGAGACGTTGTCTTTAAAAAAGTGGCCGCTCTGAGCGGTGGAGAAAAAGCCCGCTTGGCGCTGGCGAAAATGCTGCTGCGACCCGCCAATCTCCTCATTTTAGATGAGCCCACGAATCATTTAGACATTCCGGCTAAAGAAATGATGGAGGAAGCGCTACAGCACTATGACGGCACCGCCCTTATCGTCTCCCATGACCGCTATTTCATTTCTCAGGTCGCCAACAAAATTGTAGAGTTGCGAGACGGCGAACTGAAGGTATACCGGGGCGATTATCACTATTACTTGGAAAAGATCGCTGCTGAGAAAGAAAAGGCCAGATTAACTGCGATCGAGGCGGAAAAAGCGGCTAAAGCAGCCAAAAAACGCCAGAAACAGAGGGACAAGCAAAAAGAGAGATCTGCTTCCAGAAAAGCAGCGAAGACTTGATTTAGAGGTATTTTTCGCCTTAAGCTAATAAACCCTGAACGGATTCTTTAGAGTCAGTTGTTCGGTTAATGTTGACTGTTTGGTTGAACTTTGCTAACAACTTAGAGAAATTTTTAAAGAAATCTTGATTGCAATGTTCTTTTAATCAACTTTTAATAGGATGGTTGAGTCTGCCTGAGAAAACACTTATACTAGATTTAAATTTTTGTAATACTCATAAATACAGATTATCTACATAGACATTTGCATTGAAATTTGTCTTGATTTAATTCGTTAAAAATTATCTTCGCTTAATCGATTGCTATCGGCAATGCTACAATCGCTGGGATTTAGTTAATAACCTAGTCAATAAACTGGGGCTTTTCTTAAATATTTATGGGGATGTCAACTAAGAAGTTTTTTATATATTTTTTAGAGGATGGCGATCAAAGCCCGGCCTGAATTACTTTTGGTCAGATAAATTCTCCTTAATGCTATTCCTCCAGCATGAGATGGGGGAATGGTATGATCGCTTAGACGTTAGTCGTAAATTGCTAAGGGTTCTCCAGTATGACACAAGCGCCTGTTTCGCCAATGGTGCTCGTCATTTTAGATGGTTGGGGATATACAGAAAACTCCGATGGTAATGCTGTTGCTGTGGCTAACACGCCAGTAATGGATAGCCTCTGGGCAGCCTACCCCCATACCGTGATTCGCACCTCTGGGAAAGATGTGGGATTACCTGATGGGCAAATGGGTAATTCTGAAGTTGGTCATTTAAATATTGGCGCTGGCAGAGTCGTCCCCCAAGAATTAGTCCGAATATCGGATGCGGTGGAAGACGGAACACTTCAAGAAAATCCCGCTTTGCTAGAAGTTTGTCAGGCTGTGCGTTATCGAGGCGGTAAGCTGCATTTGATGGGGCTATGCTCCCAGGGAGGTGTGCATTCCCACATCAATCATTTGTTAGGTCTGCTAGATATGGCCAAGGCTCAGGATCTCTCTGAGGTTTGTGTCCATGTCATCACCGATGGTCGAGATACGAGGCCGACTGATGGGATTGACGTGGTTGAATCCCTGCAGAATTATATCGAAGAAATTGGCGTCGGACGGATTGCAACGATTAGCGGTCGATACTACGCCATGGACAGGGATCGGCGGTGGGATAGAGTTCAACAAGTCTATCAAGTGATGACTGAAGATGGGCCTGGTAATGGGCTTTCCGCCGTCGAAACCCTGAGAGCGTCTTATGCTGAAGACATCACGGATGAATTTGTGGTTCCTGTTCGATTGGCGTCAGGCGCGATCGCACCCGAAGACGGCGTCATTTTCTTTAACTTCCGGCCTGATCGGGCTCGACAGCTCACTCAAGCCTTTGTTGATCCTGACTTCACAGGGTTCGAGCGTCAGCGGTTCGTGACGCCCCTGACGTTCACCACCATGACCCAGTATGATCCGACGCTGCCGGTGAAGGTGGCGTTTGAACCTCAAAATCTCAGCAATATTTTGGGGGAAGTCATCTCCAATCATGGTTTAAAGCAATTCCGCAGCGCTGAAACTGAAAAATACGCCCATGTCACCTATTTCTTCAATGGGGGTTTAGAAGACCCGTTTGAAGGGGAAGATAGGGAATTGGTGCCTAGTCCGATGGTGGCGACCTATGATAAGGCTGCAGAAATGTCGGCGGATCAGGTGACCGATGTGGCGATCGCGGCGGTTGAAAAACGCATCTACTCCCTAGTCGTCATTAACTACGCCAACCCCGATATGGTGGGCCACACCGGTAAAATGGACGCAACGGTCACTGCCCTAGAAGCGGTGGATAAACAATTAGGGCGTCTTTTGGCGAGCGTTAGTAAAGCTGGCGGCACCACTATCATCATTGCCGATCATGGAAATGCGGAGTGTATGTGGGACGCCCAAGGCAGACCTTGGACAGCCCATACCACCAACCCAGTTCCGTTTATTTTGGTGGAAGGGGAAGGTTTAAAAATTCCTGGTTACGGCACTGAGGTTCCCTTGCGGAACGATGGTCGTCTGGCGGATATCGCCCCAACTATTTTGCAAATTCTTAAACTGCCCCAGCCAGTCGAGATGACTGGGCGCTCGATGCTGCAAACCAGTGACTATGATGTCCGTATGAATCGGACGCCTGTCAGAGTGCCGATGCAGCGTTAAGGGGGCGTATTAAGTTAGGATGATACGGATTGGACTTTACAGTTCAATCCTACTTTTTGCCTGTAAGTCAGGAAAAGAATCCTGGTTTTTCGGGTGAGCGCTTTTGAACGCGCCAGAATCAAGACAATTAGGTTGACGGATATGACAATTACTACACTTCTCCAGATTGTTTGGGCGGTATCAGCGCTAGGTTTGATTATCCTAGTCTTGCTCCACAGCCCAAAGGGGGATGGATTAGGCGCTTTGGGCGGACAAGCTCAGCTATTCACCAGCACTAAAAGTGCTGAGACCACCCTTAATCGAGTCACCTGGACGCTGACCGTGCTCTATATGGGCCTTACCGTTATTTTGAGCGCCGGTTGGCTAGAGCCGATAGCGGGCTAAATAGTTTTCCTATTTGAATAAAAATACCCCAATCGATCAGGTCAGTATTGGGGAGTTTCATTCAATTACAATCCTCGATAATCAATTTTTCGCTTAATTATCTTCACCGTCTGATGGCTGATCACAGCAAACGTCAGGCGGTTAAGTGGTGTTTAAAGAACTTTAGCGTACTATCCCAGGCGTCGATAGCAGCCTCTGACTGGTAAGCGTCAGCTCGTGTGTCGTTAAAGAAGGCGTGGCCTGCATTGGGATAAATCTTAGTTTCGATGGCTCCCCCCTGATTTCGGACGGCTGTCTCCAATGACTTGACAGCGTCAGGGGGGACGGAGCTGTCTTGTTCGCCGAAAAGACCTAGGATAGGCGCAGACAATTTAGAAAAGTCAAGTTGAACCTTGGGATGAATCCCGTAAAAGTCCACCACCGCAGCGATGCTTGAACTTACTGTCGCCGACAGTAAGGCCAACTGCCCGCCCATACAGAAACCCACTACGCCGACTTTATCTCCTCTAACCGCTTCTTGCTGCAGAAGATAATCCACGGCTTTTTGTAAGTCTTGGGCTGCTTGCTCGATGTTAAGGGCCATCATTAATCGACCTGCGTCGTCGGGGGAAGTGGTGCTTTCGCCCCGGTAGAGATCTGGGGCTAATGCAACATATCCCGCTTGAGCAAAGCGATCAGCGACGTCTTTGATATGTGGAACTAATCCCCACCATTCCTGCAGCACAATCAGGCCTGCGCCTGAACCCGATTTCGGAGTCGCTAAATATCCTAACTGTGCAATGTCTGTTCCCATGAGATTGCCTAATAAATTCCCTTCATGAGCCTAACATCGTCACACACGAAGCACTTCGCCCTATGCCCAGACTTTAGTAAAGTTTAACCGACTAATTGTTATTAACTCTCCCTTGGTGTGTTTGTATCAATTCTAAATTATACAGTCTGTGCAATATTCTTCAGATGATGGTTTCAAAAGCTATTGAATAGATTATTGAATAGGGAATAACGCAATTCTAAAGCAAGGGGTTTTATCCAGAAAGTTTCTGTATATTTAATAGTTGGACCGCAAATCCTCAATAAAAAACGTAACTCTGTTTGGCAGTTTTCAGCAGTGAATCATGAAGAATTGCTGGTGGAATCGTTCTTTCTGCTATAAATGAAAAAATATTTAAGAAAGCTTTAACTTCTTAGAAATAGCAGGGGATAAATTATGAACGAGGTTAAAATCCTCTTTTTGGCAGCGAATCCCTCTAACAGTGACAGGCTTGCTCTTGACGAAGAGGCTAGAGAGATTACCAGCAAAATTCGTAGCTCAGATTACCATAACTCTTTAGTTTTCAAAACTAGATGGGCAGTTCGTCCTGATGATCTTTTGCAAGCGCTTAATGAAGAAAGGCCTCAAATCGTTCACTTTAGTGGACATGGGGGAGGGAAAGTTGGCTTGGTTTTTCACGACGATAGTAAAGAATCTACATTAATTGCTGGCTCGGCTCTCAAACTGCTTTTTCAAACCCTCAAGGACAACATATGTGTTGTTCTTTTGAATGCATGTTACTCACAAGAACAGGCTCAGAAAATTGTTGAGGTAATTGATTGCGTTGTCGGGATGAGATCTTCTGTACTTGATGAAGCCTCTATTAAGTTCGCAGCTTCTTTTTATCGTGCTCTTGGATTTGGTCGATCTGTAAAAAATGCTTTTGAACAAGGTTTAGTTGCAATTGCCTTAGCAAATTTAGATGAAGAAGAAACTCCTATATTGTTAACTCGTGACAGTGTTGATCCAGATAAGATCTACTTTATAGGAGAAAATAGGGGGCAAACTAGATACTCCTTAGATAATGCATCTCAAGAAACCATTACTTCTAAGACTTCAACGCCTAGGGTCGTAACTCTCAGTAAAAGAGAAGTAGCAGAACATCTAGAGGACGCACAGCAGCAATTAGATCAAATGGATATGGTATCAGGGGATCATTTCCTTACAAAAGATTTGCCTAAAATCATGGAGAATGTAGGAAGTAGATTTTCTAATATAAGTTTAGTAATGGTAGATATTGACGAGTTAACCATTATTAATAAAGTTTTTAAAGAGACGGTTGGCAATCAAATTCTTTCTACCATCCTAAATATTCTCAAGGAGAACAGTGAAACTGAGTTTATTGGCAGATGTGGTGATGACACATATTACATTTTTTTGCCAGGACTAAACATAATAGAAGCTAAAGAAGTCGCAGACAATTTGCGTTTATTTATTCAAAATTATGAATGGCGAACTATTGCCAGTAACCTCAAAGTAACCTGCTCTTTTGGTGTCTCTGAAATACATGATAAAGAACCAGTTCGGGATTGGATTGTTCGAGCAGCTTGTGGCATGATTTTTGCAAAGGAATCCGGACGTAACCGAGTCGTTTTTGGTCCAAATTATTTATCAGCTCAACAAAGTCGAATTCTTAGGTACTATTTTTCGGGGAGTTCTTCAACTCGCTATCCAGTAGGAGATGTTTCTTTGCCATTTGAATAAGATATATTGTGCCAACGGTCTAACAATTCGCTTGGAGCGGCCTGATGAAAGATCTTGGTGCTGAGTTGAAGGTTACTTGCAGCCACTCAAGCGAACCGTTAAGCAGTGATCGCCAGTTTTCATGAAATAGCTTAGTTTTGAGAGAAAGATGCTGGGTTTCGTCCCTCAACTCTTCCTACAAAGCTTTCCATAACCTCAACTATCCAGAGGACTCCGCACTCCTCGACCTCCTCGGTTGGGAACATGAGTATAAATCATCGTGGCTTTGACATCCTTATGGCCGAGTAATTCCTGCACTGCGCGGATGTTGTAGCCATTTTCTAGAAGGTGTGCGACAAAGCTATGGCGAAAAGTGTGACAGCCGCCATGCTTAGTTATGCCAGTACGCTCAATAGCCTGTTTTACAGCCCTTTGTATGAATCGCTCATTAGCATCGTACGTCGATCTTTTTGACCTTTTGTTGAAAGGCTGAAGTGTTTTAGTCGAGCAACTTCCATAACTTGATCGAGTAAGCGCGGCGGCTTAGGTGGCGCCATTGTACATGTCGTATAACTTCCGTACGCAGGTGCTTAACTATCAAAAGTGACGTATAAATACCCCATTTAACATACTTAACTGTCAGAAGTGACGTATAATATCGTATCTTCCCAGGGTTATCCGTTAAAAGTTGCATATAAGTTCTGTAAATAAGGGTGTTATTACCTAAAAGTGACGGATAAGATCTGGAAATATGGAGCTTATGTGTCAGATCGGACGCTGAATATATATTTGGTCCTGCACTTCTCTACAATCAGCTACTTTGTGCTGGTTGTTGGTTTGAGACTTGGTTTTTGGGATTATGAGGATCAAGCCTGCTTCTTTCTATCCTTCAGTTGATTCCCGTACCGCTAAGCTCAAGGCCATTAGGCATATATTACATACCTTGAAGTTTTTGACAAAAACCGTGACATCGTTTGCGTATAAAATTTTACCAGTAAGCGTATGAAATCAGGTATTTATTTAGTGGCTAATGACTTGGTAATAAATCAAGGAATTGCACTTCTCAATAGTATTCGTCTTTATGACCCTGAAGTCCCTATTGTGCTCATTCCTTATGATGAAAACTACCATGATTTGTTCAAGATAATTTCTGATAGATATGGTGTACAGCTATATGAGAACTTAGACTTCATTAAACGCCTTTCTGCCAATCTCCAAGAAATTTTCGATTCAAGTTTTTTTGCTCGTCCAAATCAATTTCGCAAACAAGCTTGTTGGTTTGGTCCATTTGAGAGATTTCTGTATATTGATACAGATATTATTGTTTTCGAAAAAATTTCAGATCAACTGGCTTATCTTAAAAATTATGATTTCATTTGTTGTGATTATCAACACAAAGGTGGAATAAAAAATGTTTTCACAAATAAAATTTTGCAAGAAGGAGTTTTTTCAGAAGCAGAACTTCTAGATATATTTAACTGTGGATTTTGGGGGGCAAAGAGAAACTTATTATCCGAATCAGATCTTTATCAAACTTTTGCAGAATGTGCGGCGCACCTTGAATACTTTGACTTTTCCCAAAAGACTTCCGACCAACCGATTATCAACTATATGGTGCTTAAACGTATCGCAAATCGATTTAATATTGTGCGTCGCCCAGGGGGAGCACCTGGAAGCTGGGCAGGTAGTTCACATTTCCAAGTCATAGAAGATAAGAAATTGTTTGACCCACTGGTAAATCAGCCTCTTCAATATTTGCATTGGGCTGGTATTCGTATTATGCCAGGTTGTCCCTATTGGGAAATGTGGAAATATTACCGTTATCTTCATGAACCCAATCCGCCTTTAGATGCAGATCTAGTACCGAAACAATCTCAAGATTACTGGCAGATATATAAGCGTCGAGTCAAGTCTTTCTTAAATCGCTGTCTGGTGAGATAGCCTATCAAATCGATAAGTGCGATCGCTCATTTTCGTAGGCTGGGTTGAGGCATGAAACCCAGTATCTTTTTCTCAAAACTATAGCTGTTTCATGAAAACTGACAATCGCCGCCTAACTATCCGTTTGCACCCGATGGAACGGGGAGTTCCGGCTAGAATTGAAAAGTGGCCTTACACGTGAGAGCGGGGCCGTTAGGCCCCGCTCTCACGTTCGGTGTCCCAAATGAGCTGGGAGGTTTATGTATGTCGAAAACAGACCTCGTGATGCGTCCGGTGAAGGCTGACGACACTCTTCGCTTGCAGGAAATTCGACAAGCTGCGTTCGCCCCAGTGTTTGCCTCCTTTCGCTCAATCCTTGGGGATGAAATCTACGAGTTAGCACAGGCTCGAGAGGACGAGGGACAAGGGGCGCTCCTATGCTCTATGCTCGAATCTGAGTCTGACTGGGAAGTGTATGCTGCCGAGTTAGCTGGGACAGTAGTCGGGTTCGTTTCAGTGCAGCTTGACCTGGATATGCGAGTGGGGGAGATTGGGCTTAATGCGGTTCATCCGGACCATGCAGGCAGAGGAATTGGCGCAACAATGTACGACTTTGCAGTTGCGCGAATGAAGGAAGCAGGTATGCGTGTTGCGACTGTGTCTACAGGTGGGGATCCGAGCCATGCGCCAGCCCGCCGAGCTTATAGGAAGGCAGGCTTCGAGGTGGAAATTTCCAGCGTTTGGATGTGCCGCGCACTCTAATATTTGGCGCACCCTGGCAGTTGCCTCTTCTAAATGTGTAGTTCTGGTTCGGGTAGGCATTGCCTAACCCTTCAGCGCAGCGGCCGTGGCGGTTTGTGCATTGGGCTTCATTCGAGTTCTCAACCACGCCGCCAGCCTCAAGAACGTTATGCCTCTGAGTTATTGGTAGGTCTCAGACAAAGGCTCATCTATTTGTGGTGAGGATTCAGTTGATGGGAGATTATTGGTGAGGTCGTGTTTTGAGATTGCTAAGGAGGAGATCGCAGATCATCTAAAAAGTACCCTCATAGGGAATAGAAAAGTTGACGTAAGTTGTGCACAATGAAGCCAGTTGCTGAACGCGGCGATCGCCGACCAGAGCTTCAGTAAATTGAGTGTGAAGGTGTTTGAACAAATGCTTTACCACATCCGCAATGCAACTCTAGATGACATGCCAAATCTGAAAAAGTTGCTGATGGCTTTCATGCAAGAAACGTTTCAGTGCTCTTGGGGTGGAACGCTCCAGAAGTTGGTGCAAGATGGTCTAGGCGCTGAATTTCAAATGGTGATTGCAGAAGCTGAAGATCATCAGTTGCTTGCTTTTGCAGCCTGGATATCATCCTATGATTTGCACCACTGCATTAAGGGCGGCGAGGTCATTGACTTGTTCGTTGAACCTGCCCATCGGGGGCGAGGCGTAGCAATCCGTTTGATTACGGTGATCGCCACTCAAATTCAGCAGCAGGGCGGTGTGTATATCAAAGGGCAATCAGTTGAGAACCCAAGCGCCCGACGACTCTATCAACGCTGCGCCCGATGTTTTCCGGGAGCCGATTGTTATGTATCTGGACGTGCTTTCCGGCGGCTGACTGAGTTATCGGATCAAAGTCTGCGCAACATAGTGAAAAACCTACCTGAACCAGCATGGAACTATGAGCCTTGAGCAAACTGCTTCTTGAGAAAACTAGAGGATTCGCTTCAGATGTTAGTATTTGCCTGCGGTTGGCAGCGACATAACAATTCGTTTGGAGCAGACTAACAAAAAGCGCTTGGTTCGTTACGAAAATTACAGACAGCTACTCAAGCAAACCGTTGAATTCTCGTTCAGTTCAAGCTCCATTGAGGGGCATTGATCAGCTGAAACGGCGTAAACTCGTTCCGAATTTATTTTTGTTGCCAGAGTAGATGACCGAAAGCGCTTGGAGCCCATACCTCATCGCCATCCACGCCGACGATTTGTCTGTACTATTCAAGTAGGGCAGCGCTGCTACCCGTTTCAACTCATTGCTCCCATGAACTCGTCATGTCCCTTCCCAAAATTACCGTTGCCAACCTTAAACGTTCTGCAACAGATCAGTCCTTTGCTCGGGGTGAAAGTTACTTTCGCTCGGGTGCGGTAACGGGGTTGACGCTACGCCAGCAAACGCTGCACGCAGAGGTAGAGGGGAATGAGGCCCGGCCCTATCGAGTGACGGTGACCTTTGATGCGGGTGGCGTGACCGAAGCCCGCTGTAGCTGCCCCTATAGCTTTGAAGGTTGGTGCAAGCACATAGTGGCGACGCTGCTGGTCTGTGTGCATCAGCCTGAGACCATTGAGGCACGTCCATCGCTAAGCCAACTGCTGGAACCGCTGAGTTTATCCCAGGCGAAGGGCCTGATTCAATCATTAGTGACAGAAGCGCCAGCATTGCTGGAATCAGTTGATTTTTACGTCAGCACGTTGACCCAGGTCGGAGGGTCGTCAGCGCAGAAAACATCGCTAAAACGCAAAACCAACGTTGACCCTGCTCCCTATCAACGACGGGTGCGAGAAATTTTTCGGGAGGCGGTCCGTGGTTGGGAATACGGTCAGGATGATGACAGCATCGCCTATGATATGGCGGGTCTCATGCAAGATGCGCTGGCCTTTGCAGAACAGGGTGATGGTCCTAACGCCCTAGTCTTACTAAAGGGAATTACCGAAGCCTGTGTACAGCACTGGGATATCGTTGACGATTTTATCGGCATGTCTCCCATTGACTTTGATATTGATTTTGATTCGGCCTGGACAGAGGCATTGCTGAGTACCGACTTGACAGAGGATGAAGTCCTGGCTTGGCAGGAAGACATTGAAGCTTGGCAAGATTCGCTGGGCAGTTTCGCCATGGCTCTAGAGGCCCTGCGTCAGGGTTGGGACTATCCGCCCTTACAGCGGGTTTTTCAGGGTGAGATTACAGCGCAAGGCGCTTGGACAGGAGAGCCCCCAGATTGGGCAAATGAGTTTAGCCAGATTCGTCTAAAAATTCTCGAACGCCAGGAGCGCTATGAAGACTACCTGCGTTTGGCGGAAGCAGAGGGCCAAACACAGGAATATTTGACCATGCTAGGGCGTCTGGGACGGGTGGAGCAGGCGATGAGCGTAGCTCAGGAACAGATAGTGACGTTGCAGGAGGCTAAGGCTCTGGCGGAGACATTGCGGGCGCAAAAACGGTTGCAAGAGGCTCTGCAAATTGCGATGCAGGGGCTACGGCTGGAGCAAGATAATGAAAATCGTTATGTCACGTTTGAGTTTGCCAGTTGGACTCGCGATCTGGCCGAGGGGCTAGGCGATCGCACCGCCGCGTTAGAGGCCAGTCTGTCTGGCTTTAAGGCCAAACCATCATTAAAAGAGTATCAAACGATTGAAGACCTCTCGGGCGAGGGTTGGCCTGCCACTAAAACACAGTTGTTGCAACAACTGCGAAAGATGGACATGTGGCATGAAGCCGAAGCGCAGATTGATATTTTGTTGCACGAAAACTTAGTGGATGACGCGGTTAAAAAAGTCTCTGACTTCAGCAGCTACCGACATTGGCTCATTTTGAGAGTGATGGACGCCGCGATCGCCTCTCATAGTCAGTGGGTGATTGAGAATGCCGTTTCTAGAGCTGAATCCATTATGGATGAGGGTAAAGCAAAATATTACAATACTGCTGTGGAATGGCTCAAGCGGGCCAAGGCCGCTTACCTGGCCCTTGATCAAGAAAAGGATTGGTTACGCTACCGGCGACAGTTGGCAGACACCCACGGTCGCAAGCGTAAGCTGATGGGATTGTTTGAACAGAATAGGCTGTAAGGACAATGGAAAAAGACGTGGAAGTGATTGCTATACGCCTTAAGCCTGGAGAGGATCTCAAGCAATCTTTGTTGAGATACTGCATCGACCAAAAAATAGATGCCGCTTATATGCTGAGTTGCGTCGGCAGCTTACGTCAGGCAGCGATCCGATTTGCAAATAAACCAGAAGGAACAGTTTTTGAACAAACGCTAGAAATAATTTCGCTAGAAGGTACACTCTCCCAACAGGGTGTTCATTTGCACATTGCCGTGTCAGATAGTGAAGGCCAGGTTATCGGTGGTCATTTAATGGTTGGCTCGAACATCTACACGACAGCAGAGATAGTCATTGGGATCGCGCCTAACATCATTTTTAAGAGGGAGATTGATCCACTCACCGGATATAGAGAGTTGACAATTGCCAATTAATTGTAGGAGGGTAGCGCGATCTCATCCCTAGTTATGCATTCTGTTCTTGGGTGAGTGCAGGTTTCACCGTCTCATTGAGCATTCCTGGGCCAGAATGGTTTTCAGGGCTTTTCTCCACCCCTAGGGAAGGCATAGTAATATTGCCAAGTGTTGATTAAACATCCCTTTTAATTAAAATGTTTACTGGATTAATTAAAGAAACTGGAATAGTTGAGACTGTTAACCCGATTGAATCCGGAGCTGAACTGATTATTCAAATCTCCCCTCAGTTCGCGGCTGAAATCCAAATTAAATCCCATATTGCTATTGATGGAAGAGTGCTAACGGTTTTGCATAAGGAAGATTACACTAATTTTAGTTTCTTGAAATTCTATGCGTCTAATCTCAATAAAGTCACAACGTACTTACCTAAAAGAAAAGTCAACTTAGAAAGAGCAATGCGGTTGGGACAGGAGGTTCCTGGAACTTTTTTTTATGGAATTCCCACTGGACAAGTCAAGGTGATTTCTCTTGATATGTTGCCCGAAGGAAAATCAATTCTTAAAGTATATTTTGAGGATAAGTTAACCAAGTATTTATCAACTATGGATCAAGTCTGTTTAGACGGTGTTTTATTGCAAATAAAAGATATAACCGATCATCTAATTTGCTTTGAACTTTATCCCAGCACTCTGAGTTTAACCAATTTAGGGGAAAGACAAGTGGGGGAATTTCTGAAGGTTGAAATTGACCCTTTGATAGTAAAAGTTAGTCGAATATTTGAAAAATTAAATCTCTGATTCAGCAGATAAGGCGCGATCGCGTTCCTGGTTAACGCTGAACTAAAGAAGTATATTGCAGCGCATCAAAACGAAATTGCGGGTTATAACGTTGCTTGAATTTGAGCGTCAGAAATCCAAACTGCATGGAAGCCGTAGGGAACTCGCTGCGGCAGTAGAACTCGAGCAACCGGTTCACACTCCAGATTACGAGCATCAACAATCAGCAACTCAGATTGATTTTGCTGTTCATCGTGGACAAAGGTGAGTAACCAGCCAGCATCTTCCGTATCGCCATCGGGATGGGGGACGAAAACAGCTTCGCCACAATAGCGCCGACCCCCAAGGGCGTGCACTTGTGTCGTCGGTAATCCCTCAGACTCAAAGTTCAACTTTATCAAGCCATCAAAGCGCGGGAGTCGCGTCGCCGCCGTCTTGCTGGCGAAGCCATATTTCACGGGACGTCCCATGAATTGCTCATTGATGCGGGGAAACTCAGCTGGGATTGGGGAAAGTCGCCGCTCTTGAATCATGCCGGTACTCAAATTAAAGCGCCACTCATGGAGGCGAGGAATACCCGACTCAGGGTCAGAATTCGCCCCCGACAGATCGTAGCTGCTCATTCGACAAGCAACGAGAACGACCTCATCTCCCGCCTCATAAGCGTTGAGGGTATGAAATACGTAGCAGGCAGAGGCTTCAAACCAACGAACCTGGGTATTATCGCCGTGGCGAGGTAGAATCCCGAAGCGACTGGCGCGATCGCGCTCAAACGCCAACGCTCGTTTTCCCTGGGTGACCCGTTCTGGTCGATACGTGAGGGGTAAATCGAGAAACACCGTAAATCGTGGTGTAATGGCAAAGTCGTGCATCATCACCCCAACCGGAATATCGATCGGCTCAGTTCGCAGTAATTCTCCGGTGGGAGAAACAATCCCATACTGTAAATACGGCGGTGCAAAAGAATAACCGAAAAACAGCATCTCACCCGTTTCTGGATCAACCTTGGGGTGCGCCGTGACGGGGAACTTGAGTTTATTGTCAAATGTATGCGGACCGCGAGTCTCCAAATTGGGCAAGGTGATCGCGTAGGGCTCTCCCGCTTCCCATAACGTTAGCAACCGTCCGCTATGCCATATCAGCGAAGTGTTAGCCCTATTCTTCGTTGCCCCTTCCGGGATTTCTATCTGGGGAGGCTCCAACAACCCAGTCCAAATAGCGCGCTGGGCATCCTGCTCCTTGAGTAAGCCGCGGGTTTGCACATATCGATTGCGGTAACTGGCGCAGCCGTCCCGTAAATGAATCCCATGCAACATGCCATCGCCATCAAACCAGTGATATCGGCCAATGGGAGTAAATTGAGGATTGGGACCATTTCGCACAAACATTCCTGTAAGTTCGGCGGGGATTTCGCCGATCACCGAGAGGCGCTCAGAATCAATTTCATCATGAACAGGGGCAAAGTTACCTCTTAGAAAGGCGCTAGTGGCTCTGACAGTACCCATAGAGAGACTTAAACTAGTTCTAGCGGTTCAAGCAGATATTGTTATTGGGATAACTAAAGTTTGGCATATCTCATAGGCTATCGAGACTTTTTGCCGCCGATCAATGGCGAAACATTCTCCCGCGTTGACTCCTAGCTACAATGCCAGAAGAACTTGAAGGCGACATCTGATCGAGTACACCATTTGTAAAGTCTCAAGCTGTCCTAACTAAACTTCCAGCTGAATGAAGCAATGCAGTATGACGTGACAACACCAAAAGAATATATCGAGGTAATCGATGACGATTGGAGAAAAGAAAAATTACTGGCTCTTAGGGTAATTATCCAAAAAAAGGCTCCAGATATTTTTGAAGGCATTCATTTTAAAATGCTGAGCTATGGGGGTGATAATAGATTTGCTTTTCATCTCAATGTGCAAAGAAACTACGTTAGTCTTTATGTGGGCGATATTGAAAAAGTAGATCCCGATGGAGAGCTTTTAAAGGGTATCAATCGAGGAAAAGGCTGTATTCGCTTTACGAAATCAGTATCTATTACTGAAACTCGAATTGAGGAGTTTATTGAGAAAGCAATTGATCTCTGGAGACAGGGAGCAGATCTAAATTGCTGATCAGAGTTCTCCCCATAATAAAAGGAGTAAATTATGGAACTTGGCGCGTTTTCAATCAGCTTGGCGGTCAAAGATATTGAAGTTTCGAGGGTTTTCTACGAAAAATTTGGCTTCAAGGTATTCGGGGGAGACGCCTCTCAAAATTGGCTTATTCTAAAAAACGGCGATCACGTCATCGGTCTTTTTCAGGGTATGTTTGAAACGAATACCTTAACCTTCAATCCGGGCTGGGACAGCAACGCCAGCAAACTCGATACGTTCACCGACATACGCGATCTGCAGCGCCAGTTGAAAGCACAAGGCGTACAGCTCTTATCCGAAGCTGACGAATCCAGCTCTGGACCCGCCAGTTTTGTTGCAGTCGACCCCGATGGCAACCCGATACTGGTCGATCAGCATGTCTAATGATGTTTAACCTCAGGAGTGACTATGCTTGAAAGGTTGGATCCCGAACTAGCGGCTCCGCTTCAGGAGTTTCTAGATATCACAGGCGGAGGCTTTCAACTGTATGACTTTCCATCATCTCGGGGAACGGTGAATCAGATTGTAGCCGCCCTAAAGGGTAAAATTCCTGAGGTTGAGGGGGTGACCATAGAAAATCGCCAAGCAACAGGTCCAGATCAAGCCCCTGATGTGACCGTTCGGATCTATCAACCCACTGATCGCCCACCCATGTTGCCGGGCCTACTCTGGATTCACGGCGGCGGTTATGTGTTTGGAAACGTTGAAGGCGACGATTTACGCTTGAAACAACTGGTTAAAGCCGTGAATTGCGTCGTGCTGTCGGTCGACTATCGGCTCGCCCCTGAGAACCCCTTTCCCGCACCGCTTGAAGACTGCTACGCTGCACTCAAGTGGCTGATCGCCTATGCCGATGAACTGGGCGTTGACAAGTCGCGTATCGCCATTGGGGGAACTAGCGCAGGGGGCGGTCTGGCTTCTGGATTGGCGCTTTTGGCCCGCGATCGCGCCGAGGTGGATATCGCTTTCCAGCTCTTAATCTATCCCATGCTCGACGACAAAAATGTGGCCCCCGCCAGTGCCTCCCTTCCCGATACGCCGGTGTGGAGTCGGGATAACAACTTGTTTGGCTGGAAAGCATACCTAGGCTGTGACCCTGGGGGAGAGGGCGTATCGCCCTATGCGGCGGCGCTGAGGGCGACCGATCTGACAGGATTGCCGCCAACCTATATCGGTGTGGGAGAAACTGACTTGTTTCTAGACGAAAGTATCCATTACGCCCAACGTTTATTGCGAGCGGGTGTCCCTACAGAACTTCATGTGTATCCAGGGGCATTTCACTGTTTCGATGTATACGCGTCGACTACAACCGTTTCACAGCGATTTATTACAGAGCGCAACCACATTTTGAAGCGAGTGTTCTATCACTGACCTTAATTAGGAGTATTGAAAAATGTTCCTTCCCAGCGAGTCCTTCGCATGGCTAATCAAACCGCTTCCGTCGAACTAGACTCTACAATTAAATCCGATCTTAATCGCTTTCGAGATGATGAATTGAATACAAGCAAGCAAGAGTGATTCAGATGCGCAATTCATTGGATATTAATTGATCATGAAGTGCCTCAAATACCCTGATGACTCGCATGAAATCTTGGGGGTTGAGCAAAATTAAAAAATGATTGGTTAAGGGTTGAATTGACTCATCTTTCCCCATATCTATCCGTTTTATTTTTGATATAAAATAGAACTCAATAAATTGCCAAGGGAGTAATCTAAACACCCCTTTCGAATGGCTAAAAGAAAGATATACCAGGTCATAAGACTTATAACTATCATTTCACCCCCGTCTTCTATTACGCCTATTATTGAATTGATTTTCTTGCCGGGAAGAACTGCGACATGAAGCATATCAGTAAAAATACCAAAAAAGGCTAACATTAGGAGAAGTAGGAATAAATCTTGAGTTACCCTTTTAAAGGTGCTCGAACCCTGCAAATAATTCAATCCGATAAAACTTAGAAAAAAGGCGCCTGCTATCGCAGTGACTGCGATTTCTCCGTAGTCTACGGCCCTTAAGCCAAATAGGGGATTAAAATCCAGATTACTTGCTATTATGGAGCCAACTTTTTCATGGATTTGTAAAGCATCATCACATAGAAGATATACAAATAAAATTGACCAAATAAAGTAACCAATCTGTCTCGATTTAAAAAAGATAAAGAACATTAAAATGATCATCCAAAATTCTTTTATGTACTGATATACTTCAGGATATCCAAAATCTATTGATATTGAAAAAAGATTATTTTTCAATATTGAAGAGAATACATGAAGCAAGTGCAGAAAAATAAAAATAAGGTCTGCAGAAAACAATAAAATTAAGAAAAATGATGCGGTGTTTTCTTGGAAATACTTAATCTTTTGGCGCGTTAGTTTGCTGATACTCATTGGATGCTCGGAGGCTCTAAGAAGAAGCTCTTTGATTAAATTAAAATTCGTAAACCCGAGATTATAGCGAATTTCACTGGCCTTATGCGCCGTAGATGATGAGATGCTACCCCAGAGCGGTAGATATTAGTAGGGTGGGTTGCCCACAGCATAATCTATCATCTACCTTGCAAATTAATCACCAATTGTTTGTGAATTTACGTGGCGATACATACTGCCACAGCAGTAATTTACGTAGCGGTATATCCGGATGGTGGGTAGTGTTGGTTTTGGCATGGAGTATTGACAAATGTGGCCCCCGCCAGCGCCTCCCTTCCCGATACGCCGGTGTAGAGTCGGGATGACAACTTGTTTGGCTGGAAAGCATACCTAGGCTGCGACCCTGGAGGAGAGGCCGTATCTCCCTATGCGGCAGCGCTGGGGGCGACCGATCTGACAGGATTGACGCTAACCTATATTGGTGTGGGAGAAATGGATTTGTTTCTGGATGAGAGTATCTATTACGCCCAACGTTTCCTTCGGGCGGGTGTCCCTACAGAACTCCATGGGGATCCAGGGGCATTTCGCTGTTTCGATATATACGCATCGACTACAACCGTTTCACAGCGATTCATCACAGAGTGCAATCACATTGTGAAGCGAGTGCTCCATCACTAATCTCGAATTAGGGATACAGCCAGAGGCGGCTAAAATGGTGCGGCTTTTTTAGATATGAATTTTTGCACAGAGATTTTATTGATCTTAAGGACGCCGGTATGTGGGTGTCTCATAGAACGATTATTCCAATTGAGAAAGTCTCGATTTCAGATCTCCCATCACAGCTAAAAGTCTGTGGCGCTGAATTAAAAGTTGTTGATTCTCTTTTACCTTTACGTGACGCTTGGAAGTCTTCCCTTCATGTCAGTGGGATTCGTCTACGAAATGCGCAAAATTGGAGCCAGTCTTGACTCGGATCTCTATTTAAATTTCCTAAAGTCGTCATAATTACTGTCTAACGCCGTTTCTTTGTGGTTGCTAATGATACCTGTTAATACTGCGTGCAACCTTTCTGCGACGTAAAATATAGGTTGCACTCAATGGAATTGACGAACTCTATTTGAATTCTCTATCGGAATTACTTAACCAAAAAACTGCTGCTTTTCAAGCAAGCCTTATAGTATTATCTGATTTCGAGAACAAGTCAATTGCAGATTTTTATGTTTAGTTTTGACGTAATATTGCCTTTGCTACTTCTAAAAAGAAGTCAAATTGCAAAATCTCTGATGGTTAGAAGTGCTTAAAAGTTGCCTATTTGCACGGTGAGAGAAAATTTTTAGTCAAAACTCTACAGTGAGATGCACTGAAATGGGCCATCTAGTGGAGGAATATATATAATGGATAGACGTTCTTTGATCAAGTACATGTCAATGTGTACTGCGGGGGGAGTCTTTAGCCTGAGCTTTCCGTCTCTACGGTCTGCGATCGCCAGTGAGAGAGGACCTGAATGGGGCTATGAAGGGGAAAACGGACCTCAGCTGTGGAGCGAACTTTCTTCTGACTTTAGTGTTTGCGGCACGGGGCGACAGCAATCTCCCATCGATTTACAGGGGGCTATTCCCTCTGAATTAGCCGATTTTGAACTCAGTTATCAGGATATTCCACTGCGTCTCCTCCACAATGGACATACCATTCAGGTCAATGCTGAACCTGGCAATAAGCTCAATTTAAGCGGCAAGGACTTTGAACTGCTGCAATTTCACTTCCACCACCCCAGCGAGCACACCGCCAATAATCAGCCTTACCCCATGGAGGTCCACTTTGTACATCAAAGTAAGCAAGGCGAACTTGCGGTGTTGGGGATATTCATGCAAGAAGGAGATGAAAACGAAGGCCTGAACCCTATTTGGGATGCTATGCCCGATCAAGAAACCCCTGAACAAACCATTGCAGGGGTCAAGGTCAACATGAGTAAGCTCTTGCCAGATGATCAAAGTAGCTATCGATACTTTGGCTCTCTAACCACTCCCCCTTGCTCAGAGATCGTTCGATGGGTTGTCTTGCAGGAGCCCATTGCTGTATCGAAGGGCCAGATTGAGAAATTTTCTCGGGTGTTCCCAGGGAACGCGCGTCCCGTCCAACCCCGCAACCGCCGCTTCCTATTGCAATCAAATTAGGGGCTCCAACTAAAAGCGGGACAATCCAGTAGAGCAGGAATACAGAAGTCAGAAGTCGACTATAGACTGACTTCTGACTTCTATTCCAGCGATAATTTCCCGCTTTAAGCCGGATCCTTTAAAGGGTTGTCATGACTGACTGCACTTTTTCGTACAGTGCATTGTTTCCCTGTTCTTGAGCTAGGTCGGCAGCTTGCTGAAAATCTCTCAGACTTGCTTGCGCATCCCCAAGCTGATTCCGCAGCACTCCCCGATTGTAGTAGGCAGGAGCGTAGTTGGGGTTCAAAAGAATAGCCTGGGTATAATCCTCAATTGCGGCTTCAGCATCTCCAAGTTCGTTGAGCGCAGCTCCTCGGTTGCTGAACACAGTGGCGTCTTTAGGGTTTAGATTGATGGCTAGGGTATAGTCTTCAACGGCGCCCTGAAAATCCCCAAGACGGAGTCGAGTCAACCCCCGGTTATTGTAAACCACGGCATAATTGGGATTCAGGCTAATGGCTTGGGTGTAGTCGTCAATTGCGCCTTGAAAATCTCTGAGTTGATGGCGGGCGTTTGCACGATTGTAATAGGCCGCCATATAGTCAGGGTTGAGAGTAATCGCCTGAGAGTAATCTTCAATCGCATCTAGAAAGTTGCCGAGTTCGCTCTGAGTAACCCCTCGGTTATAGTATGCGGTAGGGTTGTTAGGCTCGCGCTTGATTGCCTGAGAATAAGTGTCTAGTTCGCTCTGAGTATCTTCTTGCTGATCAAGGGATGTCAGACCTTGACTGTAATAATTATCAAATGAGTCGGGCGTCGTTTGTGATGTTTGCGTCGGTTCACGCTCGATAAATGATAAAGCTGCCGCAGATTGGATGCCTGAGAGGGTAATGATGCTACCCAACACTACGGTAATGGAAAGTTTGTCAAGATATCGCATATACTAATTCACCTGATAATCGACGCGAATAAATTTGTATGCAAATCTTGCACACTGTTGGTTTGAACGTTAGAAATTGCAGTCCCTGAGTCGATAAATTTAGAAAAATAAGAGGAAAAATCTGGGCTCCATAATAGGAATAAGATTATTTTGGATATTCCCAAGCGCTTCTATGCCAGGTCTATCGATAGCAGTCCACACCTTATACCTGGTAGAGCAGCTAGTTAACTCATCTCTTATAGGAGAGACCAGAAAAGGAAACAATTGGACTGCACGGTTTAACGAATATCCAAAGTAATTTGACAGATGACCCCATATTTTCTATCCACAGCTAAACACAATAAAGTGGCAAACTTGGGGCAGTAGGGGGATTGCTACGCCTAAAATACCCATAAGGAAGACAAAATGACTCTCTCAAAACGTCATCAATCTATTCTTCTAGCGATTATTCTGCTAAATCTCATTTCCACTTGGCTCCATTACACCGATAATGCCCTCTTTCTGAGTCAGTACCCAGGCCCAGATTGGTTCTCGCCAGTGGGTATTTTCAGCGCTGTGGCGGTCATGACTCCAATTGGTCTGTTCGGATATTGGTGCTACAGTCGACAATCTCTCTGGTTAGCGTATTTATCTCTATCGGTATATTCCATTACCAGTGTTTCCAGTCCCGGACACTATCTTTTCCCTATGATGGCTCCAATGTCACTCAAAATGCACAGTTTAATTTGGCTCGACGCTGTTGCTGGACTTTCACTGATTTGCTTTTTGTTATGGTCAGGCGTCATCGCCCAAGAGTGGCGCACAACTTCCTGAGGTTGTTGCTGATTGTTGCTGAAACAAGGCTATTTCATTTTCATTGAGACTTTTTTGTCATATCTTTGCCCTCACCCCCGACCCCTCTCTCAAACTTGGGAGAGGGGAGAAAGCCCAGTTCCCCTATTTCTGGTGCATCTTTGCAACAATTCCATCAAACTGCCTTTGCAAAATTGGGTTCACCAAGCTGTGCAAGCGAGCTAATAAGGTCATTTCCATTCCGGGGGCGATAACGAATTGATTTTTGCGGATGCCCACAAGGATATCTTGAGCAACTTGGTCTGCGCTGAGACATTCAGCCATGGCTGTCATTTTTTTGGTCTCGGGAGGTTTGAACCGATTCTCCGCTGCTAACTGCGGAGTGTCGGTATCGGGGGGATAGACAATCGAGAGTCCTATCCCCATTGATTTCAATTCACCCCGCAGGGATTCGGCCAACCCCCGGACAGCAAATTTGCTGGGGCTATAGGGGGTGTAGCCAAAGAGTCCGATCAGCCCTGCGCCGGAAGAAACCAAAACGATACGCCCAGAGCGCTGACTCGCCATGCTGGGGAGTGCAGCTTTGACGCAGTACAGCGACCCGAAATAATTAATCGCCATGGTCTCTTCAAAAATATCCAAGGCGAGTTCCTTGAAGTAGCCTGGACGAGCAATGCCTGCACAGGTGATTAACAAATCAGGGACGCCTATTTGATTAATGGCGGATTCTATTGCGTGTACTGCTTTGGAACGATCTGAGACATCGGCTGATATGGCGATCGCAACCTGGCTAGCGTCGACTTTCAGGCGGGTTAGCTCAGCGATCGCCTCATCCAACTTGGCTTGAGTGCGGGCAATAATCGCTAGATTAGAGCCTGACTGAACTATCTGCTTAGCAAGGGCTTTACCAATACCGCTAGACCCCCCTGTAATAATGACGTTTTGGAATTGCCGTTTTTGGGTTTTCATAGCTTCTTTACAAAACCTATGACGTTTAAGGAGATGCAGTAGGCCATTTGTACGCTATGGATACTGCTCTGTCAATCAAATTTTTGATGGGATATCGCAAACTCTTCTTTCAGGAGTTTCTAAG
>JAAUYH010092815.1_pt1 | contig 49662 bp, 47 predicted proteins | sample 7278061 | NCBI WGS metagenome assembly JAAUYH01 (sample SAMN14350203, study PRJNA611818) | marine sediment metagenome | isolation source: surface marine sediment (0.6m) | place: French Polynesia: Moorea | collected 2018-08
GCACAAAACGCAATCGCTATTGCAGGTGGTTTTTCACCACGCGCCGAGCAGGAAGATGCTGACATTACCCGTGCAATCAATGGCGAAGTCATCACTGGTCGTGTGCCGTTAAGCGATCCGATACTTCCTGGTGATACAATCTTCGTTCGTGAAAGATTGTTTTAGCCCCGGTATAGTCCCATGAAGATTGTCCATTGTTTCCGTTCACCTGTTGGCGGCATTTTTAGACATGTGCGTGATCTTCTAAAGGAGCAGGTTAAGTCCGGATATGAGGTCGGCTTCATTTGCGACTCCTCTACCGGCGGCGACTATGAAGACAATCTGTTCGAAGGCATTAAAGACAATCTCGCACTCGGGCTGCATCGTATACCGATGGCACGTTCCATTTCTCCCAAAGACCCGTTCACATTGCTGAAAGTTGCGAGAATTATCCGTCAGATTGGACCGGACATCGTGCATTCCCACAGCGCCAAAGGTGGGGTCTACGGACGAATGGCTGCCAAGCTTGCCACTTCACGAGGTAAGTCAGCTAAAGCGTTCTACTGCCCGCACGGCGGCGCGATGCACTATGACAAAGCCTCAATCAAGGGAAGAGTATTCTTTGCTGCTGAACGTTTTTTGGAGCGGTATACTGACAGTCTGATTTTTGTAAGTGGCTATGAACAGGCTGCTTATGAAGACAAGGTTGGAAAGCCAACCTGCTCACAAGCAATCGTTTACAATGGCCTGTCCGAGCCGGAGTTCGAACCTGTTCCATTGGCAAAAGACAGTGCAGATTTTCTGTATATCGGCATGATGCGCGATCTTAAGGGGCCGGATGTATTTATTGAAGCGTTTAACATTGCCAGGCTTCAGACCGGAGAAGATCTGACTGCTGTGTTTGTGGGTGATGGCGCCGACAAGCCCAAATACATTGACAGAATTGTTGAGCTGGGTTTGCAAAGCAAAATCTCAGTTCATGACGCAATGCCGGCTCGTGAAGCATTCGCTCTGGCTGATACAGTAGTGGTTCCGTCCCGCGCAGAGTCCCTTCCCTATCTGGTTCTTGAAGCCATTGCGGCCAGGAAGCCCATTGTTTCAACCGATGTCGGCGGCATTCATGAGATTTTTGATGACGCTCGGGATCAACTGGTAGAACCTGATAATCCCACAGCGCTCGCAGAGGCCATGATTGCAATGCGCAAAAATAAAAATCGAAAGAAAGAAGCTACAGAATTTTCAGAGCGGCTGAAAGACCGGTTTTCTGTAGACGCAATGGCAAAAGGGATTGAAGCAGTATATATCCGGTAGCTGGTTAAAACTCGAATTATTTCATTAACTTTGCCTTAGGCATACTGCCAATGATTCCAATCCAGCATTCCAAATTTCATTAAATTCTTAGGGAATTACCTCCTAATCTCGTGTGCAGGTTGGTCCATTTAATGGAAGAATTTGGTGGTAGGATACAATGCTGGATAAAACGGCAAACTCCGGATTTTCAAAAGAAGGCCTGAAAAGGGCCCTTGCCGATGAAAAGACGCAAAAAGAAAATTCAGTACAGCTGAATGAGCTTGCAAACAACATTGCCGAGCAATTTGCCTCCAACACAGTAAGGCCGCTCGTCCTGATGGGTGTGGTTCGCCTCTGCGAATTTCTGGTTTTGATCAGTGCAGGTCTGGTATTATTCTTCACAACGATGTGGCCCGATGCTGGGATTGCCAGCGGCTATGTTTACTCGTCGTTCCTTGGCGCTATTTTGACCGTCAGTTTCCTTCAGGGGATCGATGGCTATCTCGTATCCAGCCTAAAGAGGGTTGGCCTGTCGATCAGCAAAGCAATAACTGCATTGGCACTTGCGACAGTTATCTTAAGCGCCTTTATTTACATTATGCGGGGCATTGAGAACTTTCCTTTGGAATGGTTGTTGTCGTGGTTTGGGTACGCCACTTGCTCACTGGTTGTGGTGCGCTTGATTGAAGCAATCATCATCTCTCGCATGGCCAATGCTGGCCGTCTCGACCGCCGTGCGGTTATCGTTGGCGGTGGCGAGGGAGCGGCTGAGGTGATCCGTGGCCTCGAGAATTCACGCGATCAGGACATTCAGATTTGCGGCGTGTTTGACGACCGCACTGACGACCGATCGCCGGAGATCATCGTGGGATATCCCAAACTCGGCACGGTTTCGGAACTGGTTGAGTTTGCCAGAAAAGCGCATGTCAACATGCTGATCGTAACCTTGCCCCTGACCGCAGAGAAACGGTTGTTACAGCTTCTCAAACGTTTATGGGTTTTGCCCGTCGATATCCGGCTTTCGGCACACAGTAACAAACTGCATTTCCGTGCACGCAGCTACACTTATGAGGGCTCAGTTCCGCTTGTTGATGTTTTTGACAAGCCGATCGCGGACTGGGACGCGATCACAAAACGCATATTCGACGTCATTGTAGCTTCCGCTGCAATCGTTTTGCTTAGCCCGCTTATGCTACTCACAGCATTGGCCGTGAGGCTGGACAGCAAAGGACCAATCATCTTCAAGCAGATGCGCGAAGGCTTCAACAACGAACCCATCGAGGTTTACAAGTTCCGTTCCCTTTACACAGACCTTGGGGATTCAAGTGGCGTTAATGTCGTCAAGAAAGGCGACAACCGCGTTACCCGAGTTGGAAAAATCATTCGCAAGACATCAATTGACGAACTGCCACAATTATTCAACGTGTTGCAGGGTACTCTTTCACTGGTTGGACCGCGCCCACATGTTCCCAATGCGCAAACAGGCAACCGCCTCTGGACTGAAGTGGTGGATTCCTACATCGCGCGTCACAAGGTCAAACCCGGCGTGACAGGGTGGGCTCAAGTCACCGGATGGCGTGGTGAAGTCGACAATGAAGAAAAGCTCAAGGGGCGCGTGGACGCAGATCTCTACTACATTGAGAACTGGTCGCTGATGTTTGACTTCTACATACTCGCAATCACACCGTTCCGCCTTTTGAACACAGAAAACGCTTATTAGCGTCTTAAACTGTGTTCTCTGGTTACTGTAATGAGTATTTCAACTACCCTTCCCTATGCACAAGCAAGCCTGCAAACCGGTATCCGGTTTGATCGGTTGGCGAATGCAGCATTAGCGCTTGCTGTGTTCAGTGGTGGTTTTGTCATCTTTGAACCAGCGCCTTATGAATTGCTTCTGGCGGGTTTGCTTGCGATCTTCTTTCTTCTTGGATTGCGGGTGCCTAAAGAAATCATGCCTCTTTTGATACCGGTCACGACCTTTACAATTGGCGGGCTGATCTCGTCCTTCATGATTGATGATTATCAGCGCGGATTGATTTACAACGCCGTCACGTTCTTTCTCGGCATGACCAGTGTGTTTTTTGCCCTGTTGATCAAACAGGACATGGGGCGAATACGCCTCATCTTTCGTGCCTATGTTCTCGCGGCTGTCGCGACATCGACCCTCGGTATTCTGGGTTATTTCGGACTGCCGGGATTTGATCTTTTCACCCGTTATGATCGTGCGCAAGGTGCATTTGCAGACCCCAATGTGTTTGCACCGTTCCTGATCGTTCCAATCCTCTATCTGATGTATGGTGTGATGAACCGTTCTGCCACGCTTTTGCCTGTTCGGCTGGGTCTGTTGAGCATTCTTCTTTTGGGTGAACTGCTGGCAGGTTCGCGGGCCGGTTGGGGGCTTACTGTGCTCACAGCCGGCTTGTTTTATGCTGTGTTGCTGATGAACGAACCCCAAGCAAAGGTTCGTGCGAAATATATCCTTATGGGGGTTTTCGGTCTTGCTTCTCTGATTGTTGCAACCATCGGTGCCTTGCAGGTTGACGCGGTTTGGGAAATCATCAGCCAACGGGCAAAAGTGGTTCAGGAATATGACGGCGCAAGGATTGGCCGTTTTGCCAGACATGCCATTGGTTTTGAACTTGCATTGAGCAAACCGCTTGGGATTGGCAATCTTGAGTTTGGCCAGATCTACGGCGAAGATGAACACAACGTCTATTTGAGAAGCCTGCTGAGTTACGGCTGGCTTGGTTTTGTGTCATGGCTTGCAATCGTACTTTGGCCACTGATCGCCGGATTTAAACTTCTTTTTGCGAAGCGTCCTTGGCAGCCTTATTTCCAAATCGCCTATGTTGTTTTTTTCGGCCATCTGTTGGTCGGTTGGGTGATTGACATTGACCATTGGCGCCATGTTTATTTGATCATCGGGATCCTGTGGGGCTGTATGCTGCTGGAGAAAATGCATAAGCAGGGCAAAATTCAAATCGCCTAGTAACTGACGCATATTCTAATTTAAGTTTGGAAAAATGGTCGGAGCGAGAGGATTTGAACCTCCGACCCCTTGCACCCCATGCAAGTGCGCTACCAGGCTGCGCCACGCTCCGACTAAGCGAACAGATATACGTTTGCCACTTCCAGCGTCAATTGATATTTTCAAAATTCAATGTTGGTGGAAATGCGCTAACCTTGACGGGTTTGATCCAACAGTCTTTTGCATTCAAGCAGCTCTCGCAGCGTAGACTGCAGCGTTTTCAAATCCGTACCTGCGATTGCTGCACCGCTTTGCTGATCATCATCCTCGGATTTACCGGTCAATCGACCGAGCAGGCCCTTGCTCTTTTTGCTTTTCGAGCCGCCAATATCTGAGATGCTTACAGCAGGACTTTCGCCCTCTTCTTCCTGCAAGCCCATCATTTGCGGTTCGGTATTGATGATGCCCGCTGGCGCTTGTCCTTTTCCAAAATCCACCGCGAGCCGATTGCCTTGTTCTTTAAGCAATCTCTGGACACCCCGGATGGTATATCCTTCATCATAAAGAAGAGACTTGATACCGCGTAGAAGGTCGACATCATCAGGGCGATAGTACCTGCGACCGCCGCCGCGCTTCATCGGCTTGATCTGGTTAAACCGCGTTTCCCAAAACCTGAGTACATGCTGAGGGAGCTCAAGCTCATCCGCCACTTCAGATATGGTTTTGAATGCGTCTGGATTTTTACTCACCGATACATCTCCGCCCGAAGAACACCCAATTGTGGTTCAGATTTCCGAAGAATAAAGGCTTTGGTTCAACGCTTTCCCGTGTGTCCTTCCAATACTGCCTGCTTCAGTATGTTTGATGGTTTAAACACCATGACACGTCGTGGAGTGATTGGGACCTCTTCTCCGGTTTTCGGATTGCGTCCAATACGTTCATTTTTGCTGCGCACCAGAAACGACCCGAATGAGGATAGCTTAACCGATTCGCCCTGAACAATCCTCTCGCTGATAATATCCAGGAAGGTCTCCACAAGTTCCGCCGATTCAATGCGTGAAAGTCCCAGCTCTTTGTAAACTGCTTCACTAAGATCGGTTCTTGTAACTGTTTTCTGACTCATATCATGTAACCGCCATTAAAAATTAACGAAATAGCCCCCTAAACAAGACAAAACAAATGAATAATCGACATGTTTCACGAGTCCCATTAATTAAAAGATAAGGTAAATTCTTAAGCACAACAAGACCAAATTTGAACCATTTCGAAATTCCAGGTTCCACGAAGCTTCTTAAATAATGAAGCAAATGTCATAGGTTGGCTACATGCGGACCAAAACAGACCCCCAGGTGAAACCACCACCCATGGCTTCGAACATTACCAAGTGTCCTGGTTTAATACGCCCGTCTTTGACCGCCGTATCCAGTGCGAGGGGGATAGAAGCAGCAGATGTGTTCCCGTGGAGGTGAACTGTGGTTACCACTTTTGACGGATCAATCTTCAATTTCTTTGCGGAAGCATCAATAATGCGCTTGTTGGCCTGATGCGGGACAAACCAGTCAAGGTCTTCTGATCCCTTCCCGGTTGCCGAATAGGCATCTTCAATCACGTCGGTGATCATGCCTACCGCATGACGAAAGACTTCCTTACCTTCCATCCTCAAGAATCCAACCGTTTGAGTGGAAGAAGGCCCCCCATCGACATACAGTTTTTCTTTGTGACATCCGTCAGAACGAAGATGGCACGTTAATATACCCCGATCAGAAGCTTCTCCTATGCCATCTTGCGCTTCAAGCACCACTGCACCGGCTCCATCACCAAACAAAACACATGTCGTGCGATCTTCCCAATCGAGAATCCGGGAGAATGTTTCAGCGCCAATTACCAGCACACGTTTTGATTGGCCCGAGCGGATGTATTGATCTGCAGTTGTGAGTGCAAAAACAAATCCGGAACAAACTGCCTGCGTGTCAAACGCAGCACCATGACGCATGCCCAATCGGTGTTGCACTTCAACGGCGGTGGCCGGGAATGTGTTATTAGGTGTGGAGGTCGCAAGAATGATCAGATCCAAGTCATCGGGCGTTACATTTGCAGCATCCAGCGCTCGCCGTGCCGCAGCTTCAGCCAAATCAGCTGTGGTCTCACCTTTAGCAGCTATATGGCGTTGCTGAATGCCCGTCCGTTGAACGATCCATTCGTCAGATGTATCAATGAACTCCTCAAATTCCGCGTTTTTCATCGCCTTTTCAGGCAGATAAGACCCGCAGCCTATGATCACTGATCGTTTCATTCAAATTCGCCCCTAAATTTCTACAATTTTTTCCAGCTGAATTCTGACTTCTGCAAAATCCTGCAAATCCGTATCAATCTTCTTGAGAAGCTGATTTTTTGCCATATCGTGCCCCAATTGAATTGCGGCAGCGAAGCCCTCGCCGTCCGTTCCACCGTGGCTTTTTATGACCACACCGTTCAATCCAAGCAAAACGGCACCATTGACCTTTCTTGGGTCCATCTTCTCACGCAATTGCTCAAAAGCACCTCTTGCAAGAACGTAGCCAAGTTTTGCAAGCCAGGTGCGGTTCATGGCAGCGCGCAAATATCCGCCGATTTGTTTTGCAGTGCCTTCAGCAGTTTTTAGTGCGATATTGCCCGCAAACCCCTCGGTTACCACCACATCAACTGTGCCTTGTCCGAGGTCATCCCCTTCAACAAACCCATGATACTTCATGGTTTCAAGGCTCGCTTCTTTCAACAAAGCGCCCGCTTCACGCACCGCTTCCACACCCTTGACCTCTTCCACACCAATATTGAGCAGGCCAACCGAAGGACGATCAAAGTCGAAAAGTGCCCGGGCCATGGCAGCGCCCATTACGGAAAACTCGACAAGCTGATCTGCGTCAGCACCGACATTGGCGCCAACATCCAGAACAATGCTCTCACCAGATGCTGTAGGCCAAATTGCAGCCATGGCAGGTCTTGTGATTCCAGGTTGCGTACGCAGGCAGAACTTGGACATGGCCATAAGGGCGCCAGTGTTGCCCGCTGAGATACAAACGTCCGCTGCGCCTGACTTAACCGCTTCGATAGCCTGCCACATTCCCGACTTGTAGCGTCCTCGACGAAGTGCGGCACTTGGTTTGTCATCCATGGAAATAGAGACTTCACACGCGTGGAATTCACTTTTCGCTTTCAATTTGGGAAAGCGATCCAACACTGGAAAGATAGCTTCTTCTTCGCCAAACAGTTCAAATCGAAGTGACGGATTGCGGAGCAGCGCAATATCAGCACCGTGCAATACGGTTTCCGGGCCATTGTCACCGCCCATCACATCGAGTGAAACTGTCAACGTATCCGGCATAAGTTTTTACAACAGCCTCCAAGCCATTCAACTATCCTATATAAGATGTTTCAGCTCAGTTTTCCGAGTTTTTTTTGTTTATCAACGCATTGAGTTCGGCAAACGGACTATGAGTTTGTTCGGCAGCAGAATTTGCGTCATCTTCAGGTAGGTATTCAACACTTATTTCAGCATTTGGCGTGCGAGGAAACGGGTCGAGTTCCAGCACGATTTCTTCCAGAATTGCCTCCCATAAATTGATTGTGTCACCTGAAAACTCGTCTGGAAGGTCTGATGCATCAGGATCAATCACCAACTCACCGTCTTCATTTGTTTTCTCCCGGCGAATGGTTTTACCCACAGGCAGATATTTTCTGTCGATGTTTACGTTCAGCGTTGCTGGAACTGGTTCGGAAGTGACAACACAGGCCTGCTCCAGATTGACCACAAGTTCCCCTTTCAGAGCCATGCCACCCTTGTTCCACGGTCGTGCCAGAAGTTTGGCAGCAAATTCAGAGACTTTTTCAACACCGATCTCTGATGATATTTCCTGCAAGTCCGCTGCGTCAGCATCAAAAATGATGTGTCGGCCGGAATTCGGCAGTTTGGAAACCGGTACTGAGAGATCAGGTAGGGAATTCATGAATGTCCGTTCGATGTTCGGGAAACACTAGACTGGCTTATTGCTGCTCAAGAAAGGCCAAGTTGCCTTTTAACATGTTCTCAAACGGTTGTTCAGCAAGAGATTTCGCACTTTCAAACATGTAATTTGCCAGCGCTTCCGCGTCCGGGTTTTGAGATTCAGCCAGATAGCGCGTGTTCACGCGTTCTGACAAAACAGCACTGTCGCCTTCTTCCAATGGCTTGTCAAAATCTTCAATCTGACCATAAAAGCTGCGCACCATCTTCTTCTTGCGCTTGGGAACAGTTGTATCCCCGATCCCCAACTCACGAAGAGCACGCTCAACATCGGCGACAAACAAGTCAAACACGTCCTGACTTAAAGCGATTGAAACCTCCGAATCAACGCTTCGCAGACGTCTCGCGAACAAATAGACATGCAGTGCAAGCATGTCGAAACGACCCATCACAGAATCGGGAACGCCAAAATCTGCATAGAGAAACGGCTCCCTGGCCTGCGCCATAAGGCTGCCATAAAGCTGTTGAGGTATGGTTTCGGACTTTGATTTCTTAAACAAAAACGAGAGCATGGTCTGCTGGATACCTGAAACAGAAACTCCACGGTAATATAGGCAAATAGCTTGGGGTTCAATCTGTTGATATTGCTAGCTGACTGCGTTAATGACGCATGACGTGATGCATTCCAAAGATGGGGTGGAGTTAAGATGCATAACAAGAACAAGCGGAAAATCACCGCAAAAATTGCTGCGGCCATGCTTGCTCTGCCTTTGCTGGCGGGCTGTGTGGAAGAACGCGTATTTAACAATGGTCCCGTGATCACCCAGGACCAACTGGATCTGGTACCCGTTGGATCAAGTCAGGACCAGGTTCTGTTGGCGCTCGGGTCTCCTTCTTCCCGTGGGCAGTTTGACAGCGAGGTCTTCTATTATATTTCGCAAAAGCGCTCCAAAACCTACGAATTTGAAAAGTTGAAGCTGATCGACCAGCGTGTGCTGTCGGTCTATTTTGACGAAGAAAAGACCGTCACCAGAATTGCCAATTATGGCCTGCAGGACGGCAAGGTATTTGACTTCATTTCCAGAACCACCCCGACAACCGGTGAAGATTTTACATTCTTGCGTCAGGTGTTGACCGGACGGGCAAGCCCATCCTCCATTCTAGCAGGCCAACAACAAGGCGGCGGGCAGCCGTTCTAGCAAGCACTTGTTTCTGCCCTGCCGCAAATGCTCTGCTTCAGAAAACAAAAACCCCGCAACCAAGTTGCGGGGTTTTCTTTTGATCAATTCAGATCTGTTTAGTGTGCGAGGACTGCAAGCAGTAGTAGAGCCACAATGTTCGTGATTTTGATCATTGGGTTCACCGCTGGACCAGCAGTATCCTTGTATGGGTCACCAACGGTGTCGCCAGTTACAGAAGCTTTGTGGGCTTCACCACCTTTTTCATGCTTCACACCATCTTTGTCGACAAAGCCATCCTCAAAGGATTTCTTCGCATTGTCCCAAGCACCACCGCCAGCGGTCATGGAAACAGCAACAAAGAAGCCTGTCACAATCACACCAAGGAGCATCGCGCCCAGTGCAGCAAAGCCTTGCGACTTGTCACCTGTGATCCAGTAAATTGCGTAGAAGCAGATGATTGGAGACAAAACCGGCATCAATGACGGTACGATCATTTCCTTGATCGCAGCACGTGTCAGCATGTCCACAGCACGACCGTAGTTTGGTTTGGAAGTACCTTCCATGATTCCTGGATCTGCCTTGAACTGACGGCGAACTTCTTCAACCACGGCACCACCAGCACGACCAACAGCTGTCATGGACATACCACCGAAGAGGTATGGCAACAGACCGCCGAAGAGCAGACCAACAACCACATATGGGTTGGACAATGCGAAGTCTACAGAAACACCTTCGAAGAATGATCCTGCTTCGGCATTGGAAGCAAAGAATTTCAAATCTTCTGTGTAAGCCGCAAACAGCACCAACGCACCAAGACCGGCTGAACCGATCGCGTAACCCTTGGTCACAGCTTTCGTGGTGTTGCCAACAGCGTCCAAAGCGTCAGTTGTGCTACGAACTTCATCCGGCATTTCAGCCATTTCAGCGATACCACCAGCGTTGTCAGTCACAGGACCAAACGCGTCCAGCGCAACAACAAAGCCCGCCAGAGCAAGCATGGAGGAAACTGCAATCGCAATACCAAACAGGCCAGCAAGCTGGAAGGTAACAATGATACCAGCGATGATGATAATTGCAGGGATTGCCGTTGCCTCAAGAGAAACAGCAAGACCCTGGATCACGTTAGTACCGTGGCCCGTTACAGAGGCTTGTGAAATCGAACGCACCGGACGGTATTCAACGCCAGTGTAGTATTCGGTTACCCAAATGATGAGGCCAGTGATCGCAAGACCGATCAAACCACAATACATCAGATGACGACCATCAAAGCTGGCGCCAGCTGCAGTGTATGTTTCACCGGTACCAAGCCAACCGTAGACAATTGCAATCAATCCGACTGCGGAAAGAACTGCAGTTGCAATGAAACCTTTGTAGAGCGCTCCCATGATGGAGTTGTTGGAACCAAGCTTTACGAAGAAAGTGCCAACGATTGAAGTAACCACGCACATCGCGCCGATCATCAACGGGAACATCATCAAGGTTGTTGCCTGCGCACCATCGAAGAAGATTGAAGCAAGAACCATAGTCGCAACAATTGTTACCGCATAGGTCTCAAACAAGTCAGCTGCCATGCCGGCACAGTCACCAACATTGTCGCCTACGTTGTCAGCGATTGTCGCAGGGTTACGTGGATCATCTTCAGGAATACCCGCTTCAACCTTACCAACAAGGTCACCGCCCACGTCAGCACCTTTTGTGAAGATACCGCCGCCGAGACGCGCAAAAATGGAAATCAGGGAAGCACCGAAACCAAGGGCAACCAGTGCATCGATCACCACACGATCTTCAATGCCGTAACCAGCGCCATTCAGCAAATACCAAAGGTACGCCGCAACACCAAGAAGTGCCAGACCTGCCACCAGAAGGCCGGTAATCGCACCCGCCTTAAAAGCAATATCAAGACCTGCGCCCAGGCTTTGGCTTGATGCCTGCGCTGTTCGAACGTTTGCGCGAACTGACACGAGCATGCCGATAAAGCCTGCAACACCTGAAAGAACCGCACCGATCAAGAAACCAATTGCCACAAGCCAACCAAGCAGGATGCCAACGGCGATAAATACAACAACGCCAACCATGGCAATCGTCATATACTGGCGTGTCAGATAGGCTTGCGCGCCCTCCTGAACATAACCAGCAATTTGCTGCATGCGATCAGTACCCGCATCAGCATTCATCACCGACATTGATGCCCAAACGCCATAAGCGATGGACAACAATCCGGCAAGAATGGCCAGAATTAAAGGATCCATTTTTCCTATTTCCCTATTTTTATTTGAGGGCGCGGCTGTTTGGACAATCCCCTCAGAAATCCACGCCTTTGACAAACTCCTCAAGCAGGTCAAAAAACCTACTCAACCGCCGCGCAGACTAGTCAGAATGGGCCAAACGTCAAGAAATTGTTCACACTTCGCACCAGAAATGAGACTAAGGGCTTAGTCCAGCGCCCTTTCCCTTGAGTTCTGCAAGCCATTCCTCTGAATCGCGAATGTTTTTGAAGATCTTTGCGACCTGATCCGAGCGAGCTTCATGGATCAATTTCAAGGCATTTGGGCGCCTGTTCTTATCAAAGCTCCAGGTCCATTTGAGAAATGCTAAATCAAACCTTTCCTCGCATCCTGCAGGTAGATCCGGCCTGTTCTTGCCATAAAATCGGATGGTCCTCGAAACAACACGCCATATCCGGAGATACCGAGGTGTGTCCACAAAAACAATCGTATCTGCACGCGACGACCTTAGTGGCCAAGTGTCGGAATAATTGCCCTCAATGATCCATTCATCCGCTTGAGCTGCGGTATTCAGAGCCGCATCACGCTGTTCGTTGGGCACCCTGATCCAATCTTCCCTAAACTGAAATTTGTCACAATGAACTACAGGCAATCCGGTGATTGCACCCAATTCTCTGGCGAGTGTGGTCTTACCCGATCCAGACCCACCGATGATCATTACCCGTTTCATGAGATCGTAAATCCAACGCTAGACAAACCACAATAATTTCTGACGCGTGGCTTGTGAAACTCAAGTATGCTGAGACCGATCTGCATACCGCAACCAGCCTAGGCCAACAAAACACATCGCCACAACAGGGAAGATGATCCAGTTCACGAGTTCCCAGCCATAGGCATTGAGTGTCAGACCGGACATAAAGGACGCGACGGCCACAGAACCAAACAGAATGAAATCATTCAACCCTTGGGCTTTGTTCTTTTCATGCGGCTCGTATGTCTCTGTCACCATGGCAGTTGCCCCGATAAAGCCGAAGTTCCAGCCGATCCCGAGCAGAATAAGTGACCCCCAGAAATGCATCAGGTCGTAACCTGCGAGTGCAACAAATCCGCAAACGACCAGAATCAACAATCCGGTCGCTACAATGGTCTCCTTGCCAAACCTGGAAATCAAGGATCCGGTAAAGATGCTTGGAGCAAACATGGCCATCACATGCCATTGAATGCCCAGCGTGGAATGATCATGCGAGTGACCATGACCAACCATTGCCAAAGGTGCAGCGGTCATCACAAACGCCATCAGGGCGTAGGTCGCGGTGCCGCATAGAACAGCTATTGCAAATTTCGGCTGACTAGCGATTTCCGCGAGGCTTCGCGAGGACTTTGTCGTTTCAACCTCTTGCGGCTTCATCTGAAGGTTTGATGGATTCAGAAACGTCAGCGCGAAAAAGCTCAGAACAAACAGAATGCTTGCTGCATAAAATGCACCGGCAAAGGGCACAGGAGCTGCAAGATCCGTTGCATAGATCACCAATTGAGGCCCGATGATTGCAGCGGCGACGCCACCGAGCAAGATGGTGGAAATGGCTTTTGGTTTATAATCTGCGGTTCCACGGTCTGCCGCCGCAAACCGGTATTGCTGAACAAAACCGCTGGACATGCCATTTACACATAATGCGGAGCAAAAAAGCCAGAAACTTTCTGCCGTGATCGCAAGTCCTGTAAATATGGTGCCTGCCAACCCAATGGCACATCCGGTCATGAAGCCAAGCTTCCGACCTATTTGCCGCATGATGGCGTTGGCAATTATCGCACCGATCGCAACCCCGATATTGTAGGCGGTGATTGGCAAAGTTGCGAGTGACTTGTCTTCGCCCAGCAAATTGTGCCCAACAAGCCCACCAAGCGCGATGTTGATTGGTGCAGACGCTGCGCCAAGTGCCTGGCACATCAGGTAAAGAAGGACATTTTTGCGGGCAATCGCATTTTCTTCTTCATCAGAGAGAAGCTGGGCATTAACGGTCACAGGAAAAATCCGGGATAGTTTTGAAAGCGCCAACCCTCGTCCAATGCCATGGCAAAGTCAACCACGCTGCACAGCTTTAAGAATATCTATTTCTTCGGCTTCATATCCTCACTGCGGACATCGCGACCGATGCTGTCCAGTACCGCATTGACCAGTCGTGGCTCCTCCGCATCGAAGAAAGCCTTGGCCACTTCCAGATACTCAGCGATCACAACACGCGCAGGAACATCTTTCCGGTTCATGAGTTCAAATACACCACAACGCAAAACGGATCGCAAAAGCATATCTATCCGTGACAGGGGCCAATCATCCGGCAGCTTTTCGTGGATCAGCGGGTCCAGCGTTGTTTGCTCATTGACGACGCCGGCCACAATTCCCCTGAACCAGGCCAGGTCAGCTTCGAGATATTCTTCTCCGTCGACTTCCTGCCCAATCCTCAGTTGCTCATATTCAGATACGGTCTCTGATATCCCTGCGCCGGAAATATCCATCTGATAGAGCGCTTGAACGGCAGAAAGGCGCGCAGCACCGCGTTTATTGGCTGTGGCTGGTTCACTCAAGATAAAAATTCCTGCTTGAGTGAAATCATTGCCAGTGCAGCTTGCGCCGCTCCGCCACCCTTATTCTTTTCAGACTTCTTTGCGCGGGCCCAGGCCTGTGCCTCATTCTCGACTGTCTGGATCCCATTTCCAAGAGCTAGGTTCTTTTCTACCGTCAGATCCATCAGAGCACGAGCCGATTCATTGGCTACGATGTCATAGTGGGTTGTCTCACCGCGGATCACGCAGCCGATCACAATGTAGCCGTCATAGTTTTTTTCTGATGCTTCCGCCATTGCAACGGCGGCTGGAATCTCCAAAACGCCCGGAACCGCTACATAGTCAAATGTTGCGCCTGCATGATCCAATATCTCTTTTACTCCATCCATCAGGCTGGCAGAGATTTCGGAATAATATGGTGCATCGATGATGAGCAAATGAGCGTTATCGGGCATCTTTGACCCCTTTCTGTGAGGGGTTGTAAAAACACGGCTGGAACCAGAAAACAAGAAAAGAATTTACTGGAATGTCGTGTTTGTAAACGGCGGTGGTGATTGGATTTGCTGAAGGATGCGCGTATGTACCTGCGGATGGCTTGCAAGCGGGATATGGCTCGTTTTCAGGCGAAACGATTCCTTGACAGTTTTCTTGTTCCCCCAGCCAAGTCTCGTATTGGTTCTAAAGCAGTCGATGTTGGTGCAGGTGAAATTATCGGTAATCCGGACATTTTTTGGAATCGGCAACATGGCAGGGCCATCCAGCGTCGCAAGATAGTTCACCGGAATTTTCGAACGGTTTAGATCATTAGCGATGATTGTAACAATGTTCGCACCAAAGCTGATGCCGATCAGGTTTATTTCAACATTAGGATTACGTCGATAAGCAGCTTTCAACTCCTTGGTCACCCTTGACCGGATTACAGTCGAGCTTTCAACGAAGGAAGCGTAGTTGTGCAAGACGGATCCTGGAATTTTTCTCGATAGTTTGGTGAACCCAATACCGATATTGCCAATGTTACTCGCAAGGCCGTTGATCAGGTATGTTTTGTTTGCTCGCGGTCCAATTGCAGGTTGACCAAAGGCACGATTTTCGGAGGTGAATGCAGATCTGATACGCGGCACATTGCTGGAAGCATTTTCTGGAACCGGCTGCCTCGCAATGGAAGGACCAAGTGTCGGTTGGGTTTCTGGTCTGACACCTGAATAGATTAGAGGCTCTGGCGCGCCAGCTTGCTGATAAATCGAATTTTGCTGTGGTGTTCCAACAGTTTGTGAATCAGTCGTGCCAATTGCACTTGTGAGCACGTCCTCATTGCTGGCGGTCGTACAGGCCGTAACCAAAGCGGTTGCCAATACTGCACCGATTTTCAAAAGACTTTTCATCAAAATCCAGCCAATGACTCGTCCAATATGCCCACTGTAACAGCAGTAGTGCTGTCTTAGTTACACATTTTGGTTAATGTTTGGCGAAAGACCTCACATACTACGAGTTACCATTTCAAATATATTCTGCCAATCTGGCAGCATATCGGGCCATCTGGTCCACTTCGAGGTTCAGTGCATCACCCACTTTTCGGTACTGCCAGGTTGTGACTTCCAGACTGTGCTTGATTAGCAGCACGTCAAATTCGCTACCCTTCACACCGTTTACAGTAAGAGATGTGCCATCGAGTGCAATTGACCCTTTTGCTGCAATAAATTTCGCCAAATCATTAGACGCTTTCATTACAAACCTTGTGGCATCCCCCTCTTCCACAATCTTGATAATCTGAGCTTTTCCATCAATGTGACCGGATACAAGATGGCCGCCGAGTTCATCGCCAATTTTTAGAGAGCGCTCCAGATTGACCTTGTCGCCGACACCTAAAGCTCCGAGCGTTGTCAGGCGAAGAGCTTCCTCCCATGCCTCAACATCGTACCAATCTTCACCTTTTTCGACCACAGTCAAACACACGCCTGCATGCGAAATGGATGCACCAATATCGATGGTGTTCGTGTCATAACCAGACGAAACACGAAACCGTTTTCCCTCAGGAAGTTCTGATGTTGAAGAGATTTCGCCTATATCCGTTACAATTCCTGTAAACATCAGTTCTTTTTCCTTTGAAGACGAAGGGATTGATCGACACCAAACTGAAGGGTTTGACACAGTTCGAAATTTGCAGGGAGATTTTGCATTGAAAGCGGAGACTTGACCGCGCAAATGTCTGTCTCGGGATACTCCGGATCACCACCCACATGAACAATGATCTCATCCACAAGGTCCTCGTCCAAAAAACTCTTGGCAACCGCTGCACCGCCTTCAACCATTACGGATTGAATACCGCGCGCGTAAAGATCGTCCAACAATTCCGGCAATGCAACCTGACCATCCTGGGTTTCACAGGCAAGAAACTGAACACCACTCATCCTAAGCATAGCCTGCCATTCTGCTGGTGCGTCTGCGCTTCCCGCGATCAGGGTAGGAAACTGGATAGCTTGCGAGATCAGTTGATGTTCCCGGGTCAAACGAGCCTTGAGATCAAGAACAACCCTTAAGGGAGACCGGGTTTCCATACCTGGCAAACGGCAAGTCAGATTAGGGTCATCTGCAATTGCAGTTCCTGAACCCACAAGGATCGCATCATGGCGAGCACGTGAAAGATGCGTTTGCCGGTTAGAAGCCGTGCAGGAAATTTTCATGTTCCCCCGATTTCGCGAACCGATAATGCCATCTGGTGTGATTGCCAGTTTCAGCGTAACGAACGGACGCTTTTCGGAGCGGGCAGCAAGGTAACCTGCCATCACACGACGGGCCGCAGCTCCACCATCAATCTGGCAAATCTCAATGCCCGCATCGGCCATCATTTGATGACCCTTCCCATTGACCCTCTCATCAGGGTCCGCAATAGCCGTGACTATACGGGATATGCCGGCATCGATCAGGGTTTGCGCACAGGGCGGCGTTTTTCCGTGGTGGGCACAGGGTTCAAGAGTAACATAGGCAGTGGCGTTCTTTGCATGCACGCCAGCTTCATCCAGAGCTGGCGGTTCAGCATGTGGACGCCCGCCCAGGGCTGTGACTGCTGATCCGACAACGACAGGCCCATGACCCAAGTCTTTTACCAGTAGACAGGCAACAGAAGGATTGGTGCCGGTCAAGCCCTGATGCTTGCGCGCCAGACGCAATGCTGCGTCCAGAAAACGCTTATCATGAGCTTGAGTGTCACCCGCAGTATTCATGGAAGTCATATGCCGCACTTTTGGAGTTTGGAAAAGCGAATTTAGCTTGAATTGCAAAAATCACTTGCGATCAGAAGGCTTTGCCAAAATGATTCCGGCATTTCACATAAGCCGTTACAAACGCTGAGTTATTTCCTAAATTTGGAGAAAGTTTGTCGTCCTACATCGGCAAACGCACAATAATTCCTGCGTTTACGATTACGCTGGTGCGATTTGTAACTTCATCATGAATGTTGAGACCACCGTGAACTGCCTTTGGATATACCTGGCCATAAGGAAGCTCCTTCGCCACTTCTTCCAAGTCCACCTTATCCGGTTCCTGTGCCGCAATGTTCAATTCAATCTGCATAACAGATGGATCGATTTCCAGACTTTTAAACAAGGTTAGAGAAGAATGATGGATAGCATCCTGAACAGCACGCTTTGCTGCCTTGGTATAATCTTCGCCGTAAAGGTCATTGCCGGTTCCCATTTCAAGGATGATGCGCTTGAACGTGCTCATGAGGCGATCCAGTCTTTACCGTCCAGCAAATCGAGATACACAATCAATGCCGCATTCGCCATTATGGTTCCGACCGTTCCATCGTCTTTGGGCGTATCCATCCCACCTTTGACCACTTCCACAGAGCCATTGCCATAGGGCAGCATGGCAGCAACGGCCTGTTTGTCGACTGCGTCCGGGTTTTGAACGCCGATATGAATATCCACTCGCATTTCTTCACGCGGTTTTCCGAAGGCATCTGCAACCACTAATGAGTTTTGCCGCAAAGCATTGTGGACTGCACGGGTCGCCGCTTTTGTATAATCAGACCCACGGATATCCGTTCCCATGCCCAGTTCCATGACCATACGTTTCCAGGGCATTACTCATCCTCTTCCATCTTGCTCAGGAAGCCTTCGAAGTCTTTTGCCTCCTGAAAATCCTGATACACGGATGCGAAGCGGACATACGCTACTTCATCAATCTGTTTCAAACCGTCCATCACCAGTTTACCGATTTCATCGGACTTGATGTCACCCTCACCCTTGCTTTCCAACTGACGTACAATTCCAGAAATCATCCGTTCAAGCTTTTCGGGATCAACATCACGCTTTCTGGTTGCCGTATCGATGGATTTGGCAAGCTTGTCACGATCAAACAGGACTTTCTTGCCTGACTTCTTCGCTACTCGGAGCTCGCGCAATTGAACACGCTCAAATGTCGTGAAGCGTCCGCCGCAGGCCGAACAAATTCTCCGCCGTCGAATGGAACTGCCATCTTCGGTCGAACGGGAGTCTTTTACTTGTGTATCGTCATTGGTGCAGTAGGGACAGCGCAAAGAAAAAGCCTCTCAATTTGGTTGAGAGGCTTTTAACATCAGCAATTCCTGCTGACCAGATTACATGTACGAATACATTGGGAAACGATCGGTCATTTCCACCACTTTTGCCTGAACTGCGGCTTCAACGGCCTGGTTGGCGTCGTCATCATTGGCCACCATCAATCCATCCAGTACTTCAGTGATAAAGTTGCCAATTTCACGGAACTCGTCTTCACCAAACCCACGGGTGGTTCCAGCTGGTGAACCAAGGCGGATGCCGGACGTTACAAATGGTTTTTCAGGATCGAATGGAATACCGTTCTTGTTGCAAGTGATATTTGCGCGGCCAAGAGCCGCTTCAGCGCGCTTCCCAGTCGCTTTCTTGGGACGCAGGTCGACCAGCATTGAGTGGTTTTCTGTACCGCCGGAAACAATATCCAAACCGTTGTCCATCAGGCTCGATGCCAATGCGTGAGCATTGTCTTTGACGCGCTGCTGATACTCTTTGAAGTCTGCCTGCAATGCTTCACCAAAAGCAACTGCTTTGGCTGCGATTACGTGCATCAGCGGTCCGCCCTGCAAGCCCGGGAATACAGCAGAATTCATCTTCTTGGCGATCGCCTCATCATTGGACATGATCATGCCGCCGCGGGGGCCACGCAGGGATTTGTGTGTGGTGGTTGTAACCACATGCGCGTGCGGGATTGGCGATTCATGAACGCCAGCTGCAACAAGACCTGCGATGTGAGACATGTCGACCATGAGATATGCATCAATGCTATCAGCGATACGGCGGAAAGCTGCCCAATCCCATTCGCGGGAATAAGCTGTACCGCCTGCTATGATGATCTTCGGCTTGTGCTCGAGGGCCGCTTTTTCAACTTCGTTGATATCGATCTGATGCGTGTCTTCGCTCACACCGTAAGAAACAACATTAAACCATTTGCCAGACATGTTCACCGGCGAGCCATGCGTAAGGTGACCGCCGGAGTTGAGGTCCAGCCCCATGAATGTATCACCGGGTTGCAACAAAGCCAGAAATACGGCCTGGTTCATCTGGGAGCCTGAATTTGGCTGAACGTTTACAAACTGGCAGCCAAACAATTCTTTAGCTCGCTCAATCGCGAGATTCTCAGCCACATCTACGAATTGACAGCCGCCATAATAGCGTTTGCCAGGATACCCTTCCGCGTACTTATTGGTCATGATGGAGCCTTGTGCTTCCAAAACCGCTCGAGAAACCACGTTTTCCGATGCAATCAACTCGATCTCATGGCGCTGACGACCCAACTCCTGTTGAATGGCTTCATGAATTTGAGGATCGATTTCACTCAGTGGTGCATTGAAAAAACTATCAAGACTTGCGGCAGACATAGCAACCCCTCCAAAATTACTGAAATCCCTGAGCTGATGCCAATCAGTTTCGATTGATCAGCTAACTAAAGTAGAAGAATGCGAATGCAGAAAAAAGACGGGGTGCGCAATGGGCAAAACCGCGCACCCCGATCGAATGAACGAAGAACAAGCTAGTTCCAATTGCTGGAAGCCAGAATTTCCGCACCATCCCGGCTGTAAATATCGTCGCGGAATTGAACAACACCGTTTTGTGTAGACCATGCAGTTATATAGTTCCAGTAAATGGGAACAGGCTTGGCCAGCTGCACATCTACCCGATCACCGGATTCAATCGTGCGCTCAATCTGCCTGCGACCCCAACCCGGCGTCTCATTAGCCAACCAGGTGATCAGGTCGCGCACGTTTTGAACGCGAACACAACCGGATGACTCAAATCTCAACAAGCGTGAGAACAGGCTTTGTTGAGGCGTGTCATGCATATAGACCGCATGCGGGTTCGGGAAGTTGATCTTCACCGATCCCATGGCATTGATCTTGCCGGGGTCCTGACGGAACATGTATTGAACTGCCTCGTCAGAATTCCAATCAACACTCTCCGGTGCGATCTCCTCTTTCGTGTTCCAGTCAAAAATCCTGATTTTGTTCCGCGTCAGATAGGTCGCATCCTTTTGCATCAAAGGAATCAGGTCCTTCTTGATGATGGAAACGGGTGATGTCCAATAGGGATTGAGATTCAGCTCATGGATTTTGGATGCAATGATTGGAGATTGACGATCTGTCTTGCCGACAATCGCAGTGTGTCGTGATTCCACCCTGCCGTTCCGAACAGCCTCAATTTGTGCTGCAGGAATATTTACCATGACATAGCGCTCACCAAGGAAGCCTGACATTGAACGCAACCGAACGAGGTTAGTCTCCAGTTGGCCAAGACGAATATGCGCCGGGATATTCATGGCTGCATATGTATATTTGCCGACAACGCCGTCTGCTGGAAGGCCATGACGTGCCTGAAAGCGCTTAATGCCACCATCGACCCAAGTGTCAAACACATCAGAATTTTGACCGGCACTTGGATCTAGGTCTTTGGAAGCGATCAACCGCTTGCGCAGCAAGCTTACATTGCGAGATTGCGCGCCAAGACTCAGCTTTTTGTTTGCCGGGACTACCGGCCATCCACCAGCTGATGCCAACTGGCGATATTCATTGATTGCGCGCTCGACAAACACCGGTGTTTGCGGAGAAAAAATCGGGATTTTGGTTGAAGATAGTTTTGCATCACCTCGGCGCGCATCAAATTGATCTTCCCAGCTATCACGTCGAGAGGAATTGATAATAGCAGCAATAGGGTTTTCGGCCAATGCAGGGCTTGCAAGTGAAGCGCCTCCTGCAGCCGCAAGGCCAGATAAAAACTGCCGTCTTTTCATGTCTGTATCCCGATCTACCAAACAGTCAAAATGCCTAGCGCACTAGTTGCAATTCATGCCTACCAAAAACATGGTTAACAAGTTGCAAAACCCACACACTTACGCAACGTAATGAGTCGAACGCCTGTTACAAGTCTTAATACACCAAAAAATGGCCATTATGGGAAAAATCAAGCCACAATCAAAAAACCCGCCACAAATGGGCGGGTCTTTCGATAAAAAAGTCGTGATAACCGAACCAGATCACAGCCTATAGAGAATTTGATCTGTCCAGAAACGCTCAAGTCTTTTCAAGGATTTGTTCATCGCGCTAAATTCTTCGCCACCGATACCGCCGATCTGCTCTATTGATGCAACATGGCGTTCGTATAGACCATCGACAATATCGGCAACTGCCTTGCCCTTTTCTGTCAGGCTTACGCGGACTGAGCGGCGGTCAACGCGTGATTTCTGATGGTTGATATATCCCTGATCAACAAGCTTTTTCAGATTATAGGAAACGTTTGAACCAAGGTAATAGCCACGTGTACGAAGTTCGCCGGCTGTCAGTTCTGTGTTGCCAATGTTGAAAAGCAATAGTGCCTGAACTGGGTTGATGTCGCTGCGCCCATTGCGATCAAACTCGTCCTTGATCACATCCAAAAGTCGGCGGTGTAGACGCTCGACCATGGTTAGAGAATCCAAGTAGAGGGATTTTACATCCCCTTCAAAAGCAGGCGTTATCGCCTTGCCCACCATTTCCGGTGCGTTGCTCATGTTCTGCCTCACTGTTTTATCTATTGCGAGGTTATTGCTCCTCGCTATGAAACCATTTCTAAGGCAATCGTATAAAATTCGAATTAAAGCTTAGCATTAATATCCCGTTACCAACGGCAAAACGCTTCCATCGTTAAAAATTTGCAAACGCGCTAGCTAGAATTTTAAGGGCCAGGAATTACGAAAAGCCCGACCTGCGCGCCCTCAAACTCTCAATCAACAAGTACAGCAGCATGACTGATGCAACGGACGCGTGAAAGTAGATCAATGGCCAAAACATCCCAAAAGTGTTTTCCAAGAAAACATACATGATAACTTCAACTGCCACAGCTATGGCCCAGACCACATAGCCCCAACTGACTGCACCCCACAGGCCAACGGCAACCACAGGCTGTGTGACCGAAAGAATGGAAACAGCAGTCTGCCATTCTGTCGACAGCGTATCAAAGCGCGTTTCTGGATCCATATAACCGATGATCAGAAGCCAATGGCGCAAGGTAAAAGCAATGAAAAATAGCGAAACCAGTTTGAGGAAACCCTCAAAAACCGGAGCCAGATCAAATCTATTGCGCTTTTCCAATGTTGCGTCACGCATGTTGGACAACTCTATTCGTCTGAATTTTGGTTCGATATGGCCAATTTTCTTGGCTATGGTGCTAATACCAATTATAGAAAAATACTTGGTACATCAAAGGGAAATGCCAGATGAAACGCAGTGTGGATGAAATCACCGGCAATCGCAGAATGCGCCGCAACCGCCGATTTGAGTGGAATCGGCGGTTAATGCGGGAAAACGTACTCTCAACGGATGATCTAATCTGGCCGGTCTTTTTATGCGAGGGAACCAATGTAGAAGAGCCATTGGAAAAACTCCCAGGCGTCCACCGTTATTCTGTCGACAGGATTGGCGAACAGGCAAAGATGGCTCAAAACCTTGGTATTCCCGCCATCGCAACTTTTGCCAATGTTGCTCTGGAGAAACGGGATCAAACAGGCTCTGAAGTTCTCAATCCTGACAACATCATTAATCAGGCTACCAAAGCCATCAAAGATGCCGCGCCCGATGTGGGTGTGATCACCGATGTGGCCCTCGATCTGTTCACAGATCACGGCCATGATGGCATTTACCGTGACGGGATTATTGTGAACGATGAAACGGTTGAGCGGTTAGCAGAAGCCTCCGTTCTTCAGGCGGAAGCAGGCGCGGATATCGTATCTGCTTCGGAAATGATGGATGGCCGGATGGGTGCAATCCGCGATGCGCTTAACTCTGCCGGGTATGAGATGACAGGTACCCTCGCCTATACGGCAAAATATGCATCCGGATTTTATGGCCCCTATCGAGAGGCTGTCGGCACAGAAGACCTCCTGAAGGGCGACAAGCGTACATACTTTATGGACCCGGCTAACTCTGACGAAGCAATCCATGAGGCTTATCTGGATATTTCAGAAGGTGCTGACATGATCATGGTCAAACCGGGCATGCCTTATCTGGATATCATCCGCCGACTTAAAGACGAGTTCCAAGTCCCGACTCTTGCCTATCAAGTGTCTGGTGAATACTCGATGATCATGGCCGCCGCGGAAAAGGGGTATTTGGAAGAAGAGCGCGTGATCCTAGAAAGCCTATTGTGCTTCAAACGCGCTGGTGCGGACGCAGTACTGACCTATTTTGCACCCAGGGTGGCGGAGATGTTGAACGGGTAAATTCTCGAACAATTGGCAAAGGCTTCTGCAGCGCTCTTCCCCAGCTTCAATTGTCCAGAAAATTGTGCTCACGGACGAGCTTTGACAATTGAGTCAGTGATTTCTCAGGCGGCTTGCTTGATGTATCCAGATGTACAAGTGCCTGTGCATACAAAGGCTCGCGATCCTTCAAAAGCAGTTTCAATTGAGCCATGGCTTCGGGGTTTCCGGCCATGGGCCTTGTATCGCCTTGCGCCAGCACCCGTTCCATATGTTCCTGGGGGCTCGCCTTGATCCAGATCGTGTGAAACCGCGCCAACAGATTCGCAAACGTAGCAGATTCACTCACAACGCCACCAGCTGCTTCCAATACGATGCGATCTTTTCTTTCGGCAATTCGGTTCAGGGTGATCGCCTCAAACTTTCGAAATCCCTCCTGGCCATACAACGCCATGATCTCCGCAATCGGCATACCCACCATGTCTTCAATTTCACGATTGAGTTCAATAAATGCTGCACCGGTTTCTTCAGCAAGCATTTTTCCAAGTGTGGACTTGCCGGCTCCCCGCAATCCGATGAGACATATGCGGTTGGCGCGTTCAAGTTTTTGTGGCGAAGGCGCGAGAAGCTCCATCACCGCCTTACGTGTTGATGCATCTGCCCTGTTAAAAAGGTCTGCGGCTGCAAGCGAAGCAGCATCCAGTTCAGCGTCATCACAGAGCAAGCCGGTCATTGGGCAATCCAGAGCCAACGATATTCGCTTCAAAACGGCAATCGACAGGTTCCCTTCCCCCGCCTCAATTTGTGCCAGATAGCGGGGCGAAACATTGGATATGGCAGAAAGCTTTTGACGGGAAATAGATTTCGATTCGCGCACTGCGCGGATGCGTTCACCAACATGCCGCAGCAAATCAGGAATTGCCTCTGGCACAGAGGCATGCCCAGGTTCTTGTTGTATCAAAGGGTCAGACATTGAACCAACAACATTGGTTTGGGTGTTTTCTTAAGCCAACTCAAGTGCGATTTCCGAAAGAATTCCATCAAGCCATGGCAAACCAACATCTTCGGGCATCTCACCGCATGAAGCATCGTGTATACCGCGCTCACCGACCATCTTTGCATTGGATGCCTTCAGCAATTCCATGAGTTTCTCCGAACCCTGCGCGAAGGTATATTCGAAAACCATGTCTCCCAGTCCAAAAATGGCAAAACGCAATCCACGAAGATCGGTTTTCTGGCTCTCCAGTTTGTCATAAAATTCCGCTGCCCCGGAAGGCAGATCACCATTCCCGTAAGTGGAGGTCACGAATATATAGAATATCTGTGGATCGAGGTCAGACGGATTCGTTTCTCCCAAATTGGCGATGCTGCACTCATAATCATCGCCAATTTTGTCAATGATATCATCACACAGCAATTCGGAATTTCCAGTTTCGGTTCCATATAACAAGCCGATTTTCATTGAGATATCTCCAAACTGATCATGCCATGTGCAGTTGCACGTATTCGAAATCACCCGGCTGGTTGTTGATGCCGACTTTTGGTGGTGCAATCCAACCCGCGTATTGGCCAGCTTCGTAGCAGGGAACCATCAGGGATTGGATGAACTCACCATCGGAAGAAGTGGGCAACCAATCATTCTTGCGGGCGTCATAGTCACTTTGTGACAGAAGATTGCCATCGGGATCGATTGGCTTGCCAGCAAAAATACCAATGGCCCGGTTAAAGCCTTCGTGAGGAAGTTTCAGTTCAAACTCAACACCTGATTTCTCAATCAATTTGTTCCAACGACGCAAGCCACCTGAGGCATCTTTCTTGTAGTCATCACGCAATCGCATGTTGATCGCTGTGAGCGCGGGCACGTCTTTCAATCTGATTTCACCATCTTCAAACTGAACGACCGGGTATGTGGCATCCTGTAGTTTGTGATCATCTTCAATTCTGTGCTCCATGAAGCGACCTTTAACGCCTGCGTTAAACGCATTGGCCGCGTTCGTTGAAACTTCCTGTCCAAACAAGTCCAGAGAAAGTGTGTAGTGCATGTTCAACTTTTTCTGGATTGTCGGCAGATCGATGACGCCAAGATCACGAATTTTATTGATGTCGTAAGGGTCATCGATCCCGGCTTCCTTCATTGCTTCGCATGTGCGCTGCACCACACGCGTTACACCGGTTTCACCAACAAACATGTGGTGGGCCTCTTCAGTCAACATGAAGCGGCAGGTCCGGGACAAAGGATCGAAGCCAGATTGGGCAAGGGATTCAAGCTGCATCTTTCCGTCACGGTCTGTGAAGTATGTAAACATGAAAAATGAAAGCCAGTCGGGAGTTTCCTCGTTGAAAGCACCCAGCATTCGCGGAGCCTCATCTGATCCAGATGATCGGATCAACAGGTCATCAGCTTCTTCGCGTCCATTTTTGCCAAAATATTTTTGCAGCAAGTAGACCATGGCCCAAAGGTGACGCCCTTCTTCCACATTCACCTGAAACAGGTTGCGCATGTCATAAAGCGATGGTGCAGTGAGACCCAAGAAACGTTGCTGCTCAACCGAACCCGGTTCTGTATCTCCCTGGATCACAATCAGTCTTTGTAACATGGCACGATATTCACCGGGAACTTCTTGCCAGGCAGGTTCTCCGACATGTTCCCCGCACGGGATCATACGATCCTCGATCTGTGGTGCGAGCAAAATACCCCAGCGGTATTCAGGCATTTTGACATAGTCGAATTTTGCCCATCCCTTCGGATCTACACTCACTGCAGTTCGCAGATATACAAGGCTTTCCTGAAACTCTTTTGGAATAAGATCATTCCACCAGTTGATGTATCCGGGATGCCATTTTTCCAAGGCCTTTTGAACGCGCTTGTCTTGCGACAGTCCAACATTGTTCGGAATTAGTGTATCATATTCAACGTTCATCAAACCTTGCATTTTTCTCTCCGGGTCTTTTTATCCTGCCAGGCACGAAAGCAGAGGTTCCGTGCTGATTTCTTCCTGCGTTACACGCGTTCCATATCAAATTCGCCACGCAAGCCGGTGCCATAGCGCTGTAGCGCTCCTGCTTCTCCCACTGCGTTTGGTCGATTGAATATCCAGTTCTGCCATGCTGTGAGGCGGCCAAATATCCGCGTTTCCATAGTCTCAGGTCCAGAAAACCTGAGGTTAGCCTCCATGCCTGTCATAGCATCGGGAGAGAAGGACGCGCGTTCTTCCATAAATATTCTGATTTCATCATCCCAATCGATTTCGTCGAGAATGATGGTTACCAAACCCAACTCATCCGCATCTGACGCCTCAAGGGCATTGCCGATGGTTTCTTGAGCTGCGGCTACTGCATCCTCGTCATGTAGAAACCGTGTCTGAAGCCTGGTCAGGCCATTCGCCATGGGAAAACTCCCAAAATTGGATGGTGTCAGCAATACGCTGGCGATGTGTCGATTGTCCCCTTCAAATTCGTCTTCCATCATGTAGGAACGATCGACCGCCCAGAGAATTTCAGCAAGCACACCAGTAAAACAAGAACCATGCTCGACCAGCGCCACCATGGATCTAGACGTCACATCAATGCGCTTCAGAATGCGTTTCCAATAGGCCATCACTTCTTTCGACAGCCAGTGTTCTGCATCCCGTAGCAAGACTTGTTCGTGACCCGCCAAGAGAGAAGGATCACCCTGGCTTGTGAATACCAAAAGACCAGCTTCCATTTCATTGAGACGAAGATGCAGGATGGCATCATCAAGTTCGCGTGCCAGACGCAACAAATATGCCTGATCTCCCTGTTCAGTGAATTCAGCCATATCAGAAGGCGCATCTTCGGTTGGCCCTTTGATCAAGATAGTCGCCTTTCGCGCAACACGATCTACCGACACTTCCACTGTAGAATAGGTGACTGAGCCATCGTCCCCGAACCGTCTTACGATCGGACCCAGTTCTATGCCTTTCGCAACGTCTGGCTTGGTTGATTGCGCCGCAAATTCCTGAGCACGCTGAACGACAGTCTCGTCGAATTTTGAGTTAGAGATTACTTCATCTACGAGTCTCCACTCTTTCGCCCGCTTGCCACGGATGCCTTCTTCGACAGAGCAGAAAATATCCGCCAGATCGCGACGCACCTTGCGCTTGTCGGTTACCCGAGTGAGCCCACCGGTTCCAGGCAGAACTGCAAGCAATGGCACTTCAGGCAGCGCAACCGATGATGTGCTGTCATCCGTCAACATGATGTGGTTGCACGCCAGTGCCAATTCATAACCGCCGCCTGCACACGATCCCTTGACGGCTGCAATGTATTTTTGCCCCGAATCCGCTTCGGCTGCCTCATAGGTATTGCGAGTTTCATTTGTGAATTTGCAGAAATTGACTTTATGGCTGTGTGCTGCACCGCCCAACATCCGAATGTTTGCACCAGCGCAAAACACACGATCCTTGCCCGATTGCATTACGACAACTTTGACTTCTGGGTGTTCGAACCGCATTCTCTGGACAATGTCAGCGAGCTCAATGTCGACGCCTAGGTCATAAGAATTCAGCTTTAGCTGATATCCTTCAAAGAGCCCGCCATCCTCATCAACATCCATAATCAGATTTGCCACCGGACCTTCATATTCAACGCGCCAGTGGCGATACTCAGACGGGTTTGTCTGAAAATCGATCATTTTTGTCATGAATGCATCTCCGTTCTGAATTGGTATTATAATGCATATCTCAAAACTTTAAATATGCATTATAATGCATAATTACTGATTGAGAAATAGGCCTCATCGGAGTGGCTTACAGTTAGTTCAATTTTTGACTAATCATCGAGTGTGGGGCGGTAGTAACGCGCGCTCGTCCGGATTTGGATTGCTTCTGAAAGCATACAGTTCAAGCAACCAGGGGTTTACCAGCTTCAATTTGCTGAAGTCGTTCCAGATAGCTCGCTATCGATGAAAGTGTTCGAGCCGGTTCTTCGATGTGCGGGGCATGTTCGCAGCCATCGATGATCTCTGTATCAAGTGGAGAATAGATGCGCTGTTCGATTTCCTCGATCTGAGCCAATGTTCCATAGGGATCGTTCGTGCCCTGAATCGCCAATACAGGAATTCGGAAATAGTCAATTGCATCGGCAATGTTCCATTCCTTGAACTCAGGATCAAGCCACGCATCATTCCAACCCCTGAACGCATTGTCAGGATCGCGATGGTATTTTCCCATACGCGCTCTTAAATCGGTTGTTTCATATTCATCCCTGATCTGTGCGATTTCTTCGAGCCCTGTATCTTCAGTAAAAAAATGTGGGGCAATGAGAATAAGCCCGCGCACCCGATGGTCTTGCCTGAAACCGGTATAAATTGAGGCAATGCTTGCACCATCGGAATGACCCAAAAGAACCCCACGCTGAAACCCGATCTGATCGAGAACCTGTGGCAGTATTTGCTCAGCTTCCACACTCATATAATCTACAGGCCGGGGCAGTTCGCAACTATCCGACTTACCATATCCAGCCCGGGAATAGACGAATACGCCAAAGCCCGTTTCAGATGCCAGCTTTTGTGGAAAGTCACGCCACAATTCCACACATCCCAAACCCTCATGCAGCATGATCAAGGTTGGAGCTTGCTCAGGAGACGGGCCCCAGGATTGGTATTCAAGTTTCTTATCACCAATCACCAAAAACCCGTCACCGCCATCTGACCATTGAAAGCCCGTCATGTTGCATCTCTCAGTTTGAAGCGCTGGATCTTGCCAGTCGCGGTTTTGGGAAGGTCATCGACCACTTCAATCCAGCGGGGATATTTCCATTTGCCGATCTTTTCTTTGACAAACTCTTTGAGTGTCTCATCGATGCCGGTCGGGTTTGCGCTTTCCTGTAAAACAACGAATGCCTTTGGCTTCTCGAGATCTTTATCATCGCGGGCCGGAACAACGGCGGCTTCCAGAACAGACGCATGTTCAATCAATGCCTGCTCGACTTCAAACGGACTGACCCAAATGCCAGATACTTTGAACATGTCGTCCGTACGCCCGCAATAGATGAAGCGTCCACTCTCGGAGATCTCATATTTGTCTCCTGTTCGCGTCCATTCTCCTTCAAAGGTGGTTCGGCTCTTGTGGCGCTGGTTCCAATATCCATCCGCAGCTGAGGCACCCTTCACCAACAACTCGCCGATTTCGCCTTTTTGTATTGGCGACCCGTCTTCGTTGACGCATCGCAATTCATATCCGGGAACCGCAAGACCTGATGTTCCGTATTCAAGATTGTCCGGACGGTTGGACAGAAAGATATGCAGCATCTCCGTTGAGCCAACGCCATCAATGATGTCAACGTCCCATAGTTTGTGCCAGGTGTTGCCAATGTCGGCCGGCAAGGCCTCACCGGCGGATACACAGAGCCGCAATTTGTTTGCAGGCACACTATGCTGCTCCAAAAAAGCAAGCATGGCAGCATAGAGCGTCGGCACGCCGCAAAAGATGGTGGGTTCATGCGTTTCAATAATCTGTGCCACCACGTCGGGTGTCGGACGCCCATTGAACAGAATAGAGGTTGCGCCCACCGACATTGGGAAAGAGAACGTGTTACCCAACCCATATGCGAAAAATATCTTGGCAGCGGAATAGACAATGTCCTTTTCTTCAATTCCGAGAACTTCCCGTCCAAACGTATCTGCTGTTGCCTTCATCGAACTGTGGACATGACGCACGCCCTTCGGCTGGCCAGTAGAACCGGAGGAATAAAGCCAGAAAGCACATTCATCACCACTGACCGCAACCGGAGAGATTTCTTCCGCTCCTGACATAAACTCTTCATAGGACAGTGTTCCTGGAGGCGTCTTATCACCCACGACAATGATGGTCTCCAGATACGGGTTATCGCCGACTATTGTCTCTATGACCGGCCAAAGTTCCACGGACACTATCAAGCAGTTCGCACGGCTATCGCGCAAAATGATATCATAGACTGACGTTGAAAGCAGCGTGTTCAGCGCTACCGGAATTACGCCTGCCTTGAGAGCACCCCAAAAAACCTCGACATATTCAATCTGATCAAGCAGCAAGCAGGCGATCCTGCTTTCGCGCTTTATTCCTGCTTTTTCAAATGCACCCGCGACCAACGCCGATCTTGCGGAGAGTTGTCCATATGTAATGGCGCGCTCACTGCCTGCAGCCTCGCGAAACGCTACCTTTTCTCCGCGACCTTCCTGCAAATGTCTATCGACAAAATATATCGCGGAATTTTCGTTCTGCATCCCAATGCCCTCCCTAGCATCAGTCTATGTGCCAGAAAGTTGACCGGGAATAGTTTGCAAGTCAACAGGATAGACAAATGTGATATCCGTCACATGCCAGCGTTCACAGGCGGTAACGGGCGCGTCAAAATCATTGTTTTTAAGTCCCCCTCGCCTCACGTCTCACACAAGCGCATACGCGCCTTTGTTTAACAGGAGACACACATGACCGATATGTCGGCACAAGCCCAAACGTTCGAAACACCCACTATCAATTCCAAGCTTTTGACAACCGCCGTTCTTGCAGGAGCATTTGCAACACTCGGATTTGATCTGTTCGGGCAAACCATCAGCCCATTGCTGAAAGATTTGTTTGCCCCGTATCTGGGTGCAAAACTGGCACCAGTTGCACTCGCCAACCAATCACTCGGCATTATCACCGGGTTAGGCAGCAAACTGATTTCACAATATGGGATTGGTCACGGGATACACTTGCTGACAGGACTTATTCTATATCCTCTCGGGTATATGCTCATCGCACGCCCAATCTCAAAAAAGGTTACACCGTTCTTGCCGTGGTGGGGAACAGGTGCAGTCTATGGCGTGGCACTCTTCGTCTTTGCCTTGTACATTATGGCACACCTTGTTGCTGGCAATCCGCCGTTTCTCGGATGGGGTAGCATCACTTGGGTTGCACTTTGGGGACACATGGTGTTCGGGCTTATTGTGGCTGGCGTTCATCACTGGCGGCATGAAAAATAGCGGATACCAAAATCAAAAAAGGTAGGTCGCATGACCTGCCTTTCCTATTTGAAATTCAGAATTCTTAGTTCGAAGTCAGACGAACGTCTTCATCGGGATAACCAAGAGCATCCTGATCAGAGAATGCACCGTGGCAATCGTGACAGAACTTCTGGGAAATCTTCATCGGATCACCATTGGACTTGATCGCTGAGTAAATCCAGTTGCCGAACTCATCAGCATTACCGGCAGCAACTTTTTCCATGAAAAACAGTTGGCCTTTTTTGACCTCATTCTTCTTGTTGACGTTGAAAACCTCTTTGGCAATCACAGTACCAACTGGCATCGGATTATCTTCGCGCTCGTCAGAATATTTGTTGTATTCTTCGAGGCCTACTTCATTAACCCACGTCATGAGGAAACGGTTGCCGTGTGGACCAGGTGCAGCTGGGCGTGTTGCTGTTGCGCCCCAGTTTACATAGTCGCTCGCCCACGGGTTGTCGCTTTTCGCATACCCGGCGCGAAGGTCGGCCTTGATACACTCATATACTTCAACAATTTGCTCGTCGGTAAGGTCGTCTTTCGCTGCTGGTGCAGTACATGCCGCATAGGCAGCACTTGAAACAAAAAACGCTGCTGTTGCTACAGCAAACTTCAATGCGGACTTTTTCATATAATTCTCCCAGAATTGATAAACCCTGAAAGGGTCATATCAAACACTGGTTAAGGGGAAAATCACCAGGGATGTAACTCCTGATTACAATTTTGTGATCTTGGCTACAGAAATACCTGAGAGAAAGTTTACTATGAACGCAATTAGTTTTGGCATTTTTCAGATTCTGGTTTAGCATCGCCGCAATGACCAGACACTCGCTTGACACACCGCAGTTTTATCTAACCGCGCCTTCCCCGTGCCCCTATCTTGAAGGCAAGGAAGAACGCAAGGTGTTTACGCATCTGGTGGGTGAACGCGCAGTGCAGGTCAATGACATGCTCAGCCAAGGCGGTTTCCGGCGTTCACAGAACATTGCTTACAGACCTGCCTGCGAAGGCTGCAAAGCATGCGTTTCGGTGCGCGTCTTGGTCGATGAATTCAAGCCAAGCAAATCTCTCAGCAGGATTGTCAAAAGCAATAATGATCTGGTGGCTTCCCAAATGCCACCATCGCCAACTACTGAGCAGTTTTCGCTGTTCAGAAAATATCTCGATGATCGCCATACAGATGGTGGCATGGCTGAGATGACGTCACTGGACTATGCGATGATGGTGGAAGACACGCATGTAAACACCATGCTGGTCGAGTACCGTCTTAGAGGAATCGACACTGCTCTTACGGATCGAGGTGAAGGCCCGTTGATTGCCGTTGCGCTGACCGATGTTCTCGCAAACGGATTGTCCATGGTATACAGCTTCTTCGATACGGAAGCTGATCGTAAAAGTCTGGGAACCTATCTCATACTTGATCACATCCGCATGGCCCGCAAGATGGGATTGCCCTATGTATATCTCGGATATTGGGTCGAAGGGTCACAGAAAATGGAATACAAGAAACGGTTCTCTCCGCAGGAGCATCTTACCGTTTCAGGTTGGGCCAGGGTCGACTAAGTAAATAGCAGCACCTCAATAAATTTCGCTGATTGACACGCCACCAAAAACTGCAATGTTAGGCTGTAATGTGGGTCGGAGAACATTGTGCAGATACAGCGAAAACCTGTAACAGGAATCCTGCTTGCGCTGATTGGCGGCCTCATAATCTCATTGGATATTCCGGTTATCCGGCTTGGCGACGGTGCACCCTGGGCGTTCATCGTGTTTCGCGGATTTGGCATGTCCTTGGTTTTGGGTCTCATCCTCCTTCTTGGACGCAACCTCACTGACACTCCAGAACGTCCGTTTCATGATGCAGATTTTGTCACTGTCGGCATCCTGTACGGCGCGAGCAGCATTCTTTTCACAACTGCGGTCTTTACCACTTCGACCGCAAATCTGGTGTTCATACTGGCATTCAATCCATTGGTAGCAGCACTTTTTTCATGGTGGCTGATTGGGGAAAAACCTGGAGCCGTCACGTGGATCGCAATCGCCCTGACCATATTTGGAGTTGGCGTAATAGTGTCGGATGGTGTTGAAACAGGAAATACGTTTGGCAATATTTTGGCTCTTTTGACCGCGATTGTTCTGGGCCTCTCTATCGTAAAAACCCGTCAATCGGGAAAGGACATGTCACTCGCGGGAACATTGGGGGGCATGGTCGCGGGCTTGTTTGCCCTGCCAATGGTTTTGTTGTCCGGGGAAATGCCCAATGCAATGGAATGGGTATTGCTGAATGCATTGATAATGGCACCTGCGGGCGCCTTCGCATTGTCGCTCGCACCCCGCTATATTCCGGCGCCTCAAGTTGCGATGTTCTTTTTGCTGGAAACCATACTAGCACCAATTTGGGTATGGCTTGTGTTCGCAGAAACGCCCAGTGAGCGAAGTCTGATTGGTGGTGCGATTGTGTTGATGGCGATTACGGTTCACAGTGCAGTGCAAATCCGAAGATCGGAGCAATAAACGGGCCCGTCGTTCTAACCAGCGAATATTGAAGCAATCAATCCGGCAGCGAATACCGCCACACCGCTAAACATCACAAAGCCAAAAAGCCAGCGCGCGTCATTCACGCTTGAATCAACCAAATAGTCGTTCTGTTGTGTTTCGATTGAAGTCGATTTCGTATTCATAACCTTACCCTGTTATCACGTAACGTTATGTACGCCACTTTACGTTACGGCATTTACAATTTGTTTACCTTTGTTTCAAGGCTTAATCATCATGCCATGTCAGAATTATCTTGGATGTGCAAAATCTCACAGCATCAAAGCAACGCTCTGGAATCGGTCTGCGAACACGATGTTTTCGGGGTGGTCAGGAGAAACGACCGCTCTTTGGGAAACCCTTGGGAACAACCCGGCCCGCTTGCGCACGGTCACCGACATATTCCTTGAGTTCATCGAGTGTGCGTGTGTGAACACGGCCTGCTGAATCTTCCCATGTCAATCCATCTTCCGCACTGAAAACGCGAATATCCAGAACACCATTATCCGTGCTGGCATCTTTATATTTCTGCAACCGAACACCCTTGCCTCGCGTCAATTCTGACACCTGATCGAGCGGAAAGATAAGCAATTTTCGATTGTCGCCGACTACCGCAATGTGATCACCGATCGCAGGCATACAGATCGCAGCTTCGTCCGGTAGTTTGACATTCAGCACCTGCTTGCCTTTACGTGTGTTGGCAATCACTTCCGCTTCGGGGACAACAAACCCGTTGCCAATTTTCGACGACACCAACAATTTCTGCTTCGGATCATGCTTGAATGCTGCCACAAGATCGGTGTCGTTCTCCATGTCAACCATCACGCGAACCGGTTCACCATGTCCCCGGCCACCAGGTAATTTGTCTGCGCCGAGGGTGAAGAACTTACCACCTGTATTAAACAAAATAACTTTGTCAGTAGTCTCTGCGTGGAAGGCGGTCAGCAAGCCATCCCCTTCTTTAAACGTAAGAGAAGCAAAATCTGGCACATGACCTTTCATTGCGCGGATCCAGCCCTTCTTTGAAAGCACAACCGTGACCGGTTCTTTTTCGATCATGGCTTGCTGAACCGCTTCCAGATCGATTTCGGCTGCAACGCCAAATGTACTACGGCGCCTTCCAAGTTCTGTATCTGGTCCGAATTTCCTTTTCACCTCACCAATATCGTGGCGAAGCACAGCCCATTGTTGCTCTTCGGAACCCAGCAAGGCTTCTATCTGCGCCTTTTCTTCAGAAAGCTTGTCATGTTCGTTTCTGATTTCGATCTCTTCCAACTTGGCGAGAGACCGCAAACGCATGTTGAGTATAGATTCAGCCTGCAAATCGGTCAGGTCAAATCGGGCAATCAGCTTTTGTTTTGGCTCGTCTTCAAACCGAATGATGCGAATGACTTCGTCAATGTTGAGGTAAGCGACAAGCAAGCCGCCAAGAATTTCAAGGCGGCGCTCAATCTGAGCCAAACGGTAGCGAGATCGGCGTTGCAGCACATCGCGACGATGTTCCAGCCATTCTTTGAGCACGTCTTTGAGCGACATGACCTTCGGAACTTTGCCGCCCGAAAGCACGTTCATGTTCAACGAAATCCGGCTCTCAAACTCAGTGAGTTTGAAAAGTGATTCCATCAAAATATCGGGATCAACCGCACGCGACTTCGGCTCCAGCACAATGCGTACATCTTCTGCAGATTCATCACGGATATCGCCCAATAGAGGTAGTTTGCGATTGAACAGGAGTTCGGCAACCTTTTCGATCAAGCGAGATTTTTGAACCTGATAGGGAATTTCAGTGACAACAATCTGATAGCCGCCGCGACCGGTTTCTTCTTTCTCCCAGCGTGCACGAACCCGGAAGCCGCCCTTCCCGGTTTTATAGGCTTCCAGGATCGACGCTTCATCTTCAACAATTACACCGCCGGTTGGAAAATCCGGCCCTTTGACAAAGCTAACCAGCTTGTCGATACCCGCGTTCGGAAACTTGATGAGGTGAATGGCTGCATCGCACAATTCCGCTGCGTTGTGCGGGGGAATATTGGTCGCCATGCCCACTGCGATGCCAGAGGAGCCATTGGCGAGCAGATTCGGGAATGCACCAGGAAGAACGATTGGTTCTTTGTCTTCCTCGTTATAGGTTAGCCGGAAATCAACTGCATCCTCGTCGATGCCTTCAAGCAGCAACGTGGCAACTTCGGTCATGCGCGCTTCGGTATAACGATAAGCAGCAGCATTATCGCCATCAATATTGCCGAAGTTCCCCTGTCCATCGATCAGCGGATAACGTTGAGCAAAATCCTGAGCCAGCCTCACCAATGCGTCATAGACTGCCTGATCGCCATGAGGGTGAAACTTACCGATGACATCACCGACGATGCGGGCGCATTTTTTAAACCCTGTATTCGGATCAAGTTTGAGAATGCGCATCGCATGCAGGATGCGTCGATGAACCGGCTTCAAACCGTCTCGAACATCGGGCAGAGCCCGCCCCATGATTGTTGACAAGGCATAGGCTAGATAGCGCTCTTCAAGCGCGCTTTTGAGGTCTACGCCCTCAATACCCTCATCGTCACCGTTGCCCGGTTGAATCAAATCATTTCCCATAGAAACCGATTACCCAAAGCGATGATTCGTGGCAAGCGCTTGAACCTTTTGCCCGATGCTTATCACCATGTGCGTAAAGGCACATTCTTTTCTAAATGTTTCAGATACTTATCCTTGCAGGGGTTACGAACATTCTTTTGGAGGATTTCATGTTCGAAGATTTAATTGATACTACATTATACGAAGCGCTAGGACTTACAGGCGTTGCTTTTTATTTGGGATCATACGCGGCGCTGCAATTTGACATGATCGATGCGAAGGGTTTTGCTTACCCTACACTTAATTTTCTCGCTGCCAGCTTTGTATTGATTTCACTATTTGAGAACTTCAACTTCCCATCGCTTTTGATCCAGATTTCCTGGATCACAATCAGTCTCTACGGCATCAGCAAGTTGTTGATCGCAAAGTCTAAACAAGATCAGATTGAGATTGCCTAACTCCTCCTCCCAAACAAGGCAATCTGCTGGTGGGTAGCTGAAGCTGCTCACCAGCCTCCCCCACCTCCGCCGCCACCACCGCCGCCGGAAAAACCACCACCACCTGAAAATCCGGAAGATGAAGACTTGGGCACAGGCATCGCGTCTGCAAAGCCGGATTGCATTGAATTGGTAAAGTCGCCCATCGTGTCTGACAAATCACCGGAATTAAAATCTCTGCCCCCATACCAGGATGGAGAGTATGAGGCAGCAACAGCACCTGCTGCAACCGCGGTCGCCAACCACGCATCAAATGCATTGGACCAGGGTTTTTCAACTCCCAGGGCAACGGCATAGGGCAGCAACTTCTCATAATGAACCGTAGAAAAATCTGGCGCACCTGCGAGGTTCATGCGTTCTTTTTCGGCCAATGTGAGATAGGTTTTCAGGCCTTCAATTTCGTCCATGCGTTTCCGGCCAAGCGGTGTTGGGGCTCCCAGAAGAATGTAAAAAAGAACATTCAGAACAATAATGCCGATCAGAATGGTAAAGAAGGTCTGCTCACCAAAAAACCAATCCATACTTGAGAAAAATGCTCTGAAACCAGTCGATAAAAAGGTGAACGCAAAGAACCCAGCGAAGACAACACCAACAATCTTGCTGAACAAAGACCGTGAATGCATGAATGATTTCACAAAATTGATGATAACTGCCGACACGACAGCTGTTGAAACACCCGAGCCAATCAATGCACCAATGGCTGTATCAGATAGCCCCCCGAAGGCAACAATGCCAATCAGACCAATGATTGATGTGATGATGCCGAGAACAACCCAGCCCAAATTGTGCTTATAGAACACACCACGATGTTCTCTCTCCATGGATGACGCAAACTTCGATTGTAGCAGCTTGACCTTTGAACCATTGTCTTTGGCAACCCTCAGCAATTCAGACGGTGTTGCTTGCACCGTTCTCAATATAGCACGCTCGCCGACAGGCAAAGAATGCTCACCAGCTTTCCCAGTAGCCTGAATTTCCATGTCACCATGAGGTTTCTGCAAACTCACATAGCCTTTAACAGCCAAGCTGAGCACAGCTGCTGAAATCGCATCAAACCCCTTTCCGGCCAACCCTTTCTTGTAAATATAATTTACCAGAGCAGGCGACAAATCTTGCGACACCTCCCATCGTGGAACTATTGCCCCTTTTGGCGGATCGCGGCCTACCCTCCACCAAACAATAAAATAGTATGCTGTAATCAGCAGCAACAATATTGATGCATAAATGATGCGCTTATTGTCTTCCCAAAACCATGCGCTTCTCTGGGCGTCACTTGGGGGATCAATAAAGCCCTTTGGTACTTTCGCCAGGACCGTGATGCCCTCTCCTGGCTGGAGAACACGGGTCGTGCGATACTTGATCACCCGTTTGCCCGCTATTTTGCCAATGGTTGCATCCTTTTGGGTTGATCCTATGCGCCCGGTAAAAACGTCCCAATCAGAAGCACTTGCACCCTCCGGAAGCGCTATCTGAGCCAAAACTTTTTCGATCGGGAAGTTCCAAAAGTTACCGGTTGCATTCCAGTAAACTTCATCGTGCGTCTCAAAATACCGCAACTGGCGATCTGTCTTATAGGTGATGATGTAAGTATAGACGCCAGTGGGAAGGAAATAGTCCTTGTGCCCAATGTAGATGCGTATTCCATTGCGGATTTTTTCTATCCGTGTGTTTTCAAGCTCGTCATCCCGCTTCACGGAAATGAGTTCGAAGCCTACCTTTTGCCGATTGCCCTCCGCATCTTCGCTATAGAGTGGAAAGTCGCGATAAATGCCGCGCCTGATCTGCCGCCCCTCGGCTTTAACGATAATCGTTTCTGTAACCAGGAAGCTGCCGTCCTTGTTAACCTGCACCAGGCTGTCGAAGCTTCGGATAACCTCCTGTGAAAATGCGGAAAGCGTGAGTGAAACAAAAATGACTGCGCTTGCAAACACAAGGCGGGCAATCGTGCTCATGAACCGTTTCATGGATCAGCTTCCAAAATCCACTTTTGGAACCGCACGATCTGCAGCATTTTCAATCTCGAAATAATCGGCTTGTTCAAACTTAAATGTGTTGGCGACAAGATTTGACGGGAAACTCTCGACACGGATGTTCAAATCTCGAGCCGCGCCATTATAGTATCGACGCGACATCTGAATTTCGGTTTCGAGTTCCTCTAAAGTTTCCTGCAGTTCACCAAAATTCTCATTGGCTTTTAGATCAGGATAATCCTCAGCCAAAGCAAACAGTTTTCCAAGCGCCATGCCAAGCATGCCCTCTGCTTGTGCTCTGCCAGCGATATCGCCGCTTGGAACCGCTTGCGCTCGGTTCCGCATTTCAATCACCTCAGTAAGAGTGTCCTTTTCATGCGATGCATATCCTTTAACCGTCTCGATAAGATTTGGGATCAAATCAGCCCGGCGCTTCAACTGTACATCGATGCCACTCCAGGCTTCACGCACCATTTGGCGTGCTTTAACAAGACCATTGTAAACCACGACAGCGTAACCGCCGAGCGCCAGCAAAATGACTAGTCCGATAATATCCATTGAAGAAATCCCTGATTAAAATGCCTTGCGCAACGGTATCGCTTATTACGATTCGCAACAAGCTTGGGGATATGGTTAGCGGAAAGCCCTGCGCAGGAAGCGCTCAACCGCCCGTGTCACCTCCGGGCTTTTTCCAATCCCTCTGGCTATGGAACCGTGACTGTAACGACGCCCATCAAACAATGTCACTCGAGAGCCCTTCGAGCGTAAATCTCCAGCAAACCCGCGCGCCAGTGTTTTGCGACGTTCATAGTTGGAACCCGAATACATGATCATGAAGGGTGGAAGCCCGCCGGACGGTCCATTTCTGACATAGGTGACCGGAGACCATTTAATCCAATTGCTCAAGTTTGAACCGAACGCCGCTGCATAAACGTAAGGCAAACTACCTCTCATCCCACCATAGGCAACCATGTCATAGGCCTGCACATCATTGGCGATCACGCCGCGCAATGGACCGCCAAGTCTCTTTGCTGCAATCAGAGACACCAAATGCGAACCAGCAGAATGCCCCATAATCACGATTTTTCGCTTGTCTCCACCGTAGCGGGATATGTTGTTTCTGACCCAATTGATCTGACGGACAATGTCTCTGACCTGTCCATCAATATTGGTGCGTGGAACAGGCGTATATTGAACAGAAACCAACATCCATCCGCGTTTTGTCGCGAATGTATCCAGGTTGTATATCTTCTCGCGAGTTCCCTTGATCCACCCGCCGCCATGTACGTAAATCAGCACCGGGGCTTTTTTTCCAGGTTTGAAAAATCCTTGCCGTTTAACGGTAGCAGGCGCGTGGATATCCAGCCGCAAGCCTCCACCTACAGATACAGCTTTGGTCACAATTCTGGTTGGTTTCTGATCCGCACTCTGTTGAGCATGCGTCGTTAGTGGAAAATTCAGAAAAAGCGCCACCAATGCTATCAGCGCAGCACGCAATCCGATCATATCAGCCCTCAAAGCCCCTTTTGCTTCGATAGGTCGATTTGTTTCAAAGATTCTTTCGATTTTCAAGTAACAATGGTCACAATCAAGTCATTTTCACTACCGGTCGCAGAGAAGTAACTTCATCGTAACGCACCATTTCAAAATAATTCAGCAGGTCTATATTTCTGACATGATTTGAACTTTAATATCGACCAACACTTTTTAGATTGAGGAAATTTTCTGACATGCGCCTTTCCCGATTAGTTTTTGTAGCAGCACTCTCTGTCTCACCGCTTGCACTCACACATTCTGCACATGCGTTTGACAGCAATGGGTTTGTCAAACAGTTGGAGACGCTTATTGAGTCCGATGGCGCAGAAGTCACTTACGGGGCAGTCGAGCAAAATGGCGAAACCCTGACCATCAACAATTTTGTCATTGAAAACGACAAGACTGAAAGCAAATCGGCAATCAGCAAACTGACCTTTACAAATCCCGCCCAAAACGGGAATGGCGGTTTCAGCTACGACGGCCTTGAAGCTCAGACGATCGTGCACACTGGCAAGAATGACAGCAAACTCGAGATTGAGACACTGGCCTCGACGGGGCTGGAATTCGCAGAATCTCCTGACAGTGATCCACTTCCTGAGAAGGTGGATAGTTTGGTTCTGACCAATACTACATTCTCGCGCGATGGAGATTCGAGCAAAGGCAGTCTCACCATCCCCTCAATATCTGCAAAAGGCTTTGTGCGCACCTCAACGCGCAATTTCAAACTGCAAGAGGCCAAAATCGCTCCGTTTCAGGGCAGAGTATTTGGCGACGAAGGAGAGCCGGTCGACATCAATTTTTCCGGCGCGTCAGTAAACGAATTTGAATATTTCGGCCTGTTTGGATTGGATATTGGCAGTGTGAACCTTGGATCCATGACGATTGATACGGTTGTCGATGATGGACCTGTTAATGTGTCGATGGAAGGTGTGGAGCTAGAAAATTACTATGCATGGGATGGCTCTGATCCGAACCGACCATTGATTCCGGACGGAGATACAAGAGTTAAAATAAAGCCCATTGACGTCACATTGGGTGGAAAAACCTTCATTAGTATGGACCAAAGTGAGGCTGTTGCGATCAATGACGCAGCCGAACTCACTTCCAAAAGCACTGGTCAGTTCAAGAATATTTCCATCGATCTTTCTGCTTTGCCTGATGATGCAAAGGCATCTCAAGGTTATGAGCAGGTCAAAGATCTGGGGTATGAGAAGCTCACTTTAAATATTTCAGTTGATGCAAGTGCTGATCTCAAAAGCGGGATTCTGGATATTGCAGAGATGAAATATGATTTCCTGAATGCTGGCTCATTCAACGTTAAATTAAACGTGTCCGGGTATACTGAGCAGGTTGCCAAAAGTATTGCGACAACCGCTTCAAAACTGCAGACAGATGCAGACAATCCGCAGGCGCAGCAGGCTCAAATGCTTCAACTGATGGCAATGTTCGCACCACTCAGCCTGCAGAAACTTGAGCTTGAAGTCACAGATGCCTCATTGCTGGGCAAGGTATTGGACGTGCAGGCAAGAAGAAACAACAGAAACGCAGAAGAACTTGCCGCAGTCATTCCCCCAATGGCTGGCATCATGCTTGCTCCCTTGCAGTTGCCAGAACTTGCTTCTTCGCTCTCTGCGGCACTCGGTATTTTCATGCAAGGAAACAAGACGATTTCTGCATCCATTGAACCGCAGGGTGGTTTGGCGCTTACCGAGATCATTGCGCTTAGTTCGGGTGTACAGGCCGGATCTACTGCACCCTCAGAAGTCGTAAACCGATTAAACCTGAAAGTTACCGCTGAGTAACGCATTTTCTGACATTCCTGAATCAAAACAACACCCTGGCAAGATTTCTTGCCAGGGCGATTCATTAAGCAAAATCGTGGATAGTTAGCTGGTTGCAACTTGACGGCTTGACCAATCAACGTCCCGCGTCACCGCCATCGTTGCCGCGATTGCTCCAAAGGCAATGATCGATCCGACCAGAAGTGCATAATCCTCTTCGTTCAAGATCAAGTACATCACGAGATAGGTGATACCCAATATGGCGGCCATGATTGCCGAACCATGCTTCTTCCCAAGAGAATTACCCACATACCAGGCAACCAAGGCAGTGGTTGCAACCGAGGAAATAGCGTAAGCGATATTGAATCCCACTTGCTCTGCAAATGCCAAGAGCATCACGTAGAAAACCACCATCGCAAATCCGACCAATACGTATTGCACCCAATGAATTGCATTTCTGCCCGTCAGTTCAAGAATGAACATTGCCAGAAAAATCAGGGAGAAAAACGCGATTGCATATTTGAGCGTTCTTGCAGTGATCTGATAGAATTTCAATGGCTCGACAAAATTGACTTTGATCGCTGCGTTCGCCGTCGGCAAACTGTTCGAGAAACTCACAGCATCGATGCCGCGCGCAAGGCTTGGCACAGTCCAGACTGCGGAAAATCCTTCTGCGCTGATTTCCCGATTTTCGGGAAGGAAGCGTCCGTCGAAACCGGGATGTGGCCAGTTGGAATTCAACTCAAGCGCTGTCGAGCTTCCCGCGGGAACAAATGTGATGTCTTTTGAACCATTAAGCGCAAAACTCATTTCGAACGCCATGCTCTCTTTGATGTCTACATCCGCAAGTGGCAGATGGACGCCACCAGAACGAAGGTCGGCATGTTTTGGATATGCATTTCTGCTGTAAACTGGCGAAACAATATGCGGCGCCTGAATCCGATTGAGTCCCGGCGAAAATTTACGGTTACCTGCATCACTCAATTTGATCGAGATATCGGAGCGAATTCCGGTCATGTCAGACACGCCCATCGCCAAAAATGCTTGAGACGGAAGTGGCGCTCCGCCAATCTCACGGATTTTTGCCAGATCAACCGCATCAAATGTGCCGGTCAGTTTCGACTTCACGTGATAAAGTTGGGTCTTGTAGATGGACTTCTTGCGCTCTTCGACATTGATATTGCCATCAATGCTGAGTGTCGACGGTGAGATGATTGCATGCCGTTTTACTTGTTTGAAGTGTTTGTCGACCTTTTCTGAAACCATGTAAGGCAAAACCAGATAAGGCCCATTGATTGTCTGATTGGCACCCCACCCTTGTGCAATTGATGCAGCGACATCGTCAGCCCGTCGTGAGCGTTCTTCAACCAATCCCCATACCAGCATTGTGGGAATGAGCAAGGCGAGTGTGATAAATCCCGTCAGGATGAATTTGACACCTGGCGAGGCCATAAATCCCGCTATTTTTCCCGCATCGCCGACATTGCCTTTTGATGACCATGGATTGGTTGGTGCTGCTGCATCACTATCAGCATTCCCGCTTTCATTTGAGGATGACATGATTTTTCCTTCTCCTGTTTGAACATCATGTCTGCAAATACAAAAAAGCCCGCCAGAAACTCTGACGGGCCTGTGCATCAATTGTGCATTTTTCAGGAGAAAGTACTTAGTCTTCCTGTTTCGGCATCAAGCGAATACCAAGCTCAGTCAATTGGCTTGAATCTACCTCTCCCGGCGCACCCATCAGCAAATCAACTGCTTGCTGGTTCATCGGGAACATGGTGATTTCGCGCAGGTTCTTCGCACCACAAAGCAACATCACCACACGGTCAACACCGGCAGCCATGCCGCCATGCGGCGGAGCACCGTATTGGAATGCGCGATAAAGACCACCGAAACGTTCTTCAACGGTTTGCTTTGAAAGCCCGGCACCCTCGAATGCCTTGACCATCGTATCAGGCAAGTGGTTGCGAATACCACCAGAAGCAATTTCAAAGCCGTTACAAACCAGATCATATTGATAAGCCTTGAGTGCCAGCTTTTTATCGTCAGTATCTGCAGCCTCAAGCGCCTCCATACCCCCTTGCGGCATTGAAAACGGGTTGTGCGCGAAATCAACTTTCTTGTTGTCTTCGTCCCATTCGTAGAATGGAAAATCGACAATCCAGCAGAGTTCAAAACGGCCCTCATCAATCAGGCCATTGTCCTCACCTGCTTTTTGCCGTGCATCACCTGCAAAAGAAGCAAACTTCGCCGGATCACCGGCTGCAAAGAACACGGCATCGCCAAGTTCCATACCAAGCTGCTGACGAATTGCTTCGGTGCGTTCTTCTCCGATGTTCTTGGCAATCGGGCCTGCAGCGTCAAATTTGCCTTCAAGTTCGCGCCAGAAAATGTACCCCATGCCTGGCTGACCATTTTGCTGTGCCCAGGAATTCATCCGGTCGCAAGCTTTGCGGCTACCTGCGCCCTTTACAGGAATCGCCCAGACCTGATTTTTTTCCTCCGCATCCAGAATACCGGCAAAGACTTTAAAACCTGAACCACGGAAATGTTCAGACACGTCCTGCATCTCGATCGGGTTGCGTAGATCAGGCTTATCAGAGCCATATTTGCGGATTGCTTCATCGTAAGGAATTCGGCGGAACTCCTGAGTGACCGGCTGACCTTCTGCAAAGTCTTCAAACACACCCCGCAAAACAGGTTCCATGGTTGTCAGAATATCATCCTGTTCGACAAAACTCATTTCCAGATCGAGTTGGTAAAACTCGCCTGGTAGGCGATCGGCTCTTGGGTCTTCGTCACGGAAACACGGTGCAATCTGAAAGTAGGTGTCAAACCCGGACATCATGATCAGCTGCTTATACTGCTGCGGAGCCTGCGGCAGAGCGTAGAACTGTCCGTTGTGAATGCGACTGGGCACCAGAAAGTCCCGAGCACCTTCCGGAGAAGAAGCTGTCAGGATTGGTGTAGAAAATTCATTGAACCCGGCATCACTCATGCGTTTGCGCATGGACGCGATGATCTGGGTCCGAAGCATGATGTTCCTGTGCAGCGTTTCGCGGCGAAGATCGAGGAAACGATAGCGGAGACGGATGTCTTCAGGATAATCCGGTTCATCAAACACTGGAAGCGGAAGTTCAGACGCTTTCGATAGCACCTCAATTTCACGGGCAAATACTTCAACCTCACCGGTTGGCAATTTCGGGTTTACGGCTTCAGGATCACGAGCTTTCACTTCACCGGAAATGGAGATGACCCACTCACCACGAACCATTTCCGCTGTATTGAATGCAGGGGAATCAGGGTCCGCAACCACCTGTGTTATGCCATAATGATCGCGAAGGTCGATAAACAGGACACCTCCATGATCTCGCACGCGGTGCACCCAACCAGACAGGCGGATGGTGTTGCCCACACCGCTGGCGCGCAAGCCTTCACAGGTATGAGAACGATAGCGTTCGCTAAGAGAAACAGTCATTGCAATTTCCAAGAGTTTTTGATGGCCAAACGGCACAAATCAGATGTTCAGAACAGTTGGCGGGACAAACACATTTAAGCAGGCATTTGTCAAGGGAAACGCTGTCTTTACGACCTTTGGTGTCCATAAAATTTACCAGAAGACAAGCCGCGACAGTTTGGCTATAACGCCGCGATGAATATTATTTCTGACACCGAAGCCCTCCAATCAGTTTGTGAAGAAGCCGCGAAACACAAGTTTTGCACCGTTGATACGGAGTTTTTGCGCGAAACGACCTTTTGGCCAAAGCTGTGTCTGATTCAGATGGCAACGCTTGATGATGCCTGGATCGTAGATGTGCTGGCGGACGATATCGAGCTTTCACCTTTCTTTGATCTGATGGCGAATGAATCGGTCGTCAAGGTTTTTCATGCAGCACGTCAGGACATTGAGATTGTTTACCATCTTGCAAACATGATTCCTCATCCTGTGTTCGATACGCAGGTTGCTGCAATGGTCTGCGGTTATGGCGATTCAATATCTTACGACCAGTTGGTTCAAAGGATTGTCGGAGAGCACATCGACAAGTCATCTCGGTTCACCGATTGGTCAAAACGGCCCTTGAGTGACAAACAACTGAAATATGCACTGGCCGATGTCACTCACCTGCGAGATGTCTATCTGGCACTCAAGGCCAACCTAGAAGAGCAAGACCGCAGTGGCTGGGTCAGCGAAGAAATGGAAATCCTGACCTCGACCGAAACCTATGACATGCCTCCAGAAAACGCATGGCAGAGACTAAAAATGCGCGCCCGGAAACCACGCGAACTCGCCATTCTGAAGAAAGTTGCGGAATGGCGGGAAATCACAGCCCGCGAACAGAATGTGCCTCGCGGTCGAGTGATCCGGGATGACTCGATCTACGATATCGCCGCGCGTGGGCCGTCAAACGTACAGCAATTGATGAACCTGCGATCGTTATCACGTGGGTTTGACAAGAACCGGTATGCTGATGGCCTGCTGACTACAATTGCCGATGCAAAGGCCATTCCGGATGACGAACTTCCTCGCCTTCCCCGCCAAAAGAAAATGCCCGAGGGCTGTGCGGCGGCGACCGAGATGTTGAAGGTTCTCCTCAAACTGACGGTCGAAAAACATGGGGTGGCGGCAAAAATCATTGCAACCGTCGATGACCTTGAGAAGATTGCAGCGGATGACAATGCGGACGTTGCAGCACTGAAAGGATGGCGGCGAGAACTGTTTGGTAATCGTGCGCTAGATTTGAAAAACGGACAGATAGCCCTTGGCTATGAGAACCGCAAAGTTCAGGTGATCAATCTTTCCTGATTTTGTTTCCCGCCCTAACTCTCTGCAACAATGATTTCGATGTCTTCGCCCAGTTCCCGGGCGAATTGTTCGACACGTTGTTTGGGTTTCTCCCCCGCCATATCTGCCAGTTTTGCGGGCAAGTGTATCACAAGCGTTCCCGACAAGGTTCTTGTGATACCAAGTTCCGGCAAAACGCCCGGCTCACCAGCAGAGAACATGTACAGCATCCGGAACATTGCAGCGAGGATACGTGCGTTCTTTTCCGATGCTTCTGAAGCAAGCTTTGCAACAGGCGGCGGAATTTTCTTTGAGCCAAGCCCCTGATACCGATGAAACGTCACCAGCGCCAGGAATGCGCGCCCTTCATGGCTGATCGAATTGAAGCCCGCATTGTTGATGATACCCAGTGTTTGCTCAGCGCGAAAATCTGAAGCTGACCTCCATACAATATCCGCCAGATTGCAGGCAGCATGGCGCCAACGCTTCTGGTTGGGGGTTTCTGCCAGTTGCAGGAAATCAAACGCCTCGTCTGTCCAGTCTGCCAATTCCAGAGAATGAGCGGGAGCGCGCGCCCGCAGCAAGGACAGTTCTGCTGTTGCTTCAATCAATGCATCTCTGTTTCGAACCTCTTCATCCAGCAGCGAATAGAGATAGCCTTCGCGCAATCCGACAACAGACGTAGCGATATCCTTTACGCCAAGATGGTCTATAAGCTCCGCTAGCACCGCGGCTCCATAGGGTAATAAAGGCTTCCGGTTCTTGGATATCTCATCGATGAATTCAAATTCACTGCTATCTGCATCCAATACCCGATCACAGAAATCCTTGATTTTCGACGCTTTTTCAGAAAACCCATGAATTACGTCGATAGGGTAGCCGATTTCAAGCATGTACAACCTTATCAGAGAACGCCAGGTACCTCCGATTGCATAAAATGTTCGCTGTTCCCCGGGCCAATCCACTTTAAGTTCAGCAAGCGTCTTTCTAGCGATCTTTCTTGCTGCGTTTGCGTTTCCCTTGGAAAGCTCTTGTAGTCTGAGCGCGCCCAACGGGGTGGTGACACCCTTCCATTCTCCCTGGCTCGACACCTGAACCAATTCGGTTGATCCACCTCCCTGATCACCCGCTATGCCGTCGGGTTTATAGAAGCCAGCCGCTATTCCAAGAGCCGCATATTTCGCTTCTTCCCTTCCGGTCAGAAGATTGACATTTTCGCCGCAAATCTCCTCAACACTGCTGATGAATTCCGGGCCATTTTCGGCCTCTCTTGAAGCTGCTGTTGCGAGTATGTGGGTTTCAGATACTTTCAACTGCTTGCTGAGCAACATAAAGCGGCGAATAGCCATGAGCGCACGCTCTACCGCCTTGTCATCCATGCGTCCGTTCTTGGCAACGCCTTTGCCCAAGCCGCACAGAACCTTTTCATTATGCAAAACTGACGGAGAACGGGTCTGTCCTTCATAGACAACCTGCCTTACCGAGTTTGATCCAATGTCGATTATTGCAACGGGTTGGCGCTGGCCCAACCGTCCACGAGCGTCATTCTGATCTCGGGAGCGAAGCAGGCTCGCTATCGAAAAACCCTTTTGGCGCATCGTTTTTGAGTGCCTCCCCACGGCCCGACAAACTCGGATTTGTCATAAAGTATGTCTGACAATTAAATGAATTGCCACTACCCGCATCGCTTATCCTACGCGAAGTTCCATCCGGCAAGATTTCCCAACTCAAATCCCGATCAAGCAGGTTCGCAAGCATAATCTGGTCAAGAACCTGTTCGCGGACGGTTTGGCTTTCCAATCTAACAAGGGTTTCAACACGGCGGTTCAGGTTGCGCGGCATAAGATCAGCAGAGCCCATATAGATAATCGCGTCTGACGAGGGCATCTCACTTCCATTTCCGAAACAGAAAATCCTGCTATGTTCGAGAAAGCGGCCAATGATCGATTTCACATTGATGTTCTCTGACAGACCAATGACCTTTGGTCGAAGACAGCAAATGCCACGGACGATCAATTCAATTTTTACACCGGCCTGACTTGCCCGATACAAGGCGTCAATGATTTCA